>Ga0247804_10000168_pt1 | contig 30153 bp, 24 predicted proteins | sample UWRJL029104C1_FD_181142 | JGI IMG/M metagenome (GOLD analysis project Ga0247804, IMG submission 181142) | Plant litter microbial communities from Arlington Agricultural Research Station in Wisconsin, United States - UWRJ-L029-104C-1 | ecosystem: Environmental > Terrestrial > Plant litter >... | reverse complement strand
GTTGCTATTCAGGTCAAAAGTTAGACGAAAGGCAACAGGCAACGCTGCCCGGGACTACTTATTACTATGGAATAAGCCGGGCAGCGCTGCCCGATTTGCACTTACCCGCGCTTTTTCGGGGCGGGCTTGCTGCTGGTGTAGGCAATGCGGTAAATCACCCCGTTATCGTCGTCGCTCACCAGCAGCGAGCCGTCGGGGTGCTGCACGATACTGCAAGGGCGACCAAACTCCGACTTGTCGCCCTCCACCAGGAAGCCGGTCACGAAATCCTCGAACCGCTCGGGCTGGCCCTGAGCGTTGCAGTGAATGCGCACGATTTTGTAGCCCGCCGGCTGGGCGCGGTTCCAGGAGCCGTGCATGGTGGCGAAAGCGTCGTTTCGGTATTCGGCGGGCAGGGTGGCGGCGCGGTTGAAAACCAGGCCCAGCGGGGCCGAATGGGCTTTGTAGAGCAGCAGCGGGCGCACGCACTTGGCGTCGAACTCGGCGTAGCTGTCGCCGCTTTTGGGCTTGTTGGCGGGGTAGGGCTGGCCGTCGGCGATGATGGACGGCCAGCCGTAATTGGCGCCGTCGCGGATGGCGTTGAGCTCCTCCATCTGGGCCTCGTCGCCGAGCCAGTCGATGCCGTGGTCGAGGCCGAAGAGCTGGCCCGTGGCGGGGTGCCAGTCGAAGCCGATGGTATTGCGCAGGCCGCGGGCGAATACGCGGCGGCCCGAGCCGTCGGACTTGAGCTGCAGGATGGTGGCGTTTTCGGGATTGTCCTCGTCGCAGGCATTGCAGGTGCTGCCCACCGAGAGGTAGAGCAGCCCATCGGGGCCGAAGCGCAGGGTACGGTTGGCGTGCTGGCCGGCGTCGGGCAGGTCTTTGTAGAGCGTTTTGAGCTCGCCGAGGGTGCCGTCGGGCTTCACGTCGGCCACGTACACTTCGCGGATGGCGGCGAGGTAGAGCTTGCCATCCTGCAGGGCCAGGCCGTGCAGGTGCTCGCGCTGGGCTACCTGCTTGATGAGCTCGGCTTTGCCATCCTTGTTGGCGTCGCGTAATAATGTGACAGTCCCCTTCACGCGGTTGCTCACGTAGAGGTCGCCGTTGGGGGCCAGGGCCAGCATGCGGGGCATGTCGAGGCCTTCGGCGAAGGGGTTGATGGTGAAGCCGGGCGGCACCTTCAGGCTGGCGATGCGCTCGGGGGTGGCGGGTAGCTTTTTGGGCAGGTAAATGTTGCCCTGCATGTGGAAGGGCGTGGCCTCGGGCGGCACGTTCTGGGCGTGGGCGAGGCCGGGGAGCAGGGCGGCAAGAATGGTAGCGCGGAGAAGCATAATGGCTGCGAAAGGGGAGCCTGTTCTACCGGAAGCGGGCAGGGAGGGTTGCAGAACGACAAGCTCCCTTCCCTGGAAAGGAGGGGATGTGAGGCGCGAAGAGCGCCGAAACGAAGTTCGGCGTTAGCCAACGGGGGTGGTTGAACCGGTCACGCCGGCTGGAGTGGTACTGGGCAGACCACCGCTACTATTCAGAAACCAATGGAAATGCACAGGAAGCTGGTGGAAATGCACGGTACAGTGGTGGCAATGCATAGTACAGTGGTAGAAATACATAAGATAGTGGAGGTAATGCGCAGAATAGTACCGGAAATGCACTGTGGAGTACCGGAAATGCACAGTGAAGTACCGGAAATGCACTGATAATTGTAATAGTGCATTGAAAAGCACCATCGGTATGCCCATCAATTCAGCCAACCGGTGCTAACGGCGCGGACGGGCGAACCACCCCCGTTTTGCCTGCGGCAAAACATCCCCTCCTTTCCAAGGAGGGGAGTTTGTTCAGTAGACCTCTACGGGCAATTACTCCTTGTCATCGCGGCGCTCGGCGGGCCGCTCGCTGGGCTCAATCAGCGTCAGGTTGTACGTCAGGGCCAGGCGAAAACCGTTGTTGAACTCGTACACCGGCAGGCCGGTGGCCGCATCGGCGCCGGCATGCTGCCAAATCTGATTGATGTATTGCAGCTCCAGCCGGAAGTCGCGGTTGAAGTGGTAGCCCAGGCCCACCGCCACCCGGTTCTGATTGAAGGAATTGGCGCCGACGTTGCGCCCAAAGTTGAGAAACACTTCGTCGAAAGCGGAGGCAAACCACTCGTTATCATCAAGCGTCGAGCCCTGCAGCGGGAACGTAAACCCGAGCTGGTAGCGAATCCGGTTTTGCCGGCTCCATACCGCCTCGTTGCCGAGCGGGCCACTGGCCTCCGGGATGCCCACGTAGCGCTGCTCAAGGCGCAGGCGGTGGCTAAGGAGCAGGTAACCCACGGCGTCGCTCAGGATTACATCTTCATAAAAGCGATGCTCGGGAAAGGCGCCCCGGGCGGCTATCGGGTGGTCGCCGTAGGGGTCGGTCACGCAGTAGGCGTAGCCGCCCCCGATTTTCAGGCGCGGCATCGGTTTGAAATACAGGCCGCCGCGCAGCAGCCACTGCTGCCAGTCGGTCACGAAGTGCGTGCGCCGGGCCTGATACTCGGTGTGCACCTCCCATTGCGAGCCCAGCTTGTGGTCGCCCTGGTACACAAACCAGCCAATGGAATTGAAATCGGAGACGATGGGCCGGGGCGTTTGAGCGCGGGCGCCAAAGCTGACTAACAGCAGAAACAGGAAAGGCAGCACGGCATCCCGTCGGCCCCGCATTGCCTTATCCATTCCAACTTCTGCCTGGGGTTCGCCGTTGCGCTTATTCCAATTGCTTTTGATTTGTGCTAATGTCATTTCGTTACCTGATTGTTGGGTTGAGTGTGGGCCTGCCGCTGCGGCTGTTTGCCCAGACGCCCGCGCCCACCGATACTGTTCGCGCCGTAAAGCTAGCCGATGCCACCGTAGTGGGCTACGGCCAGCAGCTGCCCCTGCGCCGCACCGCCGCTGCCGTGGGCGTGGTTGATACCCGCGTCATTGAGCGCTTCAACCAGGCCTCGCTCACGCAGGCCGTGAATACCTTGCCCGGCGTGCGGCTGGAGGAGCGGGCCACGGCCAGCTACCGCCTCAGCGTGCGCGGCAGCACGCTGCGCTCGCCCTTTGGCGTGCGCAATGTAAAAGTGTATTACAACGACTTGCCCTTCACCGAGGCCAGCGGCAGCACCCCGCTCAACCTCCTCGACCCCGCCACCATCGGCCGCATCGAAGTCATTAAAGGTCCAGCGGCCAGCGTGTATGGCGCGGGCACCGGCGGGGCCGTGCTGCTCGCTACCCGCCGCCCCGAACCGGGTCAGACCGGCGCGCAGGCCAGCTTTACGGTGGGCAGCTTTGGGCTGCGACGCTACTCGGTGGCGGCCGAAAGCGGCGGTGCCAGCAGCAGCTGGCGCGCCCAGTACGTGCGCCAGGACCTCGACGGCTACCGCCAGCAAAGCGCCCTGCGCCGCGAAACTGCCATCCTCGACGGCGAGTTGAACCCTAACGAGAAGCAGACGCTAAGCCTGCACCTGCTCTACACCGACCTCGACTATCAGTTGCCCGGCGGCCTCACCCGCCCGCAGTTTGAGCAGGACCCCCGGCAGGCGCGGCCGGGCACCGCCGCCGCGCCCGGCACCGTGGCCCAGCGGGCGGCCTACCGCTCGCGCACCGTCCTGCTGGGTGGCAGCCACGAGTACCGCTTCACGCCGCGCTTCAGCAATAAAACCACGGTGTACACTTCCGGCAGCATCGTGAGCACGCCCTATCTGGTCGATTATGAGCGCAACACGTTGCTAGGCCTCGGTGGGCGCAGCGTATTCAATTACCAGACTACGCTGGCGGGCCGGGTGCTGCGGCTGGCCGCCGGCGCGGAGCTGCAAAGCAGCTTCGAAAGCGCCCGCAACTACACCAACCGGGCCGGCACGCCCGGCCCGCTACGCTACGACGACGAAATCCGGACCGGCACCGGCTTCGGCTTTGCCCAAGCCGATTGGGAGCTGCCCGCCGGCTGGCTGCTCACCGCCGGGGCCAGCTACAACCGCCTGGCCTACCGCATCAACCGCGTGGCCGATGCCGCGCAGCCCGGCGGCTACCGCCTCAATCGGGAGTTTCGGCCCGAAGTATCGCCCCGGCTGGCCGTGCTCAAGGAATTCTCGCCCAAGCTCTCGGCTTATGCCAGCGTGAGCATCGGCTTCTCGCCGCCTACCGAAGAGGAAATCCGCCCTTCCGATGGCAGCCTCAACCCCGATTTGCAGGCCGAGCGTGGCATCAGCTACGAGCTGGGCACCCGGGGGCAGCTGCTGGGCCAGCGTCTGCGCTTCGATGTGGCAATCTACGATTTGGAGCTGCGCAACACCATCGTCACCCGCAGCAATGCGCAGGGCACGGCGCTGTTCTACAACACCGGTGCCACGCGGCAGCTGGGCGCCGAGGCGGCCGTCAGCGGCTGGCTGTGGCAGCCTCGTGCGACGGCGGCCAACGCGGGGCTCGCCACCGGCCTGCGCGCTTGGGTTAGCTACGCTTACAACCATTACCGCTTTCGCACCTACCAGCCGGGCGACACCGATTATAGCGGCAACCGCCTCACTGGTACCGCGCCGCATACGCTCAGTGGCGGGCTTGACTTTGCGGCACCGCTGGGTTTTTACCTCAACCCCGCGCTGGCCCACCAGGCCCGCCTGCCGCTCAACGATGCCAACTCTGTCTACGCCGTCGGCTACTGGACTTTCGCCACGCGGGCGGGCTGGCGCTACACGCTGCGCCACCTGACGCTGGACGTATTTGCTGGTATCGAAAATGCCACCGACTGCCGCTACAGCCTTGGCAACGACCTAAATGCCTTTGGTGGGCGCTATTTCCAGCCCGCGCCGGGGCGCAATTATTATGGCGGCTTGAGCTTGGGGTGGCACTAAGGCACCGGTGCAACAGTAAGGAAAGCTGAATCACCCGCTCGGGGAAGCTGGTGATGATGATTTGGTGAGTAATATTCACAAACCTGCAAGCTGAATTGATTGTCAATAAATTGAAAATAAGAAGTTTGATTTATGATTCCGGGCTAGCCCGGAGGTGAAAATACGGGCTGGCACGGATTGACCGACGGTGAGCAGGGCAAATACCTTTGTCGTGTTCCAAAAGCAGGCTTCAGGCTTCGGATAGAGAGATACTACGAGGCTGCTAAGTGCTCAATCCTCCACCATCATTTTTCCCCAAACTCTCATGAGACACGTTTTCACAACCCTCCTCTCGCTGGCCGTGCTGGCTGGCGCTCCGCTCGCTTCGCAGGCTTCCGGCTTCGGGAGTGAAGGCGGCACGGTAGGCCTCACGGCCCCCAAAACGCTCAAAGCCAAGGCTGCCAGCGATGGTCCTTTCAGCGAAGGCACCAATGCCCTCAATGTGGGGGTCGGTTTTGGGGCGTCTTATGCTTACCTCAACTCAGCCAGTGCCACGCCCGCAATCAGTGTTTCGTTCGAGCATGGCTTTAAGCAGCTTGGCCCCGGCGTACTGGGCTTTGGGGTGCTGGCAGGCTACCAAAGCGTATCGGCCGATGGCTTTTATTCCTCTACCGACATTGCAGTAGTGCTGCGCGGTGCTTATCACTACCCGGTCACCGATGCTTTTGATGCTTACGGCGGGGTGGGGCTGGGCTACCGGCGCATTTCGTTCGATTCGGAGAACAGCATGATTCCGTTTGCGAATGTGGGCTCGGTATTCTCGGCCGGTTTCATCGGCGGGCGTTATTTCTTCACCGACAACATCGGCGCTTTTGCTGAGCTGGGCTACGACCAGACCTACCTCAAAGCTGGTTTGTCGCTGAAGTTCTGATTGAAGGCTTTCCAAACGCAAAATGCCCTCCGCTGCACAGCGGAGGGCATTTTGCGTTTGGGTATTTCGTGCCGCAGAATGGAATGCTGCGTTACTGCAATTCCGGCAGCGTGTAGTTGTTGTCGCTCGGGTTGGTGAGCTCGCGGGGCAGGTTTTCGTCGCTGGCGGGGGCGGGGCCGGTTTTGGTCAGAGCTTCGGTGTCCATGCGCAGCGAGTCGTCCATCTGGTCGGCGTCCTGCTGGCCGTCGTTTTCGGGGTCGAGCGTCTGGCCGTGGGTGGCCGCGTCGAGCATGGGCGTCGAGGCGCCGTCTTCGCGGTTGTTTTCGGCGGCGGGGTCGGGCTGTTGGGTAGCCATAAGTTTCGGATTGGAGGGAGGTTACGGGTTGGTTTTGTCGATGTCCACGCCGGGGGCGGCCGGGTCGTGGCCGCTGCCGTAGCGCGGGTCATCGTCGGCCCAGGCGGCGCGTTGCACGTCGGCATCTTTGTCCTGGGCGGCGCGCACGGCGGCCGGGTCCTGGTTTTGCTCTACGTGGCCGGGCTGCTCCTTGGGGTCGGCGGCTTCGGCTTCGGGCGAGTAGTCTTCGGTGCCGGTGCGGGTGGGCTTACGGAATTCGCTGAACTCGTCGGGGTTGTCGTTGTGGCCGCTGTTATTGGCGGGGGCATCTTTGCTGGCCGGGGCGTGGCCAAAATCACCGTATTTCGGCGTGCCGCTCTCGTCCGATTCGGAAGGGTGGGTGGTGCTCATGAGGAAGGGAGATGAAAGAAGAAAAACATTCGGGCGCTGCCCGGTTTTGTGCTTACGCAGTTGGGCGCGGGCGGTTGTTCAAGCCGCCGCGGCCCACTTCATCTTTCCTTCTCACTCTATGGCTATCCAACACAACCCCGCCGACCAGGAATTCACCACCACCCGCGACGGCTACGACGCCGAGCTGGCCTACGCCCGCCCCGCTGATGATGTTATCGACTTCACTCACACCTATGTAGATGAGCATCTGCGCGGCCAGGGCATCGCCGAGGAACTGGCCCGCACCGCCCTGGCCTACGCCCGCGAGCAGCACCTGAAAGTGAGCACCACCTGCAAGTTCATGGCCGGCTTCGTGAAGCGCCACCACGACGAATACGCCGACCTGCTGGCGTAGGCGTACAGTAGCGCGGACTTTGCAGTCCGCGAGTCAGAATGTTGAATGCCCTGACTCGCGGATTACAAAATCCACGCTACTCCCGCACCAGCCGCAGGTGCTGGGTGCGCCCATCAGCCTGCACGGTAAGCAAATACAGCCCCGTCGCAGCGTTGTCTAACAGTGCATTAAGCCCCGCTTCCAGCTGCGCCGCATTGCCTGCGAGCGGTGCCCCGACAGGCTGCCCCAGCGCGTTGCTCAGCTGCAAACGGAGTTTACCGAAGCCAGCCACGTTAGTCAGTTGCACCTGCCCGGCGGTGGGGTTCGGATACACGTTCAGGAGCGCTGGCTCCGCCACGCTACGGGTAGCCAGCGGGCCGAAATTGCCCACGGCCAGATAACGTCCGAAGGTGACGTTGTTTACTGCTGCCACATAAGGGCCGTTGCCCGCTGCAGTTACGGCCGCCGTACTACGCCGACCCCAGCCGTTGGTGCCCGAGTGCATAAATAACGCGCTTTGAAAGCGTTGGAAATTCGGGTTTTCATCGGTGGCATTCCATTGGATGTCAGCCGTGCCCGGAAAACCGCCTACCGAGGGGCCGCCTACCAGCGCCCAGGTGCGGTTCACAAAATTGCTGGCCTGGGGGTAGAGGGCACCACCGTTGCCATCGGCGAATATGTTGTTGAACACGCGCACCTCCATAGTCATATCCGTGCCCGAGTTGAGGCTGATGGGCGAATAGCCACTGACCGTGCCCACTGGGAACAGCACTGACGTGTTGTTGCGCAGCGGGCGTTGCACTGCCCCACCAACGGCAGGGTGGTCGCGCGTGAGCACGTAGCTGATAGTGGAGGCATTGAGCACGTCGGCCGTGTTCAGATTGAGGTTGAAGTTGCCGATTTCCAGGCGGCCCTTGCGCAGATTCAGCGTGTCGCGCACCGTCACGGGAGTGCCCAGGATAACGTCCGATGAGTCGTTGCGCAGCTCCAGCTTGCTGAACGACAGCGGCGCCGGGCTGCGCAGGTACTGCCCATTCCGGTTAATTCCCGAGAATATCCAGGTGCCATTGCCAGCCAGCGTGCCTTCGCTCACGAGGTCCCCGAAGAGCTGTGTTACCGCGCCGCGCTGCACCGTAAGGCTGGCGCCTGCCTCCACCGTCAGCTGATTAGCGAAGAAGTAGCCACTCGCCACTACTGGCTGCGGGCTTACGCCGGCCGGGATGCGTACGTCCGTCACGGGGGCGGGCAGCAGGTTTTCGGCCCAGTTGCGGCAGTTGGTCACGTCGGTGGTGCCGGCGGCGGCGGTCCACACGGCCACGGTAGCGCGCGGGTTGTTGGAGCTGAGGCGGGTATTCAGGGCCAGCGGCGCCTCGTAGCTCACCTGGGCGTAGGCGCGTTGGCCAGTTTGGGTGGCGTTGGCGTTGGCCACGCGCAGGGTGAGCCAGCCGTCGGCGGTGGGTGTGTAGGCTCCGGCAATGCTGCGGGTGCCGGTGGCACTGCTCACGCGCTGGCCCTGGGCATCGTAGAGGCTGATAGTGAGCGGGCGCGTGTTGGTATTGTTGTCTTCGGGATAAAGCACGTAGTCAACGGAGCGGCCGGCGCGCACGAAGATTTTGCCCGCCGTACGTGCTGTAACGCTGTTGCCGGGCAGGGCGCCGCCCTGGCCGAGGCCGCCGCAGCTCGAGTCGCCGAGGTCGTCGGCCAGCTCCCACTCCTGGGTGGTGCGGGCGGCGCGGCCGGGGGTGTAGGCGCTGCCGCCCTGGCCCACCGGCGCCCACACCGAGTAGCCCCGCCGGCCCTGCGCCGCCGTGCCATCGCAGGGCGGCGTGCCGATGCTCACCACGCCGCCTGCGCCCACAGTGCGGGTGGCGGTGCCGTTGGCGCCGGAGTAGTCCTGCAGCACGGTGCCCGGCGCGAAATTGGTGGTCACGGTGGCGTTTTGCCAGGTGTTCCAGTTGTCGTTGATGCCGATGAGGGCCTGGCCGCCGCGCTCAATCACCAGGTGGTCGGGGCTTTGCTGGCGCACGAAATAGGCTCCGGCTTTGAAATTCAGATTCTGGTGGCACCAGATGAGGTTGGCCAAATCGGAGCGCACGGGCAGGGCCGCCGCATCGGCCGGCAGGTGCGTGAAACGGTTGCCCGTGTAGCCGATATTGAAGAGGTCTTCAATGAAAATGTGCGGGTTACCATCCACCGCCAGGCTGATGGCATAGGCCGCCGACAGCCGCCCGTCGTTGGGCTCGATGTGCGCCGCCAGCTCCGAGCCGGTGTTCCAGCCAGTATAGTTGCCCGTCGCATTCAGAATGGGCCGGAAAGTATCGTGGCTGTTCACAAAAGGCGCCGTGCGGTGCACGTAGGTATTGGAGCCCGCGTAGTAGGCCACGCGCTGGTCCTGCTGCGCCCCCGGAATCTGGCCCAGGTCGTAGTTGCCGCCGCCGCTCACCATCCCATAAATAGCCCCGCGCAAGCTGAAATCGAAGGTGCCGGTGGCGAATTCCGAGCCGCCGTTGCGGGCATTCATGGCCAGCACGTAGGCGTCCAGCTCCTGCTTGCTGCCCACGAATTCGCCGGTGCTGAGCATACTTTCGCCGCCGTTGGCAAAGCCGTTGAGATACTTGAGATTATAAGTCCAGTCCTGCTGCGGGGCGTAGGCGTAATTTTTCACCGCATCCCAGCGAATGCCGTCGACGCCGGTTTGCTTTTTCATCCACAGCAGCCACTGCCGGGCCTGGTTGCGCGAGTAATTGGCCGCCTGGGCGGGGTTGTAGGCGTTGGGGTACTGCGTCAACACGGCGCTGCTCAGGCCACCGTAGCCGTCCGAGCCGCCATCGTCGCCGTAGCAAAAGTCGGGGCCGAAGTAGGGTGCCGCGTAGTCGCCGCTCGTGGTGTTATGCCCCCAATGCGCGTGAAAGTTGCTGAAATTCTTGGGCCAGCGCCCACTACGCAGCAGGTAGGCGGCGGCGTTGTCGCCACTCTCGGGCACGGGCGTAGCAAAGCTGGCATTGCGGAAGCTTTTGTAGCCGCCATTCGCTGACATAGAATAGGAGTCGGGGTCGAGGCCGCCGGCGCCGTTGGCGGTGCCGGCGCCGTCCACATGGTTCAGCACCACGTCCTGCACCACTTCGATACCGTTGGCGTGCAACACCGCGATGAGGCGCAGCAGTTCGTCCTTGGTGCCCACGCGCGTAGTGGTGGTGCCCTTTTGGAACTTGTCGCCCAGGTCGTACGCATCGAAAGGCGCGTAGCCCACGGCGTTGGTGCCGCCGTTATTCTTAGGCGTGGGTGGAATCCATACGGCGTCGATGCCCAACTCCTTCAGGCGCGGCGCCAGCTCCACGAGGTAGTCGGCCCACTTATTCCGGAAGCTGTTGTTGGTGTAGTCCCACCAGAAGCCTTGCAATACCACTTTCTTCACCGTGGTCTGGGCCAGGGCAGGGGAGGAGCCGGCCAGCAACGCCGCCGCCAGCAGGGAAAGTAAACTTCTCTTTTTCATGCCCTGCGAAGATACAAAATTGGGCGGTGTAGGTGCGGGGGCAAGCGGAGGTCGGCGTTAGTCAAGCCTCACCCCTACGTCGCCCGGCGCCGGAGTTGCCAGCGCGTGTTTGCTCATCAACCTATCTGACAGCGTTGTGTGTGATAAAATATAACGACCAATTGGTAAGCAGTGCCAATGTTTTTTTGGGTTAAATATTCTTGATGAGCTTGTTTGGTCATTCTTTGGCAGTCAACTGGCTAAATGTAAAACTGCTGACATAGGCCACTTATTTAGAATCGTTAAAAATATCAAAAGCTCCCATCAGTCGTAGCAATCTGCAACCGCCGCAAAGGCTGCCGTTCCACGTCAATTTCTACTGCCCGTATGAGCACCGTTATTCAGAAACCGCTCGACCATCAGCCGCCGAGCCTGCCGCCCACCCAGTCCGTCCGGCTCACCATCAACGGCCGGGAAAGCTTCCTCACCGTGGCCCCCTGGACCACCCTGCTCGACGCCCTGCGCGAACACCTCGACCTCACCGGGACCAAAAAAGGCTGCGACCACGGCCAGTGCGGTGCCTGCACCGTGCTCATTGACGGCAAGCGTATTAACTCCTGTCTCACCCTGGCCGTGATGCGCGAAGGCGCCGATATCACCACCATCGAAGGCCTAGGCACTCCCGAAAACCTGAGCCCGCTGCAACAAGCCTTCGTCGACCACGACGCCTTTCAGTGCGGCTACTGCACGCCGGGCCAGATTTGCTCGGCCCAGGGCCTTATCAACGAAGGCAAAGCTAAAACCGAAGCCGAAGTGCGCGAACTGATGAGCGGCAACCTCTGCCGCTGCGGTGCTTATCCCAACATCCTGTCGGCCATCATGGAAGTGCTGGAAAACGGTGAGTCGGCAATGGACGACAAGCAGTGGTCGGCCGGCAACACTAAGCCAAAGATGGACCCTGTCAATTCTTAATTATTCATTATCAATTCTTAATTAGGAATGAACAGCTTCACCTACGCCCGCCCCGACGAAATAGCGGAGGCCCTGCGCGAGAAGTCCATCCAGGTGGAAACCACGAAGTTCATCGCCGGCGGCACCAACCTGCTCGATTTGATGAAGGAAAACGTGGAGCGCCCCACCCGCCTCATCGACCTCAACCACCTGCCGCTAAGCCATATCGAGGAGTTGCCCGACGGTGGCCTGCGCCTCGGCGCGCTCGTCACCAACGCCGACACGGCCTATCACCCCGAAGTGCAAAGCCGCTACCCGCTGCTCAACCAGGCCATCCTGGCCGGGGCCAGCCCGCAGCTGCGCAATATGGCCACCGACGGCGGCAACCTGCTGCAACGCACCCGCTGCTACTACTTCTACGACCTCGCCACGCCCTGCAACAAGCGCGAGCCCGGGACAGGGTGCTCGGCCATTGGCGGCTACAACCGCATCCACGCCATCCTGGGGGCCAGCGAGCAGTGCATCGCCACCCACCCCTCGGATATGTGCGTGGCCCTGGCCGCGCTGGGCGCCACCGTGCAAGTGAGTCACCCCACCGGCGACCGCAGCATCCCTTTTGAGGATTTCCATCGCCTGCCCGGTACCACGCCCCATCTCGACAACAACCTGACGCCCGGCGAGCTCATCACCGGCATCGACCTGCCCGCCAAAGGTTTCGAGAAGAATTTCTCTTACCTCAAGCTGCGCGACCGCAGCTCCTACGCCTTCGCCCTCATCTCGGTCGCCGCCGCGCTGGAGCTCGACGGCGCCCGCATCACCGACGCCCGCCTGGCCCTCGGCGGCGTGGCCCACAAGCCCTGGCGCGACCCGGAAGCCGAAGCCCTGCTGATAGGTCAGCCCGCCACGGCCGACACCTTCCGCCGCGCCGCCGCCAAAGTGGTGGCTGGGGCGAAAGGACAGGGGACTAACGACTTCAAGATTGAGCTGGCGAAGCGCGCCATTGTGCGGGCGCTGAAACAGGCCACCGAAATGTCGCAGGAAATCAACGTTAACGCTTTTCAGAATTCCAATCCATGAGCCTGACCACCGACTACATCGGCAAACCCACCAACCGCGTCGACGGCCCGGCCAAGGTGGCCGGCACGGCCAAGTATGCCGCCGAGTTTAACGTGCCCAACCTGCTCTACGGCTACGTGGTGAGCAGCCCCATTGCCAAGGGTAAAGTCTCGAAAATCAACGCCGAAGAAATTCTGGCGCTGCCCGGTGTGCATAAAGTTTTCTCGCACGAAAACGTGCCCTCGCTGGCCTGGTTCGACAAGAGCTACAAGGACGACGTGGCCCCCGGCGGTTCGCCTTTCCGTCCGCTGCACTCGGCCGAGGTGAAGTACAGCCAGCAGCCGGTGGCGCTGGTGGTGGCCGACACCTTCGAACTGGCGCGCTACGCCGCCTCGGTGCTCGAAATCGAGTACGAGCAGGACAACCACGAAACCGACCTCACCCAGCACATCGACCAGGCCTACGAGCCCGGCCGGGGCAAAACCGGCTACCAGCCGCCGCAGTCGCGCGGCAACTTTGGCCGGGGCTGGGCGCAGGGCGTGGCAAAAGTGGAAGCCAACTTTCAGCACGGGGCGCAGCACCACAACCCCATGGAAAACTTCGCCACCACGGTGGAGTGGCTGGGGGATAAGAACCTGAACGTGTATGACAAAACGCAGGGTGCCTTCAATTCCCAGCAGTACATCATGAAGGTGTTCGGACTGAACAAGGACCAGGCCCGCGTCGTCTCGAAGTATACCGGTGGCGGCTTCGGCTCAGGGCTGCGACCGCAGTACCAGCTGTTTCTGGCTGTGCTGGCGGCGCTGGAGCTGGAGCGCTCGGTGCGCGTGTCGCTCACGCGGCAGCAGATGTTCAGCTTCGGCCACCGACCCCACACGCTGCAGCATGTGGCCCTGGCCACCAATGCTGACGGCTCGCTCGCCGGCATCAACCATTTCGCCGTGGCCGAAACCTCGCATTTCGAAGACTTTACCGAGAACGTGGTGGGCTGGAGCGGCACCCTCTACCGCTGCGACAACGTGAAGCTGGGCTACCGCCTCAGCCCGCTAGACGTGTACACGCCCCTCGACATGCGCGCCCCCGGCGCCGCCTCGGGCTCCATCGCCCTCGAAATTGCGATGGACGAAATGGCCGAAGCCGCCGGCCTCGACCCGCTCGAATTCCGCCTCCGCAACTACTCCGACCGCGACCAGGCCAAAGACCTGCCCTACAGCAGCAAAAACCTGCGCGACTGCTATCACGAGGGCGCCGCCAAGTTCGGCTGGAGCCAGCGCAAGCCCGCCCCGCGCTCCATGCGCGAGGGCAACCGCCTCATCGGCTGGGGTATGGCCGGCGGCATCTGGGATGCCTCGGTGCAGCCCGCCCTGGCCAAAGCCAGCCTCGATGCCGACGGCCACCTGCGCGTGCAGAGCGGCTCGAACGAAATCGGCACCGGCACCTACACCATCATGACGCAAATCGCGGCCGAAACCCTGGGCCTGCCCATTGAGGCCGTCACTTTCGAGCTCGGCGACACCCGCATGCCCGAGGCCCCCGTGCAGGGCGGCTCCTGGACGGCCGCCTCCGTGGGCACCGCCGTGCGCCAGGCCTGCCTCAAGCTGGGCGAGCAGCTGCTAAAGCAGGCCCAGAAAATGGACAAATCGGCCTTCGCCAACGCCACCATCGACGATGTGCAGTTCGTGAACGGCCAGATGCGCCTGTGTACCGACCTCGACCAGGCCGTGGTGCTGCGCGACCTCGTGCAGGCCAGCGGCGAGCCCCGCCTCGAAGGCGAAAACTCGAAGCTGCCCGGTATGCTGGGCATGCTCAAGCCCCAGAAATACTCCATGCACGCGCACAACGCCGTGTTCGTGGAAGTGCAGATAGATGAGGACCTGGGCACCATCCACGTCACCCGCGTGGTGAACGCCGTGGCCGCCGGCCGCATCCTCAACCCCAAAACTGCCCGCAGCCAGGTGCTGGGCTCCGTGGTGTGGGGCATCAGCATGGCCCTGATGGAAGAATCGGTGATGGACCACCGCTTCGGCCGCTACATGAATCACACCCTCGCCGAGTACCACATCCCCGTCAACGCCGACATCCACGACATCGACGTCATTTTCGTCCACGAGGAAGACGACAAAGTGAACGAGCTAGGCGTGAAAGGCATCGGCGAAGTCGGCCTGCTGGGCGTGGCGGCGGCTATTTCCAATGCGGTGTATCACGCTACGGGTAAGCGGGTAAGGGATATGCCGGTGATGATTGATAAGTTGTTGTAGGTTTTGATTTTGTAGAATGGAAACGCCCCGAAACTAAAAATTTCGGGGCGTTTCGTTGAGCGGCTGGCGAGACGCGAAGGGCCACTAAAACGCGGCCGCAAATTCCCGGGCGAAATCTTCCAGCTTCACCTTGCCCAGTACGGGTTTATGCAGCTCGTAGTCTTCGCCCAGCTTGCCGGTGCGGATACTAGCGTAGATGGCAACGATTTCGGCGGCGCGGTCGGCAGGCAGGCCGTGTTGGGTCAGGCTTTGCTGCATCTGCTCGTCGGTGAGGGCCAGCCACGGGAGGTCGGGCCGGCCGATGGCGGCGCCCAGCACGGCGGCTACCTCGTCGGCGGTGCGTTCGTCGCTGGCCACGTAGCGCACGCTCAGGCCGGGGGCGGCGGCGGGACGGGTTAGCTCTTCGGCCGTGGCGGCGGCGATGTCGCGGTGGTGCACGAACGCTACCCGGGTAGCGCCGGGATAATTCACGCCTACCGCGCCGATGGCCTTAATCATGCCGGCGAAGCTGAACATATTCGTGTAGAAGGACGTGGGGCGCAGGTGCGTCAGGTCGAGGCCCGGCACCTGGGCCAGGATTTCTTCGACGTCGTGCGAGCCGAGAATACCGCCGGTGCCTGCGGCCAGGTGCGCCCCCCAACTGCTGAGCTGCACCACGCGCCGCACGCCGGCCTGCTGCACGGCCTGGGCGTAGTGCCGGCCGATGCGACGGTGATACGCCCGCGAATCGGCGACGGCAAAATTGGGCGGTACCATCAGGTACACGGCATCGGCCCCGGCGAAGGTGGCGGCCAGAAAGGCAGCATCCTCCACCGAGCCGATGGCGGGGGTGGCGCCCAGCGCCTCGATGGTGGGCTGCTTATCCACCTTGCTGCTGATGATGGTGACGGCGTGGTCCTGCTGCAGCAGCAACTGCGCCAGCGGGTAGCCGATATTCCCGAGGGAACCGGTGAGGATAATTTTCATGCTGCAAAGTTCCGTCAGCTATCGGGGCGCTGGAAGGGCCGGAGAGCGGGAAGATTGGGCAAAAGGGCGGAATTGGGGTGCTGGGCTGTCACGCGCCGTTTGTCATGCTGATGCCGGAAGCATCCTCTCGCGCCGAAACGAAATCGCTCATGCGTGAGAGGATGCTTCCGGCGTCAGCATGACAGATGTGAAGGCGGGTCCAATTGTTATCCGCGCTGCCGGTATGCCACCGGCGATAACCCGGTATTATGCTTAAAAAAACGACCGAAGCCCGACTGGTCCACGAAATGCAGCAAATCGGCCGTCTGCGCCACCGTCAGTGCCGGATTGTGCAGCAACACTTTGGCTTCCAGAATTACCGCCTCGGCAATCCATTCCACGGCCCGCTTGCCGGTTACTTCCCGCACTGTTTCGGCGAGGTGCTTGGAAGTTATACACAATTGGTCGGCGTAAAAGGCCAGGCCGCGTTCGCGGACGGCGTGGCGATTTACCAGTTGCTTAAACTGCGCGGCCAGCGTTTGGCTGCGGGTAGGAGTAGAGCTGCCTTCGGCCGGTTGGGAATAGATAGCAGCCGTTTCGTGCAGCAGGATGTGTAGCAGACTGCGGAGAATCTCGGCGCGGTAGGCGTGGGGGGTATCGTATTTCTCCCGAATGTTGTTCAAAAGTGCGGTTATCGTGATGGCCTGCGCTGGCGAAATTGGAAAAACGTGTTGGGCAGCGCTGTCAAAAAAAGCAAATTTGTCGGGATTGGGTCCACCGTTAGCCGCCACAAAATCGCGGGTAAAAAAGATGCTCAGCGACTCGTGGTCTTCTGACATAAATTGCCACTGCTTGATGGCCGAGGGTGGTAGCGCCATCAAACTCCCCGGTCCGAGGTCGTAGGTGTCGAGATTTACATTGAGCCGGGCGCTGCCGTGCAGGAACAGCCCAATCTTATAATAGCCACTGCGGTAAGGCATATTGATGGGCAGATGGGGCACATCAGAATCAGGGCCCAGAAAGAAAAACTCCGCCGGCTGACCATCGGTTTCGGTGAAGGCCGCGAGCTGGTAGGTAGGGATGGGGTGGGGCATCAGTGGCGGTGGTAATGAGCCGGGGAAGCTAGGCAGAAATTCCGAATGCAAACCCAATAACAACTTCACTTTGTTACCTGGCGTAGTTCCGCTGTAATTCCTCGACCCATGACCGAACTCCAACGCCTGCTCCGCGCCTACGATGCCTACCGCGCCGAAGGCCGCGCCTGCGCCCTGGCCACAGTGGTGGACGTGGCCGGCTCAGCATACCGTCGCCCCGGCGCCCGCATGCTCGTGACGGCCGATGGCCAGCTGGCCGGCTCCATCAGCGGCGGCTGCCTGGAGGGCGACGCCCGCCGCCGTGCCCAGCAGTGCCTGGCCCAGGGCCGCCCCACCATCATCACCTACGATTCGACCGACCCCGACGATGACCTGCAGTTCGGCGCCGCCCTGGGCTGCCAGGGCGTGGTACAGATTTTGCTGGAACCGCTGGATTTTCAGCAGCCTGACAATGCCTTGGAATTGCTGCGCAGCTGGGCCGAGGCCGCCGAGGCGCCGGCTGTGGTAGCCACCGTTTTCAGCATGGCTGGGGCTGGCGCACCCGCGCAAATGGGCGAGCGGCTGTTGCTGAAAGCTAATGACAGCGTGCAGGGTACACTCACGCAAGCTTCGGCTTTGTATGAGCAGATTGTAGCCGATGCCCGCGAAGCACTGACTGTCGGCCGCCCTGCTACCTACAGCTACCCCGCCGGACCCGGCACGGTGCGCGTGAGCCTCGAAATTCTGCGACCGCCGGTGCGCCTCACCATCTTCGGGGCGGGCAACGATGTGCAGCCGCTGGTGCATCTGGCCGCCGGCCTGGGCTGGCGCGTGCAGGTTATCGATGGCCGCCCGGCGCAAGCCCAGCCTGCCCGCTTCCCCGAAGCCGAGGCGGTGCGCATCGTGCCGCTACACAAAGTGAATGATTTACCACATGATGGCCGTTTTGTGTTGCTGATGACGCATAATTACCACTACGACCTGGCCGCCCTGCGCTGGCTGCTGCCTCAGCCGCCGGCCTACGTGGGCCTGCTCGGCCCGCGCAAAAAGTACGAGCGGCTGCTCCAGGATTTAGAAAAAGATACCCCCGATGCCGCCGCCCGGCTGCGCCCCTGCCTGCACAGCCCCATCGGCCTGAACCTGGGCGGCGAAACGCCGGAGGAAATCGCCCTCGCCATTGTGGCCGAGATTCAGGCGGTGGTGGCGGGACGCTCGGCGGGCTTCATGCGTGAGTCGGGACGGCCCATTCACGCGCCGCTGCACCGGGTGGGCGAGGAGTTTGAACCGGCTAACGCCGTGGCCGCCGTATGCAGCGTATCGGCTTGATATTGTTGGCGGCGGGTAGCTCCACGCGGCTGGGGCAGCCCAAGCAGCTGCTGCCCTATCAGGGCCGCACGCTGTTGCGCCACGCGGCGGAAGTGGCAGCAGCAACTGGCTGCGAGCCGCTGGTGCTGGTGACGGGGGCTTCGCACGAGGAGCTTCTGCCGGCGGTTAAAGACCTGCCGTTTTATGTGGTTCGTAACGAGGACTGGCAACAGGGCATGAGCACCTCCATCCAGGCCGGGCTCGACGTGTTGCGCATGCAGACCGAAGCCGCGCCGCTGGCCGCCGCCATCGTCATGCTCTGCGACCAACCGCTGCTTACTCCCGAAGTTCTGCGTCAATTAATAATGCAGTTTCAAACTACCAGCCAGCCGCTGGTGGCCTGCGAATATGGCGGTACGCGGGGCGTGCCGGCGCTATTCAGCCAGATATTGTTTCCGATATTACATGCGCTGCAAGGGCCGGCCGGTGCGCGGGAGCTGCTGCATCAATATGCTGATTTACCGGCCGTGAGCTTTCCTGGCGGAGTGGTGGATGTAGATACAGATGAACAGTATCAAGACCTTGTAGCACGGCAATAGTAGTCCGCCAGCAAGCTCGGCTTTCAGCGAAGCCACTCAAATCGCGGACTGCAAAGTCCGCGCTACATTTAACCGTTCGCAACGCGGCGGCGCAAAAGCCGTTATCTTGCCCGGCGCTTCTTCAACTCTTCGCGCCTCCCCTTCATGGCCTCGCCCCAAACCCCCTCCGTTGCCGCACCCGGCATCGAAAAAGACAACAAACGCATCACTACTGGCTGGACGTTCTACGACTGGGCCAACTCAGTTTATCCGCTGGTAATCACCAGTTCCATCTTTCCCATTTATTGGGGCTCGATGGTGAAGGCTGTTACGAATACCGACAGCGGCAAAACGCCCGTTGAGTTCCTGGGAATGCACGTACCCGGTACCTCGCTGCAGAATTACTCGGTGTCGGCAGCCTTTCTGGTTATTGCTCTTATCAGCCCCTTGCTGACCTCGTTGGCCGATTTTTCGGGCCGTAAGAAGCTGTTTTTGCAGATTTTCTGCTACATCGGGGCGCTAAGCTGCGCCGGGCTATACTTCTTCGAACCCAGCACGTTTACCATCAGCGTGTTTGTGTTCATCATGGCCACGGTGGGCTTCTCTGGGTCCATCGTATTCTACAATTCTTATCTGCCGGATATCTCCTCCGAGGAAAAATTCGATTCGCTCTCTGCCCGGGGCTTCTCGATGGGCTACATCGGCTCGGTGCTGCTGCTGGTTATCTGCCTGATGCTCATTCAAGGGCCCACACTATCAGGCACGCCCATGTTTGGCCTCACCACAGGCCACGCCACGCGGCTCAGTTTCCTGCTCACGGGTATCTGGTGGGCTGGTTTCGCCCAGATTCCCTTCTTCACCCTGCCCGCCGACAAGGGCCGGCCCGCCGGTGCCACCGCCGAGTCGGGCTGGCTGCTCAACGGCTTCCGCGAGTTGGGCAAAGTGTGGGAGGAAACCAAGCAACAGCCTAATCTAAAGCGATTTCTGCTAGCCTATTTCACCTACAACATGGGCGTGCAAACGGTGATGTACGTGGCCACTCTGTTCGGCGATGAAGAGCTGCACCTCGACACCAAGTCGCTTATTATCACTATTCTGTTGCTGCAAATCGTGGGTATTCTCGGGGCGTATCTGTTTGCCAAGCTCTCGGAGCGTATCGGCAATACCCGGGCCCTGAGCTGGGCCGTATTCATCTGGATGCTGATTTGCATCGCGGGCTATTTCGTGCAGGCCGGTTGGTCGTTTTACGTGCTGGCCGCAGTTATTGGGCTCACAATGGGAGCGGTACAAAGCCTGTCGCGCTCCACGTATTCCAAGATTATTCCCGAAAATACGCCTAATTCGGCGGCGTACTTCAGCTTTTTCGACGTTACCGAAAAGGTTGGTATCGTCATTGGCCTGATAGTGTTCGGCGGCATTTCGCAGATGATGGGCGGCAACATGCGCTACAGCATCCTGGCGCTGATTGTGTTTTTCATCCTGGGCCTGATTTTCCTGCTCCAGTTGCGTGGCAAAAAGCTGCGTGAGGAGAACGGGCCGTCCGATGCCACCATCCCCGGCCCACCGCCGGCCTCGGCCGTGACCAGCACACCTGCCACGCCGAAATAATAAAGACCTGATTAACAGTGGAAAATGAAGCTTGACACAAAGAAAGGGCGGCAACTATCGTAGTTGCCGCCCTTTCTTTGTGTCGCAATTTTGCATCCCATCCCAACCACCCATGTACACCTCCTCTTTCCAACAAAACGTCCTCGCCGAACTCGACCACGAGCTGGCCCAAACCCGCCGCGTGCTGGAGCGCGTGCCCTACGAGCAGGCCGACTACAAGCCCCACCCCAAAAGCATGACCTTGTGGCAGCTGGCTTCCCATGTCGTAAACTTGCTGGCCTTCAATACGCTCTTCGTTACCCACGACTCACGCGACTTCCTCGACCCCAATGCTCCCAAGCCCGGCCCCACCACCACCAGCCTCGCCGCCCTGCTGGAACGCTTTGAAGAATACAGCGCCATCCTGCGCCGCGAACTGAGCGCCAGCGACAACGAGAAGCTGACCCACGACTTCCGCCTCCACCGTGGCGAGCACACCATCATGCAGATGCCCAAAGGAGCCGCCATCCGAATCATGGGCCTGAACCACAGTATCCACCACCGCGGCCAGCTCACGGTGTACCTGCGCCTGCTCGACATCCCAGTGCCCGGCCTGTACGGCCCAAGTGCCGACGAGAAGTAGAATTTAATTAATAATTGAGAATTAATAATTAACAGGATGATGCCGCTCACCAGGAGTTAGCCCATCTTCTCAATTATTAATTCTCAATTATTAATTGAGAAAACTCGTCGTCCCGCAATCCAGGTTTGTAGCACCCTCGCGCCGCGTAATTCCTCCTTCGGCGCCGTCAACAAATCCTTGTCCAGTACCACAAAATCAGCCCATTGGCCAACTAGCAGCTGGCCTTTTTCCTTTTCCTCGAAGCCCGCCCAGGCCGCCCATTGAGTCATGCCGCGCAGTGCCTGCTCGCGGCTGAGGGCATTCGCCATCTGGAAGCCGCCTGCCGGGTAGTTCCTGCCATCCTGCCGCGCCACGGCCGCGTGGAAGCCAAACAAGGGGTTAAGGTATTCCACCGGAAAGTCGGAGCCCAGCGCCACGCGTCCGGCGCTATTCAACAAGGCTTTATAAGCATAGGCCGTTTTCAGCCGCGCCAGGCCCAGCCGCTCGCCCGCCCAATACATATCGGAAGTAGCGTGAGCGGGTTGAATGGACGGCACCAGCCCGAAACGGCCGAATTTGGCTATGTCGGCGGCTGTCACCACCTGTGCGTGCTCGATGCGCCAGCGCCGGTTGCGCTGCCCGTGCAGCGCCTCGCCGCAAATATCAAGCAGCAGCCGGTTAGCCGAGTCGCCGATGGCGTGGGTGTTCATCTGGAATGGGCTGGCGGCAATGCGCCGGGCCAGCTCGCGGTAGGTAGCAGCCGATTGCAGCAGGAAGCCCTGCTCGTGCGGGCTGTCGGAATAAGGGCTTAGCAGACAGGCGCCCCGCGAGCCCAGTGCGCCATCAGCATACACTTTGAAGGAGTTAACCGTCAAATAATCGCTTCGATACGGCCCGCGTTTCAGGTAATAATCAAGGTTGGCGGGCGTGGCGCTCACCATGCAGTTCAGCCGCAGCTGTAGCTGCCGGGCCTTTTGCAGGGAGTCGATGCGCTCAATGTCGCGGCGGTCGAGGCCGGCGTCGGCGAGGCTGGTAAGGCCCAGCGCCAGGCATTCCTGCTCGGCCTGCTTAAGCAGTTTGGTGGCTTCGGCGGCGCTGGGCTCGGGGATGAAACGGGCTACCAGACCTTTGGCATTGTCAACCAACAGGCCCGTAAGCTGCCCCTGTGCATCGTGCCCGATGCTGCCTCCCGGTACCACCGTTTTCGCGGTGATTCCGGCTAAATCCAAGGCTTTCTGGTTTGCCAAGGCGGCGTGGCCGTCGATGCGCGTGAGGTACACCGGCACGTCGGGAAACAACCGGTCGAGCGAATCCTTGGTCGGAAACTGCCGGCCGGGCCAGTCGTTCTGGTCCCAGCCGTGGCCGAGCAGCCAGGCATCCTGCGGCCGCTGGCGGCGGTGTGCTCGCAGCCGCGCCAGCACCTCCGGCCACGACCTGGCCGCCACCAGATTAGCCTCGCGCAACCCTAAAGCATAGCGGTAGAAATGGCAGTGCGCATCGTAAAAACCGGGGTAAATAAACTTGCCCCCGGCATCCACTTCCTGCGCCCCGTGGTATTTCCCGCGCACTTCCGCCGTGCTGCCCACGAAAGCAATGCGCCCGTCGTTTACAACAAACGCTTCAGCTTTGCTGAAAGCCGAATCAACCGAGTAAACAGTGGCATTATACACCACCAAATCAGTAGCTTCACGGCGAGCCATGCAGCCGCTCAACAGCAGCCCACCCAGGCAAAAAGCCCCCGCAGCAACTAATGTAACTCTCAACCGCAGCATCAAAAAATCAGCCAGCCGCGCGGCGGCGTATCCGTTCAATCCGTTTGCATCTGCAGTCCTTATTCGAAGCGCATGTGCTTCACCGACTCGCCCGAATTCTGCAGTTCCTGCAGCGACTCGATGCCGATTTGCAGGTGTTGCTTCACGAAGTTAGCTGTCACGCGGGAGTCTGATTCCGAGGTTTTCACGCCTTCTGGCGTCATCGGGTTGTCGCTCACCAGCAGCAGGGCGCCGTGGGGAATGTCATTCATGAAACCAACCACGAAAATGGTAGCCGTTTCCATGTCTACCGCCAGGGCGCGCACCCGGCGCAGGTAGTCCTTAAACTCTTGGTCGTGCTCCCACACACGGCGGTTGGTGGTGTACACCGTGCCAGTGAAGTAGTCGAGCTCGTGCTTCTTAATCATCGAAGAAACAGCGCGTTGCAAGCGGAATGACGGCAAGGCCGGGATTTCCTTGGGCAGGTAATCGTCCGAAGTACCCTCGCCGCGAATGGCCGCGATAGGTAGCACCAAGTCGCCGAGCTTGGTTTTTTTCAGGCCGCCGCACTTACCCAGAAACAGGGCTGCCTTGGGCTTGATGGCCGACAGCAAGTCCATCACCGTGGCGGCCATCGGCGAGCCCATGCCGAAGTTGACGATGGTAATGCCGTTAGCCGTAGCGGTTTGCATGGGTTTGTCGGTGCCGCGCACCTCCACGCCAAACTGCTCGGCAAACATGTAGACGTAGTTGCTGAAGTTAGTGAGCAGGATGTACTGCCCGAAGTCGCCCAGCGGCACGCCGGTATAGCGTGGCAGCCAGTTATTGACGATTTCCTCCTTGGTTTTCATATTCAATGAGTGTGTTAATGATTGAGAGAATGAGAGATTAGGCTGAATCGTTGAGGTAATAGAAAGTCTAAGCGACTGGGAAAAAGTAGCTCACTGGCCACTCCACTCATTCACTCAGCCACCAATTCGCTCATTGGCGCAACCCGTACCTTTGGAGGTGATGCAAGCTCTGGACCTGCCGCCTTTCGAGGCCAAACTTACGACATCGGCCACAAATCAGCCCCTCATCTGGGACGGTCTGCGGCGCAAATACGTCGTGCTCACGCCCGAAGAGTGGGTGCGCCAGCACGTCGTGCACTACCTCGCCGACTACCTTGGCTACCCTCGCGGTCTGCTTTCGCTGGAGCGTGGCCTGCGCTACAACCAACGCCAGAAGCGTACCGACCTGCTGGCCCTCGACCCCCAGGGGAAACCATTGTTACTGGTTGAGTGTAAGGCCCCCACGGTAGCCATCACGGCCGAAACTGCGCACCAAGCCACTACTTACAACCAAACAATTGGCGCACCCTTGCTGCTCATTACCAACGGGATGGTGCACTACTGCTGGCGCGTCGATTTTGAAACCCGCACTAACCAGCGCTTGGCCGAAATTCCTCCGTTTGCAGAAGCCATTGTGAGGTAAGCTTTAGCGTGCCGTGTTATCGGAAAAATGCTAAGACGGCAAGCTAAAGCTTACCTCACGAGCTATTTGTACAGCCGGTTATTCACCAGCCCATTCACATAAAACTGCAGTAAAGCTCGCAGCTCATCCCCATATTTTTTCACCACAGCTGGGTCAGGCCGGGCCAGCGGCTCATCAGGAATAAAATGCGTCTGATAAGGATAGAGCGCGATTGAATTATCAGTCCGCAACTCCGTGACGAAATCGGAATGCACGAGGAAATACGAGCCACCCGCGCTGAAAAGTGCTCGGCCGGTACTCGTGGTGTCGAAAACTGATTGGCTGAAAGGTAATAAGTTGCGCTGGTTCTGCCGAAGGCCCAGCATATCGAGCACGGTCGCGGGCACGTCGGTTTGGGAAGTGATGCGGTGTGTATTGGCTGGTGGCAGCGGCTTGCCGGGCCGGAAAATCAGCAGCGGCGTTTTCTGGTGGCCGAGCGTATTCTGGTAGCCGGCGCGGTCGCTCTGCGACGTATGGTCGGCGGTGAGAATGAACACCGTATTCGCATACCAGGGCTGGTGGCTGGCGGCGGCGAAGAAGCGCCGCAGGGCCATGTCGGTGTAGGCAATGGTGGGGTGAATAGGCTCCGTGCCCTTCGGGAATTTGCCCCGATATGGTGCTGGCAACGTAAACGGGTCGTGGGCGCTGAGCGTGAAGAGCGTGGCGAAAAACGGCTGCTGCGTGGCCGACAGCTGCTGGTTAAAATATTGCAGATAAGGCTCGTCAAAAATGCCCCAATGGCCGTCGTAGTCAAGGCTTTTATCACCCTGCGGGTACTGATTTAAGCCATAATACCGCTGCATGCCGGCCAGCCCGGCAAACATATCAAAGCCCATCGTACCATTGGTGGCTCCGTGGTACATGGCCGTGGTGTAGCCGTGGCGGGCCAGAATTTCACCCAATCCATGCACCTCATTGGTCTGGAAAGTAGAGGTAATGAACGGCTCCTCCAGCAGTGAGGGCAGGCCCGCCAGCACCGCCGGCAGCGCTTCGATAGAGCGCCGCCCATTGGCATAGTTCTCCCGAAATAATACGCCGCCGTGCGTGGCCAATGAATCGAAAAAAGGCGTGTAGCCACGCCCGTCGTTTTCGATGCCCGTGTACTCAGAGGCAAAGCTTTCCAGCAGCAGCACTACCACGTTGGCCGGCGGCGGCGCGGGCGCGGGCCGCCGGGGCAGCGTGGGTGCCTGTAGTGCCTGCCGAAGCGCGGCCTCGCTGGCGAAATAGTGCAGCCGCTCGGTGGCGGGTAAGTCGAAGGTTTTGAGCAGGGTAAACGTACTGTTCAAGGCCAGGTGACCCAGCACGGCAGGCTGTTGCTCGAAGGCAGCACCGGGGCGTAAGGGCTTCAATTGCAGGCCACCGCGCAGTCCTAATACCACCAGCAGCGAAGTCAACGCGAACTCAATGGCTCGCTGCGTCAGGCGGCGGCCGCGCGGACGAGCGTCGGGCGACTCCGGGCCGGGCATCGGGCAGAGCCACCACAGCAGCGCGGCCAGCCCCAGCACCGGCAGCAGCAGGTACCAGTAGTGCGTCAGCATCTGGCCCGCCTGCCGCAGCACATCGTCGCCGATGGTGGTCAGCTCGCTGCTGGTGCGCCGGCCAATGAATTTAAAATACTCCCAGTCAATGACGTTGACGATAATGCCCGGCACATTAAGCATCACGTAGAGCCCGCGCAACAACTGCTGCCCGTGCTTATTTCCAACCGGCACCAGCAGTGAGGCCAGCACCAGCAGCAGATTCAGCCACAGCAGCGCCGCAATATCGAACCGGAAGCCATGCCAGAACGCCAGCAGTACCGACCCAGTGCTGATGCCTCGGAAGGTGCCGTAGTTGAAGGCGTAAAAACCCAGGCGTAGCAGGAAGTAGAGTCCCAGCAGAAGGCTGAAACGGCGGAGCAGCAGGCGCAGGGCAGGGGACATTTTAATTAATAATTAATAATGAGGGATTTGACGTTGGGGTAGCAACGTAAAAAGCCTTCCCGAAGAACTGCGGGAAGGCTTTTTAATTATTAATTGCTAATTATTAATTAGACAGAAGTCGTTTCCAGCACGCTCTGCACGTCTACCAGCGGCAGGTTCCAGGCCTCGGCCACGCCTTTGTACACTACTTCGCCGTGTACTACATTCAGACCCAGGCGGAGGGCTTCATCGCGGCGGCAGGCTTCCTGCCAGCCCAGGTTGGCCAGCTTCACGGCGTAGGGGAGCGTGGCGTTGGTCAGGGCCAGGGTGGAGGTGTAGGGCACCGCGCCGGGCATGTTGGCCACGCAGTAGTGCACGATGTCGTCGATGATGAACGTGGGGTTTTCGTGCGTCGTGGGGCGGCAGGTTTCGATGCAGCCGCCCTGGTCCACGGCCACGTCCACCAGCACGGTGCCGGGGCGCATGGTTTTCAGCATGTCGCGGGTGATGAGGTGCGGCGCCTTCGCACCCGGAATCAGCACCGCGCCCACGATGAGGTCGGCGGTTTTGATGGCTTCGCGGATGTTGTACTCGTTCGAGTACTGCGTCACCACGTTTTTGGGCATGAAGTCGTCGAGCTCGCGCAAGCGGTTGAGGTTGATGTCCATCACCGTCACCTGCGCGCCCAGGCCAGCGGCCACTTTGGCGGCCTGCGTGCCCACGATGCCCGCACCCAGCACCAGCACGTGCGCCGGCTTCACGCCGGGCACGCCGCCTAGCAGAATGCCGCGGCCTTTCAGGGGTTTCTCCAGGTACTTAGCGCCTTCCTGCGGGGCCATGCGGCCGGCCACTTCGCTCATCGGGATGAGCAGGGGCAGGGCACGGTTGGGCAGCTCCACAGTTTCGTAGGAAAGGCACACGGCCTTCCGCTCAATCATGGCGTGGGTCAGCTCCTCGCCGCTGGCAAAATGGAAATACGTGAACAGCAGCTGGTTTTCCTTAATGAGCGGATACTCTTCAGCAATCGGCTCCTTCACTTTCACAATCATCTCGGCCGTCTCATACACCTCGGCGATGGTGCTCAGCATAGTGGCCCCGGCCTCCTGATACTCGGCGTCGCTGAAGCCGCTGCCCTCGCCGGCGCTGGCTTGCACAAACAGGCTGTGGCCGTGCTTGCGCAGCTCGGCTACGCCAGCGGGCGTGAGACCCACGCGGTTTTCATTGTTTTTGATTTCCTTAGGAACGCCGATAATCATGAGCGGAGGGGTGAAATGAGGGAGTTGGAAATGGGTGGAAAATTCGTGGGGCAAAGATACGAGGTCAGTAGCGCAAGCCCGCTGAAACATATTCTTTCGGTAACAAAAAGCCCCGCCGAAATTTTCAGCAGGGCTCTGTAATCAGTGTAAACGCAGTTCAGCGGAGCTAATCAGCTAAATCCGCCCAAACTCAGTAATTCTTACTTGAACGGCACCGCCGTGCCGCTCTCCTTCAGCATGCTGCCGCCGGCCAAATCCTTCACGATGTTAGCCTTGAGCGTGATTTTGGTGTCGCCGCTGATGTCGTTGGAAGTGATGGTGACGGCGTCGGAAATCTGCCCAATCTGGCGCTGGCTGTAAAGCAGCTCCACCACGGCGCTCTGGCCGGGGGCGATGGGCGCGGGCGGCGTTTTGTAGCCCACGCAGTAGCAGCTGGAGGTGAGGCCGCCCAGCACCAGCGGCGTTTTGCCGGTGTTGCGCACCGTGAAACGGGCCGTTTGCTGCTGGCCCGATTCCATTTTGCCAAAGTCATAGCTCGTGCGGTCTACTACCAGGTGGGGCGACTTGGCCAGCTGCTCGGGCGTGAGGGTGGGCTTGATTTCTTCCTTCGTGAGCACCGCGCCCTTGATGGTGAGCACCGTGCTGGGCGTACTGGCGTTGCTGGTCACGGTCACCGTTTTGGTGAACATGCCGGGGCGGCCGGCGCTGTTATACATCGCCTTCACGATGCCCGACTTGCCCGGCATTACCGGCGTTTTGGTCCAGTCGGGGGTGGTGCAGCCGCAGCTGGCCTGCACGTTGGAGATGATAACCGGCTGGTTGCCGGTGTTTTTGAATTTGAACTCATGGGTGGCCATCGTGCCTTCGGGTACGTTGCCAAACTCGTGATTTTCTTTCTCGAACTGGATGACGCCCTGGGCGCGGGCAGCCACCGAAATAGCCAGCAGGCCGATGGTAAGGAAACGTTTCATAAGAACAGGTTGGAGTCGGGACGGTTGTTTTGGGCAGACCGGCGAAAGTATTCCAAAATCTGGCCAACTTGCAATGGTAGCCGGCAAAACAACCCAAATATACGCCTCGCGGTTCGCCACGCCACCGGCCCGGTGCCGATTCCGTATTTTTGTCCACCGGTTTCGTGCCGGTCCGTTCTTCTCCGACCCCCACCCACTTCCAATTTCCGTTTATGTCTCCTGCCGAAACCGCCGCGACCACCCTGGCCACGCCGCTCACCAAAGACGACCTGCTGCACGACTACCGCCTGGCCTGGGAAAGTCGCCACGCCTCGCTGGCCGGGCGCAAGGAAGTATTTATGGGCAAGGCCAAATTCGGCATCTTCGGCGATGGCAAGGAAGTGCCGCAGCTGGCCATGGCCCGCGCCTTCCAGAACGGTGATTTCCGCGCCGGCTACTATCGCGACCAGACCTTCATGGTGGCCATTGGCGAGCTTACCTGGCAGCAGTACTTTGCCCAGCTCTACGCCCACACCGACGTGGAGGCCGAGCCCGCCACGGCCGGACGCGCCATGAACGGCCACTTCGCCACCCGCCTGCTCGACGACGACGGCAACTTCCTGCCCCAGACCGACCGTAAAAACTCCTCGGCCGACATTTCGCCCACCGCCGGCCAGATGCCGCGCCTGCTGGGCCTGGCCTACGCCAGCAAGCTCTACCGCCAGAACCCGGAACTGCACCAGCTGAAAGACTTTTCCGTGAACGGCAACGAAGTCGCCTTCGGTACCATCGGCAACGCCAGCACCTCGGAAGGCATGTTTTTCGAGGCGTTGAACGCGGCCGGTGTGCTGCAGGTGCCCATGCTGATGAGCGTGTGGGACGACCACTACGGCATCTCGGTGCCGGCCGAGTACCAGACCACCAAGCAGAGCATTTCAGCCATCCTGATGGGTTTGCAGCGCGAAAGCGAAGGCGAACAGGGCTTCGAGATTTTCGTGGTGCGCGGCTGGGACTACGCCGCCCTCACCGACACCTACCAGAAAGCCGCCGCCCTGTGCCGCGAGCAGCACGTGCCGGTGCTCATCCACGTCACGGAAGTGACGCAGCCGCAGGGCCACAGCACCAGCGGCTCGCACGAGCGCTACAAGAGCCGCGAGCGCCTCGACTGGGAAGAAGCCCACGATTGCATCCACAAGCTGCGCGAGTGGCTGCTCAGCGAAGGCCATGCCAACGAAGCCGAGCTCGACAGCATCGAAAAAGACGCCGCTGCCACCATCAAAACGGCCCGCACCGCCGCCTGGACCGCCTTCTTCGACCCCATTAAGGCCGAGCAGGCCGAAGCCGTGGCCCTGCTCGACAAGCTGGTCGCCAGCCTCGGCGCCGAGCACAGCCTGCACGAGCTGGTGGCCCAACTCAAAAACAACCCCACGCCCATCCGCGCCGACATCGTGCGCACCCTGCGCCGGGTACTGCGCGAGCTGCGCTACGAAACCCGCAGCCGCGGCCGCCGCGCCGTGCAGCAGCACCTGGAGCAGCTGCTGGCTGAAAACGCCGACCGCTACAACTCCACCCTGTTCAGCCAGAGCGAGTGGGCCGTGGGCAACATCGAAGAAGTGCCCGCCCAGTACGCCGCCGACGCCCCCGTAGTGGACGGCCGCGAGGTGCTGCAGGCCTGCTTCGAAGCCAACTTCCGCCGCGACCCACCATCTTCGCCATCGGCGAGGACGTGGGTAAAATCGGCGACGTAAACCAGGCGTTCGCGGGTTTGCAGGATAAGTTTGGTGAGCTGCGCGTCACCGATACCGGCATTCGCGAATGCACCATCGTGGGGCAGGGCATCGGCGCCGCGCTGCGCGGCCTGCGTCCTATCACCGAAATCCAGTACCTTGATTACCTGCTCTACGCCATCCAGATTCTGAGCGACGACCTGGCCTGCCTGCAATACCGCACCAAGGGCGGGCAGAAGGCCCCGCTCATCATCCGCACCCGCGGGCACCGGCTGGAGGGCGTGTGGCACTCGGGCTCGCCCATGCAGATGATTCTGGGCAGCATCCGCGGCATCCATGTCTGCGTGCCG
>Ga0247804_10000167_pt1 | contig 30159 bp, 36 predicted proteins | sample UWRJL029104C1_FD_181142 | JGI IMG/M metagenome (GOLD analysis project Ga0247804, IMG submission 181142) | Plant litter microbial communities from Arlington Agricultural Research Station in Wisconsin, United States - UWRJ-L029-104C-1 | ecosystem: Environmental > Terrestrial > Plant litter >... | reverse complement strand
ATGGGAATCATTGATCGTATGCTTCGAGAAACCAAGCCACTCTCACATCACATCATTGAGGCCCATCCAGCAGTAATAAATAAGCTCTCCTCACCAGAATCTGAGTTTGGTGGTAGCTGGCAAGCTTCTGCACCAGAAGGTGGAAAATATGTGATACACGAAGGAAAATGGCAAGATATTGTGCCTACATTGTTAGAAAGTGGCGAGGTTTTTGATGCTATCTACTTTGATACATTTGGCGAAGATTACTCACAACTAAAGCTTTTCTTCTCCGAGTATGTGGTGGGCTTGATGGATCCAGAGGGTAGATTTGGGTTCTTTAACGGCTTAGGGGCTGATCGGAGAGTATGCTACGATGTGTATGGTAAAGTGGTAGAGCTAGATTTATGCGATGCGGGAATGGATGTAGATTGGACAGATATAGAAGTTGGGAAACTGGGAGAGGATGGAGAAGGAGAGTGGAAAGGAGTAAGGAGGCGGTATTGGACATTGGATAATTATCGACTCCCCGTGTGCACCTTTCTTGGTTAAGTTATCTTACTCTTTGGGAAGTGTAGATGGTAGTCTGGCAGAGCAGGAAAAGTTATGATACCCTAGCATTGAGAAATCAGATTTTGAAGCAGAGTAAATCTCCTGGAATCATAGCTGTTGGCTAGCTACTCTATAGAGGAAGAAATCACAGTACAAGTGAAAGGAGTCATTCCAAAGCCATCCAATTTCTCTATGGTTCATCTAGCAATTTGCAACATCGTGATATCTATAGTTATGTTGGTGAAATATACAGTTGCCATCCTGACATCTATTTGTAATTCTCTGGGTGCTCGATACCGGCCAGGTTACCCTCCGCAACACGCTTCAAAGTCAGAGCCGCGATTAACGCAGCACCAACACCAGATCCATCCTCAGCAGCGAGGATTTCAATTGGGTCCTCGTCCTTCTTGTTCTTCTTAGCAGGCCAATCCAAAATCTCAGACAAAGCTTGGGCACCACGAGCCTTGAAGTGGGGATACTTGTTGAAGACGGATCCATCAGCACCAACGTGGCAAGTCTTGTAGTCCTTCTTCTTGGCAATGGCAGCAACCCCGCAGGCGGAGAGCCGTGCAGCACGGGTTCCGATCAATTCAGCAAGACGGCGGATAAGTTCGCGCTCAGGGCGTGTTGCAGAAATGTCGAGTTTACTTTGGAAAAGAGTTTCGGTCTCAGACAAGTTCTCGAAGGGATCCCTGCGATAGATATTAGTAAGTTCAAAGAATATCTATGGAACTAGCTCACTCTTCAACCAAAGAAAGAAATGACGAGTCCAATGTGTATGCCTTGCGGAGTTTGTCAAGATTTTGGCCTTCAAAGATGTGTACATCCTTATTGTCGTGCAAGTCAATCAAGACCAATCGGAAAATCTCACCCAGGTACAGACCTGCAATCATCTTTTCAAAGGATTGTTGCCCAGGACGTGGGGACTCTTTGTCGACGATAATATCATATGGAGTCCGTGGCAAGACCTTGTGCTCGTTGTCAAAAGCACCCCATTCACAATTGATAGCCATAGGAGTGTCAGGTGGTAGATTCATGTGAGCCAGCTTGGGAATTGATCCACAATCCTCCATGTAAGCGGCATTACATCCAGTACCAAAGATACAACCAATTTTCATTGCGGTATCAGTGTATGCAGAAGCAATCAAGGTGCCAGTAGTATCATTGATCAAAGCAGTCATCTTGATGGGGACCCCCTGAAACCATTTGATTAGCTAAACAATACGCTGCTCCGGGTTCAAAGTACTCACTCTCTTCTCAAGTGCAGCTTTGAACATGGGCACGACGTTCTCACCCTCAACTCCGGCAATATCAAATCCTTTTGTCCAAGTTTGAAGGATGCCATGATCAATGTAGTTTTGAGTAGCGGGATAAGAGAAGGTAAAACCAAGATTCAAGTCTTCAATCTTCTCTCCCTCGTGATGTGACTCAATGAATTGTTGTAAGCAATCGGCGATATACTCCCAGAGTTCATCGGCATCGCCAGTCTTTAGCTCTTCGGGCATGCGATACTTTGACTGAATGATATCGAATTCGGACTTCTCGTCGGTCAAAGTGATTTCACAAACGCGGAGGTTGGTTCCTCCCATATCTAGGGCAAGGAAGGTGCCAGTCTCGTCTCCAGTGGGGAAAGACATGCACCATGTCGGGTTCATAGGCTGCAAATTATTAGGGCCACTCTGCTCTGAAAGTTCATACCACTACTCACAATACTGCCTCCCTCGACAGTCAAGCCTAAAGAAATACAAGTCAGATCTGAGCACATGGATATAGATGCAATTTAGCTACCTTTAGTGAGTTCAGCTACAAAGTGCTCGGTGATACTCTTGAGCTTGGCGGTAGGAACAGTGAAGAGCTCTTCTAGTCGCTTAATTTCCCCCAAAAGATCCTTTGGCACATCGGCCATAGAACCTCCAAGACGTTAGCATTCGTAATAAAAGTGTAGTAAATGACAGCGAAGGCCCAAACCATGCAGCACCATTCACCGTCACGTGACAGCGCCAGGTTTTGCTTTTTGTAGTCTCATGATAAGAAAACACTGCTATAGATGCGTGGGGAAGTCTGAAATTTCTGGCCACATGCACTGAGAACTCTCTCGGTGCAGTACCAATCATATTGTGTTCTGGGTTTAGTCGCACACCTTGTACAAACTCAGAGGTGAAGACCATAATTTGGAAACCGAGACAGGGCCAAAAGCCTTGGAAATGGTGCTGCAGATGGTGGCAGAAGCAAATTTTCCGGCTGGTTATTGTATTGGTGTTTGTTCTGTTAATAGATGTCGAATTGAAACTGGAAAGGTAGAAGCTTATGTACGGGGCAATAAGACAGCTGAATTGATCAGGAGGACTTCCTCTTAATCACAAAAATACGCCAATGGACGAGGAGGAGTGAATATAATGCACTCAACTGAACAGCAAACATGCCCTAGGAAGACACTGAGAATAATATACAGATAATAACAAGGCATCAAATGACAAAATTCTGTTCTGAGTTTGACAGAAAATAGCAAAATCTTACCCTTTCTAGAGGGTGGTTTTCTCTATAATGAGAAAGAATTAGCCTCTGTATTCTGAAAGGTGGGAGTTGAATCTCCAATACTATTACTACAAGAAGAGGCTTCCACAAAGACATCTTTCAAGTAGTAATAGCCCACTTCACTCCAAAAGACTTCTTACCGGGCCTAGTCCAACCATGTTGACTGATACTCAAAAACTGATCTGGTGGATATTGGTAAGGAGAATGGCTTAGCTATTGGTACTGCCACAGTATTAGACCCTTCAATGTAGAAAGATAAGATAATGGTCTGTCAATTGAGGATTTATAGAAAAGAGGGATGATGAGGGGCATATTAGCGGGACGCAATAACCTGGCCGAACTACCCTGCCTTACATAATCAGAAGCGCGCATCGCGGGTATTTGATAGCACTAATATGTTTCTGGACATGACAGGGATACTTAAGCGCGCCTTCCAAAGGCCAGTTCGTCAGCTCCAAGCTGCGAATATCATATTCAGATGTGACTTGTGGTGGATTATCCAAACAATTTCAGCAATCGCACAAGCCGCCTTTCTTTTAAAATCTCGGTGCCAGGCTGGCCTACCTCAATCCTTCAAAATGAGGCCCTTCGAGATAGCTGCAACTGTGGTCTCTTTCGCAACGGCAGCTTTATGTTCAAACGCAGGAAACTTAACGAAACCTCTTACATCACGAATTATCCTTCCTACAAACTTCAAGCCTCCTCAAACTTTCAGGAACATCAATTTGGTGCATACGATTAATTTAGAGAAGAGTTATCCCAAGGAATCCATAAATGTTGTTATTGAAAACATTGCTACCACGGCCCAGGATGAATACTTTATTCCTTTCACATCAAGGCAGATGGAGACCATTGGTGGTTTAGAGGTAAAAGATAAGAAAGATATTGAATCTGGCTTGTTTGAGGTTAAGGCAGTGGAGTTTGATCCCGAAAGGCAAGCAGAATGGCTAGTTTCGCCTAGATCTTTATGCTAATGGACAGGCAGTGATACGCAATTCTACCAAATCCGTCTGCCTACACCTCTGGCTCCTAAGGCCCAGCAAACAATTAGTATCACATATACCTATCTATCAGCATTCGCCCCACTACCTGCTGCCATTAAACAAGGCGATACCCAATTTGTTGTCTACGAATTCTCCGCCTATGCCGCTTCTTCTTACATCACCTTGAAGCAAAAGACAGATGTCAAACTTGGAACCACCAATGTTCCGGATTATACCGTCCTGCCAGGCAAACCGGAATATCCTCAAAAGCAAGGAACCAAGTTTACATACGGGTCGTTTGGTGAGGTGGCTGCAGGCGCTGTGGAGCCTGTCAAGCTTCGATTTGAGTTCACGAAACCCTTAATTCATATCTCGCTCCTAGAGAGAGACATTGAAGTCAGCCACTGGGGAGGAAATGTCGCGTTTGAGGAGCGATACACCTTACACAACCGTGCTGCGAACCTTTCCAAACAATTCTCTCGGGTGGAATGGGCTTCTCAGCAATATTACAACCCTCCTACCACCGCCATCAAGGAACTCAAGTTTCCGTTGAAAGTCGGTAGTTTGACACCATACTTCACTGATGTTATTGGAAATGTTTCAACGTCTCGATTCAGGAGCAATAAGAGGGAAGCCAACCTCGAAATCAAACCTAGGTATCCCATCTTTGGAGGCTGGAATTACCCATTCCGTGTAGGATGGGATGCGGATGTTAAGAAGTTCCTACGAAAGATTAGCGGTGGTAAGGGCTACATACTTAACGTACCTTTCCTTGAAGGGCCAAAGCAAAACGAAGGGTTGGCTTATGAACACATTGAGCTCCGCGTGATTCTTCCAGAAGGAGCCGAGTAAGTAGTTTTGATCATTTTTGGAAAATTACAAAGACTAACGGATAATAGAAACGTCCTATACAGTACCACGGTCCCGCTTGTATCATCCTCGATCTCGCTCCATAAGACCTTCATGGATACTACTGGCCGTACTATGCTCACACTCAAAGCCATCAACATTGTTGATGATTTCCGTGATCGCGAATTGATTGTCACTTATGACTATCCACTCTTAGCAGGCTTAAGGAAGCCTCTTGTCATATTCGGTGGAGTGTTGTCAGTTTTCATTACAGCTTGGGCTATCGGGAGCTTAGACGTAGGAATCAAAGGAAAACGGTCGTGAGGATTAAATGTAAATTATGTAGCATAAAAATCGCAGTGAGAAGTTCACTTCTATTTCGTAACATTATCAGGGAGTGAAATTTAACATTAGAATGGTAGGTGATTCAACTGCGTTCTTCACACCCTAATACTGATCTCCATCATCGACTTCACAGTCCGACTCACCAGTGTTAATTGAGGCGCTCGGATATTCTTCTTAAAAATCACAACCATAGCCGGAGCGTCTGTGTATTTGAGGAAGCATCCAAACAAGCTTCCCAGTTGGGCCGCTATCAGGGGCTCGCTAAGCTCGATTCGCTGACAAATGCCGCAATTACCGCACCTCCACTCTCTGTTTTAAACTTCTTGTCCATATAATCTATCTTAATAATCAACCTGTATCTAACAATAATATTCCCTACCGGAAATCAGTCTGAACCAAAGTTTTAAACCCAAGTATTGATTAGGAGTATACAACAACTCAGCAACCAGCTTCACATAGAGATGGCGGGTCTAATCAAATACGCCTCTGAGGCTCTCTTTTCCGAAAATCCCGTGATTTTCGAAGATTCCAATCCCGAGCAGCAAGATTCATATGTCTACTCATACGTCACCTCACTGCGTGGCTCACTACATACCGCCATGACAGGCATTGTGCCTAAATTTCACGAGCCAGGGAAGCTGCGTCTTGTCTGGTGGATATTATCTGGCGCGGAAGGTATGAAGGATTATGAACTCCGTCAATACATGGAGTGCCATGAGGACTTTCAAAAACTGCGCTTGTTGCCAGAAGTTAAGAGGGTATGCATCATGGGTTATGCAGGCCAGAACCCTTATGCTGCAACACCAAAGAGTCGGATGTTAACGGACATGTTGGATCGGGAAATTGAGAAGAGCAGGAAAGAGAGGGAGAGAATGGGAGGGTTCAAAGCGAAACCAAGTTTATTGGATGTGGAGAACTTGGTAGAGGAGACGGAAAAGGAAGAGCTGGCTAGGAGGCAAAAGGAAGCGGAGAGCAGGGAGAAAGTTGATGTTTAGGTGGGGATCTCAAGAGTTTCGGGAGTTTGAGGCGTTCTGGATTTGGAATCTTGAGTATTAATTACGCCATCTATATTGAGGAACTTCGCCTATTTGATCTCCAGTCAGAATGACAAACAAGCCATTTGGGTCGCCCATCTAGGAAACGTTGGGGTATAGTTGAAGATACTTTGAGAAATATCTAAAGTTACACTTATGAAGAAGTGTAAATTGTATATCAGGAACTGCAACAATTAATTTTGGTTCTTTAGGCACATCTGTAGTGGTTTTGTACTTTAGAAACGAGCTAGCAGCAGGTTTCATATCATAATTCCTTCTAGCATGACTTCCTGTCAACAATTGATTTTCCAGTCGCTTGTGAGCGTGAGCTCTCCACAAACTTTTCCTTCTAATAGCTGGTGTTGACACGTGCTCTATAGATTTAGTTATGATACTCCTATAGAACTGTTGGTATATTCAAATAGATATGTTCAGACTGGCAGATGACCCAGTCACGTGGTCTGTTTTGGTCTCCAAACGGTATATATGCATCAACTACTACAATGGACTTCCAGCTCAAAGTGCATCCCTACGATTACAGGAGTTTAGTAGTAGCAGTATTGGGCCCAAGAATATCGGGTTTTTCCAAACCCCCTACTACGCACTTTTGTACTTATTAAAAAATAGCACCTTCTCATGTGAACGATTCTATGTAGAACGCTGATATTAGTGCTAGTACCATTGCTTTGCTAATACAGCTGTGTATTTTGGTCAACATTTCATACACAATTCCCCATCACAACAGAAACTACCACCAACGAATTCGAAACTCAACTCTACACCGTCGAAATACTATGACATTAGATGAGCATGGAGTGGCGATGTTACATCATAGTACATTTATCAAATTTAATGCAGCTGTAGAAACTAATTGGTTGATGGGGAAAATTAACCATTGGCTTTAGAAGTAAGCTTAAAAACATAGCAGATACCGAGGATTCACTCTCAGGTACATTCAAGAATATAATGAGGCTAATGATATCAGAAATTTTGAGCGATTCAAGCTGTTAAACTGAAACAGTTTTGAAGTCATTAAATCTTCGTCCTTCGAATTAAATGCAAATTAGGTTCTATTGATATTCTTGGAAATATTCTTGTTTGTAATAACACAGTAACCTAGACCTCTGTCTGCAAGCACTTTAAGTACTTGCATTAACTAGGCCCAATTTGGAAATCGACGTGTGTTCGGCGCGTCGGTACCTGCAAAAGCGCGTTTCACGCGACAAACCCACACAGTGACCCCCCTTCTTTTCTTCGCCTTAGAGACATAGCAGCTCAACAACAACACCATTCAGACCAACAACTCCAAAATGTCTTCTCCGGGTCATCGTAGACAGCGCAGCTCTAAGTCTGCATCTTCAACACCCAAAAGAGCATCACAACGAAGTGCTATTCCTAGCAGTCCTCCTGATCCTGCCGCCGCACAACTTCAAAATGAAGCAGCTTCCTCGCAAGGTAATGGCACACCTCGACGTGGTGTTCCATCATCTTCCCCGATGAATTATCGATCTTCTCCTGCCGACTTAGCACGATCAACACGCGATATTAGCTCTCCTCTGCGACAGATGACGAATACCCAAACAACCGACGATGGCGACCGGACTCCTAGAGCGAGTGGCATGCTTGGAGGTAAAAAGTCAATCGCTCATCACAGAAGTAATACTGATAGGCATAGAATCATCCCCCATTCGATACCAGCCAAGTTCTAGTCCTGCCCATGGATTTGCAAGTCGTGAGCAATCAGCACTTCCTGACATTCCCAGCGATAGTAGTGGTCTCTTTGTTCGCTCCTCTCGATCACTTGGACCTGGCTCTGCTCTCAATGTTTCGAGACGTGGAGACATCAACTCCGATACTGTCAATACCCCACACTCAAGGCGTCGAATTTTCACGGACGAAAGTGGTCGCGTAGTGCGGGACATTCCTGGGGAAGACTCCGATGCTCCAACATTCTCAAATATGGATCCAACGACTTCTGATGCGCAGGCAATGGGAGGAAACTCGACATTGTTCATATGGGGAACCAATGTGTCAATTGATGACTCCCTAGCAAGTTTTAAAGATTTCTTACGCAACTTTACCAAGAAATACCGGTTCATTGTAGATGGTATTCCTGATGACGAGGAGGGTGCTGGTATCCACGAGTATATTGAAACGATGCAGCAGATGCTAGAATTGGGAATTACGAGCTTGAATTTGGATATGCGCAACTTGAAGGCCTATCCCCCAACCAAAAAGCTCTGGCAGCAAGCTCAGGATTACCCCCAGGATATTATCTCCATCATGGATCAAGGAATTAAGGACGTTATGTACGAGCTTGCTGAGAAAGAGATGTCTATGCAAAGACCGTCTCAGAATTCTTCAGGTCGTCCAACACAACGTAGCAGAGTATTAAGTTCGGAGCCGCCAATTCCAAGCTCTGATCGGGTTGAACCAGAACCCTCGCCCAGAGAAATTGATACGGAAGTTGATTTATGTTTGGAAGTTCAGAGAAGGTCTTATACAGTTCGACCATTTGGCCTTGATGCTACTATCAATATGCGAGATTTGGACCCTAAAGGTATGTACTATGCGTGCCTTAGATTGAAGTAGACTAATGCATGTCCTAGATGTGGATAAGATCATTGCTATTAAGGGGCTTGTTATTCGCACAACTCCAGTTATCCCAGATATGAAAGAAGCATTTTTCAAGTGTCAAGTTTGTGGACACACAGTCCTCTCCAAAATCGATCGCGGAAAGATTGCCGAACCTACCAAATGTCCTCGAGAGATTTGCGATTCTCCAAATTCCATGCAGATCGTGCATAACAGATGCGACTTCCATGACAAGCAAGTCATTAAACTACAAGAGACTCCAGACTCCGTGCCTGCTGGTCAAACCCCTCACTCAGTCTCTATGTGCGCGTACGATAATCTGGTAGACCTTTGTAAAGCCGGAGATCGCGTTGAGGTTACTGGTATTTTCAGAGCTACTGGTGTACGCGTCAATCCCAAACAACGCACACAAAAGAGCATTTTCAAAACTTACATTGATGTACTGCACATTCAAAAAGTTGACAAGAAACGTATGGGAATTGATGTCTCCACAGTAGAGCAGGAGCTTAATGATACGATGAGTGGTAATATTGAAGAGACAAGAAAGGTTACAGAAGAAGAAGAAATGAAGATCAAAGCCACAGCTGCGAGGCCTGATGTCTACGAGCTGTTGTCTCGGTCACTTTCTCCCAGTATTTTCGAGATGGATGACGTTAAAAAGGGAATTCTTCTTCAACTTTTCGGAGGAACCAATAAGTCTTTTGAAAAAGGAGGGAGTCCAAAATACAGAGGAGATATCAATATTCTTCTTTGTGGTGATCCTTCGACTGCGAAGTCACAAATTCTTCAATATGTCCACAAGATTGCGCCTCGTGGTGTCTATACCAGTGGTAAAGGATCCTCTGCAGTTGGTCTAACAGCATATGTAACTCGAGATCCTGAAACTCGGCAGCTCGTCCTCGAGTCTGGTGCACTGGTCCTTTCTGACGGTGGTATCTGTTGCATTGATGAATTCGACAAAATGTCCGAAGCAACTCGTTCAGTCTTACATGAAGTTATGGAACAACAGACCATCTCAATCGCCAAGGCTGGAATCATCACTACTCTCAATGCCCGCACCAGCATTCTTGCCTCCGCCAACCCCATAGGTAGCAAGTACAATCCAAATCTTCCGGTTCCTCAAAATATCGATCTCCCACCAACTTTGCTATCGCGTTTTGATCTCGTATACCTCATTCTTGATCGCATAGATGAGGCAAACGATCGACGTCTTGCTAGACATTTATTAGGAATGTATCTTGAAGACAAGCCTGAGAACGCTGCTTCAGAAGAAGTCCTGGTAAGTCGCTTTAAGTCCTCATATCATTCCATGCTAATCAAATACAGCCTATTGAATTCCTGACTTCTTACATTTCTTACGCACGTGCAAACTGCCAACCAAAGATTACCCCAGAGGCTTCCAAAGAGCTTGTCGACTCTTATATAGAAATGCGCAAACTCGGTGAAGACGTAAGAGCTGCCGAGCGCCGTATCACCGCTACAACACGTCAGTTGGAATCCATGATCCGTCTCTCTGAAGCGCATGCCAAGATGCGTCTTTCGGAATTTGTCACGCGTGATGATGTCGTCGAAGCTGTACGACTGATCAAATCTGCACTTAAACAAGCTGCTACAGATGCTAGAACCGGTCTTATTGATATGAGTCTTTTGACTGAGGGCACAAGTGCGAGTGAGAGACGACGCAAGGCCGACTTAGGCAAAGCTCTCCTCTCGCTTCTTGACGAGATGACGAGACAAGGACAAGCTGCAAGATATAGTGAAGTGATGAAGAAAATGGGTGAGCAAGCTACTATACAAGTGGAACCACAAGAGTTTGCCGAGGCTGTAAGAATGTTAGAACAGGAGGGTAGTATCATGATTGTAGGAGAGGGAGCAAGAAGGGGTATCCGAAGGGTCACTGGTGTGTAAGTCGCTGGTAGGAAACGCGGTAATGTTTTTAGCGGCTGGGTATGAGTAATGATAGAAATGCTATGGTTATGTTAAATTTCAGTATCTGAATACAATGATGTTATGCAAGTCTGTCAACAAGTCCTTTAGTCCTCTATTCATATGTGTGCTTTACCTGTTCCAGATATCCAAAAGGACAAATTCTGTCTCGTAGCAGAATCCTTATAATACTACCTTCAAATCGACACTTATCAGACGCCAGAACATGGACAAGAGGTCATATGTGCTCCATTACATTCCACCTTCTTAAGCCAAACTCAAACTTGTAATTCTATGAAGCACATCAATACTCCAGTCAACTAAATGCTCTACAATCATGGATAATTTGATGTCAACTGTTGCTGAAGGTGTCAGAATTGCTGAGTGGAACGGTTCCAGATATGTAAACAGATCGTCTTAAACTGTGACAGACAAAAAGATTCGGCTTGGACAAGTGAACTTTCTTGTCGCTGCATGGTTGATGTCAATTACCTGAAACAATTAGCGTCGAACTGTATTTGATCTAGGGGCAAGTCACCTTGTATGTTTCTCCCTTTGGGTACATCCGCGGCTTATTTAATCAATAGCATCAATGCCCTAGTTACTGGTACTGAAGCTTGGGTACGAACCAGTGCTGAAGTTAGCTGGCGTGGCTTGTATCAGTGATGCTGCTTCTTCCAGCTCTTCGATATCTCTAGACCAAGCTCCTTCAACATTCCAAATTCTCGGATCCTCTTTTAATGCTTCAGCAATATACTTCTCCGTCAAGAGTAAAGTCTCGCCTTTAGCGCTATTAATCTCATCCCTGGACCCAGACTTATCCACTGAAGTTCGTGTGGAAACGGAGGAAGGCGGTGTTAACAGGTCGTCTTCAACCTCTTGGGGGGTGCTTTTTTTTGTCGATAGATCAACTACTGACTCGGCTGAAAGTTTTGGGAGAGTTCGAAGCTCGTATACTGCTTTTATCTCCTTAATGAACGTTCCATCGTCCTGTAATTCTATGGGCTGCAATATCTCTACTTCTGCTGTGGGAACTTCCGAGCTGACATCTACAACCTCCTCAGTTAAGTGATTGTTAATCGATAAAATATCACTATCGAGCAACATCTGAGCCACACTAAATGTCTTTGGGACTTCAATCTCCTCTAAAGTCGGTACCGCTTCTCTGACTGGTGTCTCGCTCTTGGTAGATAGTTCTGATATATCTTTCGTAATGTTCTCATTATTCTTTGAATCAAAGATTAAATCAAGCTGAACAACTGAAGTCTCGGAGAAAACAACCTCTACCAGAGGACAAAAGTTTTTGTGTTCTCGATCTCCTGAGTCCTTCAATTTATCCATAGACTCCGAAAGCACTGATTCAATATCAGCCGATACTTCATCATCAGGCGCCTCTACAACTTCCGGAAATTCTTTGAAACTTAGGGACAAAACTGTTTCCCTGTTTATATCGACTTTTTTCCAAGGGTTTGTACCAGGTGGCACTGCATCCTTCGTGGGTGTGGGGAGTGAAATAGCTCGAGCAGTGGGGCATTTAGTTAATAGTTCTTGTCGAGCTGGGCGCTGAGCAACAGAAGTACGGGATGTAAGTATTGAGAGACTCCTGTGCTTGTTGCTTTCGCGTTTCTCTTTTCTTTTGGTTGTGGCTGTTATCCAGCCAACCTATCACATGGAGTGTTAGCAAGATATTGTCTATCCAGTGGGTCTAAAAGAAGCTGAAGAAAGGTGGGAGGACTGTTGGACTGAGTTCTGACGTTATGTACAACTTACATTATCTTGCTGTGGTACCGCCTCTGGTGGTATATTGGACATTGGGAATGTCTGTATATTGCCAAACTCCTCATGCTTCTCACTCTCGATTGACTTCGAAGGCTGTTCCTCAGATTTTGCTGAGGTTTCATTCTGATTCGTCTTTCTTTTCGGCCTTATCTTATTCTTCTTTCGTGTGGATCTCTTATCCTTTTCCTCGACATCTTTTTGAACTGATCGGTGTTTACCACAAAGCGCACCAACCCATAGTATTATAGCCTTAATCAAGGCTTTTAGGATACATTTAGCTGCTAAGGGTATAACAGGTATAACCCAAGGACTAGCGACAACCTCAAGCTCTTCGCATATATCAATTTCCTCCGATATCTTGTTCATCTTCTCTTTATCTAACTCCTTACTCTTCCTTCTCAAGTCGTCCTTCGCTAGTTTCTTCTTCGCCAGAGTTACTGTAGTTCTTCCCATATCTGCTCGTATGAGTTCTGGCACAGAGGTTTGTGTAATATCTGTTATAGAGCCGCAGGTAGCAGTGGAAAATTCAGGAATTGAAGAATATGTCGTAGTAATATGATCGGATCCGGCCGTATACTTTGTATAAAAAGTTCTTGGTATTGGTAAAAAACCTTAAGCTATCGAAAAGGTGAGCTCTGGTTGTCGTTGTAGTATATAAATGTATCTATTGTCAGAAAGTGGTATCTGCGTATTATAACTTGCTGGTAGGTCAGTTAGGTTTGAAATCTATTATTGAACTGACGAACAACTAATGCTTTTGGGAACAGGACCTAACAAAAACATTAGTGTAGTACGTGCCTTACGCTCCCCAGACCAGTCATTTCCCCGAATTTTTGGTACACTATTTCGATAGTCGAAGCACGGCCGGGGTCTATCACATTTAGTATGGTGTCTGGTTGTTACCGTCTTGTTTAGTCAGAATGAGCATATGAATATCTCCTTCGTCAATTCCACACTGTCCTGTTTTCACAGATGATCATGTTATTTCGGAAACACATTCACGGTTCACGGTTCACTCTCAGCGAGAAGGCACATGTAACTATTAAGTACCAAGATACACCTGAAATTTCGGATGTACAAATCCAACTACAGATCGCAGGCCCAAAGCTGAGCAAATAAAAATTACCTCCGCGCCGTCTAACCGTCTATTCCTCCGCCAACCTTCAAGATCCCTCATTAGTAGCATACACCATCCAACTGGTCTGGCATCGCGAGACAAAAACCATTGCCATAGTTTGAATTCAAACGAGCGCATAAGTTGGCTCTGACTACATTCCATTCTCTGATAGGTTCCAACGTTTTTCCTTCAAAACAGTAACGCAAAGCCGAATAGACACACTATTTGAATGGGTAATGAGAAGTCACTGGTAGATGATAGCCCATATGGACGCTAAATCACCGTAGAGCTAACACTTTGGTTGCTTATTTTGGGTTGGAATATGAGCGTGCTAGACATAGTGCAAAGCTTCAGGTAGTAATATTAAGAAATTTCCTAAGAAGGGGAATTGGGGTTTTCGAAGTTCTGGTTGCAGGTATTGTGCCATTGTCTCCTAGCGACACCAACATCTTTTGAAGCATGACCAAAATATTTGCTGCTAAGCTCTTAAGTTCACTGTAGGAAAGAAAAGTACGAGGTTTAAATGAGGTATCGCGCAGAGAAGAAGGATGTAGTCGAGTGAAGAAAATTGGTATTTAATGCCTCCAAATACGAATAGCTTTATCTTTCCCTCCCGAACCAACTTTTTGGCCATCTGGACTCCAATCAACTGCATATACCTCATCTTTATGCCCGGTAAGATCTAGGGAGTTGGTTAGCATGTATTCGTAATACAGTCTAGCAAATTGGAATAGCTTACCTTCGGTTAGTTTGTGTGTCCGCATATCCCAGACCTTTAATGTTGTGTCTTTGCTCGCTGTTACTAGCAATCTCGAGTCGGGACTAAATGCACATTGGTATACAGGAGCCACATGTCCTCGCAAGGTATTGATGAACTTTCCATCGCGTGCGTTCCATATTTTGGTATGGTTATCAAAGCCAGTAGATGCAATGAGTAGCCCATCAGGAGAGAATGTGACGTGATTCACTTGCTTCTGGTGACCCAACATTCGCTGGATAGGTTTGGTTCCTTTAGAGGGTTCCCAGAGGTACATTGTGAAATCATCGCTTGCTGAAACAAGTTTTTCAACTACTTCTCCTTGTAATGTTGCAGCTTTTAGGAACCGCTCTTTTGCTTTTACTACTTTGCCCTCATCAGAATCAGGAACCTTCCCTGTGTGATCGTAGAAAGCTGTTCTCATCACGAAATCTGTAGACAAGGCGAGATGGTTTACCCAATGAGCATGAGCGTTCAAAGTGTGTGCAAGAGTACCGTCCTTTGAGTTCCATACTTTGATAGTTTTGTCGTGTGATGCAGTGTAGATGAATCCTGTGCCTCCCCATTTGACACAGGAAACAGAGCCTTTGTGGCCACTCAATACCATCTCAATTGTTTGTTGATTTGTAGACCATATACGAACTGTAGCATCTTTTGATGACGATGCCAGTCGCGGCTCTCCTGGCTTTTGAGCGTGATATGGCTCCCAAGCTAGACTTGTCACCCATTTTGTATGACCTTTCATCGCATTTCCTAGCTGTTTCCCTGTCTTTGGATCCCAACAACGTACAGTGTTATCCATACTGCCAGTGGCAATTCTGGACTCGTCGGGAGACCACGCAACTGCCAGAACCCAGCTTGTATGCCCTTTCAAAGTATGCATTGGGGTACCAGTATCGCAATCCCATATTCTAGCAGTGTTATCTCCAGACCCGCTGACCATTCTCGACGAGCTTCTCGGGGAGAACTGTGTCGCAAGTATAGCTTCGCCATGACCTGGTATTGTTGACGCACATCGCGAGACTGCTTGCACTCTGAATACAGCTTGAGGGGCCGCAGAGATGTTCTGGACCTCTTCTGTGCTGATTAGCCCAGGAGAAATCAATGTCTTCCACACATTGTTGGGAAATGCAGTTGTTAGATCCTCTTCGCCTTTCTTTTGAGGGACCGGCAACGTGAACCGATATGGGATATGTTCGGATTTATCCTAGGAAGCCATTAGCCAACTACTGGATAGATCGAGGAAATATAATTACATGTCCTTGAAGCGCGTTTAGTAGAAGCTCCAGATTCTTGGGCGTAGCATCTGCTACTGGAACTAATACAGGCCCATTGCCAATAGGTAGACCAGTAGTCTCATCAAAGAATTGTATCCGAAGAGTTCCTGCGTCTGAGGGAATAACTTCAATCTCCTGTTGTTCTCTTGCTCGATTGGAAGCATCCGTTCTTTGCCTCTTACTAGGTGGAGGAACAACGGTCGCCATCACGTTGTTATGTATTGGGGGAAATAAAAATCTGGGGTTTAATTATTAAAGGTTTGGTATAGTATCTAAATTTCTTCTATGAATCGAGGGGTGCTCTTTTTTTCTTTGCCAAGAACACTTCTGCCGGATGTAATGTTGACCGCCTCATGTTAGTGCTTCACTAAACACACTCACCACCTTCGCCATTCTTGAGGGCTCCATTTACTTGTACACTCCGCTTCTTCTCCAAACTTCAACCTCGATATTTTCTTTGCCTTGGAAAAAACAACGGAAGCAGCTTGTGATGATAGATTTAAAGTAAATATTTCAACTAACCCGCTAGCACTAATCCTTTACATTTCGTAGAGCACACCAATGGCTCCACCACAGCTATCCACACCGTTTAGCATGACCTCCAATGCTACCTCGAGGTTCACAAAAACCTCATATCCATCGTATCAGAATTCGTACACTAATACCTCATCACAACCTCTTCTTGATGAGCGAACCAGTATTACTCGGCCTGGTACATCTCGACCCAGCACAGCTCGGCCAAGCACTCGCTCAAGATCACGAGCTGGATCTACCATCGGAGGAGAGTCTCAAAAGATTATTTGTGCACTTAGTGAAAGTCGAGGAGTTACGCCAACTGTCGGGCTTGCGTTCGTAAACATATCCACGGGAGAGGCTGTACTTAGCCAAATTTGTGACAACCAATTCTATGCCAAAACACTTAATAAGCTGCTAGTTTTCGATCCATCAGAGGTGCTCATTGTGTCTACCTCTGGTCCACCGAATCCAAAGTCCATGATATACCAACTTATTGAAATTAATATTTTAGGGGCCAAAATTATCACCGTGGACCGTAGATATTGGTCTGAGGCAGCAGGTCTTGACTATATTCAACAACTAGCTTTTGTCGAAGATGTCGAAGCTATCAAAGTTGCAATTGGGGGAAATTATTTTGCAACTTGCTGTTTATCTGCGGTGAGTTATATGCTGTGCGGCTACTTTCTTATCTTCTGACTTGCTCTTCTCTTCCAAGGCCCTCAAATATGTTGATCTTAGTCTGTCTCTTACTTTTGCGTATCATTCTCTTCGTATCAAGTACCAATCTTCAGAAGGGTCAATGTTGATTGATCTTTCAACTATTCAATCTCTAGAACTCATTCAGAATCTTCAAAGCGCCAAATCAAAGGATTGCTTGTTTGGACTGATGAATGAAACGCTAACTCCAATGGGCTCCCGACTTCTCAGGAGCTCTATCCTGCAACCATCCACACAGCTTGAAGTCATCACAATGCGTTATGATGCTTTACAGGAACTAACTTATAAAGAGGATATGTTCATGCAAATCAGGCAAGGTTAGCTGCGACTCCAAGAGTTCGCACTTCCATTGGCCGACCACTGACAGTTTGAAGCCCTCAAATCTTTCCTTGACATTGAGAAACTTCTCACGAGAGTGTGTTACGCCCATGCAAGGATTGCATATGTAGGACTTGACTAACCGATGATCAAAGCTGATAATTATTCCAACTCGCTCTGACATCCAACTCACTGAGCAGTCTATTAACGACATTCTTTTGTTGAAAGCCTTCGTGAAATCCGTCAATCTATTATTTGAGGCGCTTTCAGGTGCTCGAGCTGAACTGCTTTTAGAGATTCGACAGAATTTTCGGTTCGAGGCTATCAGCCCTACCATTCAGCTTATTGGCACTGTAATTAATGAAGATGTGACTTATGCAAAGACACCCCTAGACTTAAGAAATCAGAGAACCTATGCGGTTAAGGTAGGTGGTCGCATCATCGTTTAGATCTAGATTCTGACTTTGAAGTCTAACGTCAACGGCCTATTGGACGTAGCTCGACAGACTTTCAAAGAGGCTACCGAGGATGTGCATCAGCATGTCACAAACGTCAACCGTGAGTACATGGATGAATTTATGGGATTATAAGTTTCCAGACTTAGTTTGCGACTAACAATTTGCAGAGCAGCATGAGATGCAGGCAGAAACTAGGTACGACAACTCTCGTCGATATTGGCTTAGAATCGCTGAGAGTAATTTCGATGGACGTGATATTCCTGATGTTCTGATTAATCGAGTGCGAAAGAAAGGGTGGATCGAGTGCCAAACTCTCAATATTATAAAGTTGAACCAGAGAATTGAACAATCACATCAAGAGGTATATTTCTCAGATTTCCTTAATATCATTTAAACAAGAATTCTCTGAAATTTCACTGATTGATCAACCTTAGGTCGTACTTATGAGCAACGAAACGGCCCAAGGTTTGCTTGACGATATTCGCCTTGAGATTCCAAATTTGTTCCGTGTAGCTGAGAGTATAGCTATGTTGGACATGATTGCTGCTTTCGGACAACTGGTATGCTCTCTTCCCGACCCCAAGACTTTTCTTTTCTTTGGCTCTTCTTTAGCTTAAAAAAGCTGTTTGGTATGCCAAGATCTAAAGCGAGAATGTACGAAAATATACTGAGCTTTGCTATCGGTCAGGCCACATGCGGAGGAGAGTATGTTCGGCCAGAGCTTACTGATTGTTTAGCTATTGGATCTGGGTATGTTATGATTGCTCTAGCCTTAACAATGTTGCTAATTTACATGACTCAGTCGTCATCCAGTTCGAGAGAAGGCTCACAAGGAAAAGTTCATCCCCAACGATGTTTATGCCAGCGATCAATCTCGATTTCAGATCATTACAGGATGCAACATGAGTGGTAAGAGTACATATATTCGATCCGTTGCATTGATGCTAGTAATGGCTCAAGTGGGTTGCTTTGTTCCGGCCAGTTACGCTTCATTTCCACTAATGCATCAACTCTTCGCACGAATATCTATGGATGATAGTATAGAGGCAAACATCTCGACTTTTGCATCCGAGATGAGGGAGACCGCTTTTATACTCAGGCATGTGTTTCGCTAGGATTCATCTGTTCTTCACGAATGCTAATGGATGAATTTCAGAAACATAAACAAAAACAGTCTAGCTATTATAGATGAACTTGGACGAGGGACTAGCACTCGAGATGGTCTAGCAATTGCATTGAGTATTGCCGAGGCCCTCGTTGATAGCAGAGCCCTTGTCTGGTTTGCAACGCACTTCCGCGAGTTAGGCATGTGCATTGTCAAATTGGCAGTCTATCCATTGCTAACGATATAGCTAGCACAAATCATGTCCCAGCGCGCCGGAGTCATAAATATGCATCTTCAAGTTGATATGAGCGTTGAAAATTCTATGACAATGCTCTACAAAATTACTGATGGCGTTATCAAAGAAGAACACTACGGTTTAGCGCTTGCTCGAGTGGTCAATCTGCCAAACGAAGTTCTCAAGGTTGCAAGTGAGGTTTCCAGCGCCCTCGTCCTTCAAGCAGAAGCAAAGAAATCATCATCACAGGCACTGGCAGTAGCCAAGCGTAGGAAACTTGTGCTCAGTCTGAGGGAGGCTCTAAAACAAGCTGAAAGTAGCCCAATGGAAGGGAACGCACTTTTGAGTTGGCTCCGAAAGCTTCAAGAGGAATTTGTCCGCCGAATGGAGCAAATAGATAATGATGTTACCAGTAAGGGAACAGAACGCGTGGAAGATGAAAATGAATGAGATATTCCAGAATGAGGTCAAGAAGGGGTTCTTCTTTGCTTAAAATAAGGCTTACCTTATCTGCCCAAATCGCCGATAAATTGCGCTGCATAGAACTCGCCACATAGCATAAAGCAATATGTTTATATCAAAGAATGGGTTTTTTTTCTGTCGCAAACTCGACCTCTGGTGTCTTTATTATCACACCATTTGTCAAAAGGCCGAAGCCAAGAAGCTGCAGAAGAGAAAGGGTTGTCAGCATGAAGGGTTGATTGGCTCGCTTAGAGAAAGGGGCATGTTTCCTGGTTAAGCAACTGAGAAGACGTTAAGGCGATGAATTTACTTTCACTGCTCGGGACTTTGGTAAGACCAATTTCAACGTGGAAGGTTAGGATCTTGAAGTTCCACTTATATAGGTCTGATCATGGTCGAAATCTTTCCTTCTGAGTGGAGCAATTCATGTTGCAGTTTACATACACTGTTACATTAATTCAAGCGTAGACAACCTCAAACACAGAATCAGAGTGCTAGCTCCCAAACCTTTCAACTTGGGCCACTCAGTTGCATAAGTTCTACACGTTCTAGATCAGCTGAGTAATTTTTCTATCTCCGCACCTAAATCTATGGTAATCTATCAATGCTGGTTCCATTCACGCCATTTGATTCTCCTGTAGCATATTTTGTTATATCAACCTCCTCTACCTTGCTAGTCCAGCCAAATGTGTCCTTGATTTTGCCTGATTGGATACCCTTGAGCGTGGTAAGAAGCTTGATGCAGATAGGGCCAGGTTCGTCAGAGTCTGCCTCGATGTACGAGGTTGTCTCGCCCCTTGATTTCCGATCAATAGACTTAATAGGAACTAAAGCTGCGGCGGTTCCCGCGGCCATAACCTCGGAGAAAGAAGGAAGCTCCTCGTATTTTATCTGGTGTTTTTTCTTAGCTTGCGTTACAAATCACTAGTAGGCGACTTACCGATCGACACTCAGTTTTCCATCCAAAGCTTCTCGCAATTTCCAAGACTGAATCTGAAGTGACACTCGCAATCACGCACTTGCTATCAGGCACCACCAATGTGATATCTTCTCCGTCCTTCTTGACACCAATAAATCCACTTGTAGAAAACTCGTCAATCTCACTTCTAGTCTTGGAATCCAGATGTAGTGTAATTCCATAGCCCTCATTTCGCGCGCTCTCACTCCATCTCAGCACTGGGGCGTAATTTCCTCCTACTTTAGCACTTCCAGTTCCATCCGGCGCCGAGCGATCAAAGTCTTCCAATATCAACGCCTTGACAGGGTGAACACCGTGGTATACCCCAACAGGTAGAACATATACGCAGAAGGTATATTCCTCAGGAGGGTTTAATCCCAGCTGTGCACTTGATCCAAAGATGAGAGGTCTAATATACATAGCTGCACCAGTCTCATGCGGTGGCACATACGCTGCATTTAAGCTCACCGCAGTGTGTACACACTCTAAGAACAGCTTTTCGGGAACCGGTGGAACAGAGATGAAGGATGCCGAGTGTGCAAGGCGAGCAGCATTCTTGGTAGGGCGGAAAATAGCAATGTTGTTATCTGGAGTTCGAAATGCCTTCATTCCCTCGTATGCTTGTTGACCGTAGTTCAGAGCGGGTGACATGCCATGGAGACGAAGATAAGGATCGGTTACGAAGGTTGGAGCGGACCATTCTCCAGTTTTGACGCTATAGTGAGATTCAATGTGGCCATTGACTGAGATTATTAGTTATGGAAGAGGAGTCATCATAGGTAAAGACGTGCCTTCGCGGACTTTGAAGCCAATATCGGACCAGTCTATGGTGTTTACGGGTTGAGGAGGAAATGTCATAGTGGGCGTTGAGTTTCAATTATGGGAAGAAGTTCAATTGATATATTTTGAAGAGTGAAAGACGTTCTTAAGACAGAGTTCGGGAAGTACAGTAGCGATCTCAGTGGCATTGAGGAGTCAGCCGTCACGTATTTTTGTGCCGATTTCGGGAGGGGCTGCTAATCGTGTATTGACAGGGACATGGGTAAGAGGGCGTCCGTAACGTCGAGACAGGGGTGTACATATCCTGGGGGAACACCTCAACCTCATCTCATCCTCCTTGAGGCAGTGCACAGGCAGAGCAAAGCTTCAGGAATACTTCTTGGACTTTGCAACTTTCCCAGCATTCCTCATTTCCGTACACATAGCAAGACAAAGGCATGCCATTAACCAAATCCATTCCTCAATGAAGTCTTTGTCGTCCATCTCCAACAACCGCCAGCTCCAACCTTCAGATCTCCCGTTCCAAAAGCCGCCATGTATCCCCCAGCAGGTCGCCGGAATTATCCAGCGCCAGTCTTACCAACGACTAGCAAACGTTCCTCGATACGAATCCGTACTGCTGATTCGCATTCGCGGAAAGATACATTCAAGTTTAGAATGCCCAGGAGACAACATATTACAGTATGGGCAATACTAGCAATGGTTACATTTTTATGTTTCTGGTCCATTCTGACCTTTAGAGGGAAGGCCGGAGGACATGTGGATGGGTTCACGCCTATTCTGCAGGAGTCGGAGATATTGGATGAGGGGTTATTGAAAGGGGAGGCGACAGCTGCGAAATTGGAGAATGCGACTCTGAAGTACGTTCTTCCACACAGAAAGTCCTGACAGGTTACTAATATAATTCTACAGAGCAGAGCTTGGAAACGCAGCCTGGAAAGTGCTACATACGACGATGGCTAAATTTCCCGACGAGCCAACCGCCGATGACAGTCAAGCATTAAAATCCTACCTCCATCTCTTTGCAAGACTGTACCCTTGTGGAGATTGCGCAAGACACTTTCAGAAAATTCTAGCCAAGTATCCTCCGCAAGTGAAGAGTAGAAGCTCAGCGGCAGCATGGGCCTGTCATGTCCACAATGAGGTCAATAAGCGTTTGAAGAAGGATATATTCGACTGTAGTAAAATTGGAGACTTTTACGATTGTGGATGCGCAGGTGATGGACCTGTGAAACAAGATGGGTTTAAGCAGCTGCAATTGGAGAAAGAAGGGTTGACTCGTGGCGGCTAGACAAGCGCGTATTTGAAGGATAGGGAGCATTTTACAACATGGGTGTATTTAGCAACGGCGTATTCGGCATAAGTCATGGTGACTTTGGGAACATCATAGCGGGTGGGAAAAACAAACGCATTCGATAACCTGCTAAGGGATAAATAAGAACCCCTTTCTGTATAGTTACCCCTGCTCATGGATAAGTAAGAAAATATACCTTTTACTTGACATAAAACCAATCTCTCAGAAGGAATTCATAGAAACCCCTGGAGATTTTGAAATCAAAGACAATTCTTCGTTGACTTAGCCAAGTTGGACTTTACCCCTTATTCCCGTTTCCCTGCTTCACCACCTAAACGCTTTTTAAACCCTGCATTTCCCGTCTGTCAACCAATGTTAATATATAGTTCTGTTTCTTCTTTCGCGCATGGTGATCTTTACATTACTTCAATGTCTTTCTTATGTAAAGGAATGATCATGGATTCATGGGGAGAAAGGGGTGAAGGGACATACGGTAGTAAGATCCATGACTTCTACGTGATTGGTTTGGGTCTGAGCCGCTAGGTCCAATAATGAATATTGGCCTAATTCATTATTGTTTGGCGGCAAGCATCTCTCGCAAGTGAGTGATAGAGAGCGAAGGAAGAAAGGAAACTTGGGGATCATAAAACTCGCTCAGTCAACCAAAAGGTCTATTAAGTTCTCAGCTTTTCTAGCTAAATTATTTAAAGATCCATGCTGAGTCTATTCAACAACAACCTATGGCTTCTCAATAGCAGCAGAGACTGTTCTTTTATCAAACTGATGAACCAACTTTCCCTCGCTTCTCGTCTTCTCCGCATATAGGTACTGTGCCATTTGCTTGTACACAAATTGGCTGGCCCCATGAAAGCTAATCCCGTGATCGCTGTCTGTGAAGTAGTGCAAATGCATGTTTTTAGGGCTTACTCCTCCAGCTGTCAAAGTATCTACCAATACAGCACTGTTCTGGAAGTGAACATTGTCATCACCGGTGCCGTGTTGAATCAAAAAGCCTCCCCTGACATTCTTGAAACCGGTCACATTGTGAACAGCAGTCTCCGCATAGCCAGCTGGGTTTGTTGAAGGAAGTTTCATGTACCGCTCTGTGTATACACTATCGTAGAATCTCCAATCAGAGACCGGTGCTGTGATAAGTGCAAATGAAAAGGCATCGCTATCAAGTTCCAACACCTTGGAGGAAAGATAGCCACCATATGACCAACCCATGATCGCAATCTTGGTGGCATCAACATATGATTTTTGACCCCACTCTCTAGCAGCATACACTTGATCTAGTGCTTCAAGTTTGCCTAGGAGGTGTTAGTTGTTTTATCAATGCGGTTTCGACATTCTTACCTAGTTGCCCCGTGACGGCGGTCCTGAACTTTCGACCCTTATACCCCGTCCCCCGATTATCTACCGCTAGGATGATGTATTCGAGCTCTGGGTCCGATGCAAGATAAGCTCTGAAGTCTACCTGTCTGAAGGTCTTTCCTGTCTGTTGAGATCCAGGCCCACCGTATGGATCAAAAATCACTGGATACTTCTTGCTGCTATCGAAATTTGGAGGAAGACGTTCCATTACATTGAGACTGTATCCATCTGGATGGTCTATGGTACTCCAAGTCACTTTTGGAAGAGTGTAATTCGCTAGCTTGGTGGCCAATGCTGCATTGTCATTGATGGTCTTGATTGGCCGCGATGTATCTTTGACAGCATATAGCTTCTGGAAGGGGAGGTTTGGGCCATTATAGGACTGAATGTAGTATCCACCGCCTGCAGAAAAGCTTGCTGACCAAGACCCAGGCTGGCTATCATCCACAAGGGCCCTTTTATTAGTGCCATCAAAGGATATTGAATAGATATGTCGCTCAGTCGAGTCTCTTTCCGTAGATTGGTAGTAGATAGTCTCGTTGTTTGCGTCTATGCTTAAGACTGCAGTAACTTCCCATTCGCCCGTTGTAATAGGAGTAGGTTTTGATGCTCCTACCTGATACAGATAGAGATGATTCCATCCGCTCTCATCTGACATGTCCACGTATGAGCTTTTACCCGGGATATACTTAATGGCAATATTGTCATCAATCCATCCTAACTGGTCGCTTCTTTCTCGTACAACTGAAGCAGAATTGTCTGCAGTATCAACTAGCACTAATTTTTCATGATCCTGGACCCGATTGAATGCTCTGAAAATAACACTTGATGAATTATCAGTTACCCAGGCAACCTCTCCGATGATGGTGTCATTTCGAGCAAACGCTTCGTACTGAATCTCCTCAGGACCTGCCCCAAGATCATCCAAGGAGAGTAGATTAAAAGTTACGGTTGGATTTGTTGTGCCAGCCTTAGGATATCGCACATCAAGGAATGTAGGATATACATCGGCAGTCTTCTTGCCAGGATAGCCCATGTAGTACGGAATCGAATAAGTATCGACCTGGAAATCAGATCAGAACCATACATGCAAGAAGAGGGGTAAAAACATACTCCAGTTTCATTGAATTTCAAGAAAGCAAGCTTCCTTCCATCTGGGGAGAACCAAAGAGCAAATTTGTCACCAAATATTTCTTCCTCATACACCCAGTCTGGCACTGCATTGAAGAGGTCTGGTCCTCCATCTTTAGTGATACGTGTAGTATTGCTGTTTTGCCAGATGTACAGATTATTTCCCCGCACATAAGCTATGGTGTTGCTCTGAGTAGACCAAGCTGCATACTGAATATCTGCAATTAATATTAGCTTCCTTATTGTATAGCGTAAGTCCTTGGTCCAATTATCAATATCAAAACAACTGTGGCCGCATCAACACAAATGATGAGCCATCGATAACAAGCTAGAAATTATAAATTTCATGCTCAACTGCGCAAAAGTTCAAAGCTACAAAGTGCTCATAATTTTGCAGTTGTAACATATCAATTTTGGGTTCTTACCTCCGTGTTGGTCTTCTGCTAATGGAGTAGTTGTCTTGTCTTTCACATTATATACGTAATAATCTGCAAAATCCGAGTGTCGGTATTGCTTCGTACGGTTTGCAACAAACAGAACATGCTCTCTAGTATTGTAAGAAGTTGTGCTCCATCACGTGCGAAGGGGCTTTCATGAAAAGAGATGCTTACCCGCTTGGTTGAATAGAGTAATCATAGTAACTCTGCACTGCAGGCGCAAGCTCTGAAACATCAACAAATACGGTGCTATTCCCAGTCACGATGTTGGCCAGGTTTAAGTTCCCTTTGCTGTCCGCATCTACATAAGTCCCATCCTTGCCTTGAGACGTCCATTGAAGTGTAGTTCTGGCGACGCCAAACCTGCCACTGAAGGCATCGGCAAAAGTCACAATACTCTTGCCTGCCGAGCTTTGCTCTTGACGTGCGCTGAATGGAACAATAGCAGCCGTGCTGAGAGTACACAAGGTGAACACCCCGCCAAGCAGTAACTAGAAGCTTTGTCAGTGAAGTCGTAGCACTTAGCTATATTATTTCATACCTGGAAGTTCTGCATTCTCATGAAATTGTCCCTGGAGAGACCAGGTTGTGATGGGAAAGCGAATTGTTGGGCATGTCGAAAAGTGTGGTGACAGTTGTATATTATATCATATTGTAGTACATGCGATGCCAAGCCCCAATGTCAACACTCCAAGCACACTTCACCTTCCCTAAAACCCACCTTCCGCATTGGACGGTTAATCGCCAGGTACTGCACCTGTTTAAGCAAGACCAATGTGAAGTGCCGAGTATATTAGGTCCGGCTCTGCTCCATAGATCTGCTTGGCTTTCAGATTGCGAACATTCAAAGTAAATTAAACCACAGCATCACGTGAACCAGCTGATCGACAGAATATCGCTGTAAATGTATTTTGGAGATGTTGGTGTACAGATTGCCAGGTAGATACCCCGCCGAAACGGAGCATTTATTGGTATCTTTTATATCCGGAACGAATGGCATTGCAAGTTCACTTCTTCGCCAATGGTCAATTCTCTGCAAAGAGGTCATTAGGAATGAACCGTGATCGGTTGACAACATTTGGTCAGATCTAGGACCAATAGAATGTGCTGAGGGTTTCTCTTTTCATTACATCGAGCATCTTGTGTGCTCCGGATTTGCTTCCCCATTCTTCTCTATCCAAGCACTTGGCTCTGGCTCTAAAGCTCTGGGGTAACATCTTTTACCAAGCAACTTCCTGCCTTCCCTTGTGGAAGATGGCAACTCAAAGTGGATGACGTGCAGATTTGGGCCTTTCACTCGTAATGGATTCTAGCTCGAGAAATATTCCTTTTGGAAGCATATTGCTTTGCTTCCCGTCGTGAGGCAATTGCATAGAATAGACCGCCATCATATATCTCACGAATATCCTCTTTCTTCATCTTACCATTCTCTGGCCAGAGCAGAAGGTAAGTAGCCAACCCTTGACAAGCATTAGCGAGACATAACAATTTAGAAGGCTTAGCCTACATTCGAAGAAAGCGCCTCCCCAGCCCACAGGATCTGCTAGAAGTATTTGGCTTTTTAACAGTTTAGACACGTCCCATATGGTCAAGCTATCTTTATCTTCGGAATACCTGGCGAATACGTCCTCAAACTTCTGAGGGATGAATCTCCCTTCTGTATCATAAGTCCCATTATCGCTACCGTGCTTGGCCTTGTGGATATTTACGGTATAAAGACGAAATAGAGGATCAGGTCGCCACCCAGGCACTGTCACATAAGAGAAGTTGACGTGAATAACAAACACAGATAGTAGAGGTAGGAAGAGTCCATATCCAAGTCTGTGGAAACCAAAAATGGTATCAGTAGGCCAAATCACTCCATCCCCATCTCTATCGAAGAACTCACAATGTTGTTGTAAACCTAAAGGTATGAAACAATTAATAAGTACTTCCCTCCAAATTTGATTCTACCCTACAGTTTGATGCTTATGATGCGCGGCCCATCCAATTTCTGTGGTTCCCTTTGGATGTTGGTACGAAATTGCAAGATTCGCACGTGCCGTTACTGTGAATCTAAGAGAATTCGATTTGTCAAACCAGTATGGGCTAGTGCATACCAGTATGAATTGCCCTGCCCTTTGGTTCTCATCATCTTGTATAAAAGGCTTCCCTTCTACCGTGATAGGGACATCTGGAACCGATGTGATCATTGTTCGTTCTTTTGCCCTTCTATTTGCCATCGCGCTCTCTCTTCCTTGGAGGGAATTTTCTGATGAGTTTGTTACAGCCATGTCAAAATCAAGTATACAGAAATGTAAGTTTTTAGGGTATTTGGAAGACTCTTGATATATCCATCAGGAATAAAAGTAAAAACTTGCGACGTCATCAGGAAAGTACCACGGCAGCCGAACACATGCAAATATGCAAATTCATGTTGTATTTTCCTAAAGATGTAGTCCACAACAGATTGTGCCACCCAAAAACTCATTGTGGGATAATGGTTAGGGCAATATTGTGACGAGTCCTGGAATATGAGGCCGTCTCCACCTCAGACTGCAATATGCAATTAACATCACCAGGAAAGCTCATAATATACAAGCATAAATCACTTGTTCTAAATCGAAAGATAAGATATCCAGTCTATTATAAAATGCCACCAAGCAACGCCCCAAAATCAAGCCTTGACTCGAGAGGTCTTCAAAATCTCTTCTCTTCACCAAGCAGCCTGTTTGCATTCTTCTGCTGTAACCAGGTAATGGGTGCAAACAGCAAAGCTCCAAGGACACAAAAAGTGGCAGCAAGTAACTGCCAAAGCCAGAGAACAGTAGCTCCCCCAGGCAGAACAAATTTAACAAATTCATTGAATTGATACAGGTCTTCTTGGGATGAAACATAATACTTTCCGTCCTTCAAATTCAGTTCGAGATGCAACTTGGTCGTGAGATGAACGTTTGATTTGTAGAAAGGGATGAAGAAGATAGAAAAGACCTGCTGAATTTCAACGAAGAGAATCTGGATCTTGTGGTTAACCTCCACAGCCGCTGGTATGAGATCAGCATCTGATTCGTAGAAAATAGGTATGAAGGAAACGTGTCAGGGAATCCTACCATTGCTTTGTACGTTGGCAATGATTCTAGGCGACAAGATCTTGTACCACCGGTATATCATCCAGATGACCCAGCGTGAGTTGATATCTCCGATGAATGGCAAAGAAACCTGGGAAAATCTTGGGACGCGACAAAAAGGGTGTGTGAAGCTGGCATTGGGCAAGAAGTAAGTACTCAAGGCATTCTCCTGCTCAGCTGGTGATCCTTCGGTAAGTGCTATGACCACCTTTCTGATTTGTTGTTCTGATGGAATCTACATTAGCGGTGACCACGGCCGGCAAATCACAGACACACTCACTAGGATTCTCCATTTGGAAGTAGCTGGTACAAATTGATAAATTACGGATTGTTCGGCATTAAATAAAAAAATGGATACTTAATGTATCTAAACTATCCAAAGCCGAATTCCTGTTATCCTCTTATTCTTGAATGATGTCACTGAAAGATAGTACTTCGTCCGTGACGCGGGTTTTACCACGAGGGGTCACCTTCTCAGTTATATATATGTTCCCTCTATTCTTGCCCAGATTCAGGAAGTAAAAAATAAACGAGATAAAGTTCCCATTAGTTACCAGAGGCTCCTTCATGCTTCATAACTGGGCTTTCACGTGATCAGTATCTCAACTTGAAGGAATTAGCAGGAATTGCTTTTTACACTTTCGAATTAGATTTTTAGACGCGTATGTGTTGACCCTATAGTGAAATGTTGAGATAGATATCAGTATCCCGAGAGGTACCCAACACGTCTCTGGATTAATTTGCCTACAATAAACCTTATTCCGAGTTGGAACAATTTAATCTAATTAATCTATCTCATATCTCATATCTTCCTCTTTGGTTCAGTCACGATACGTTGACCGCTCATTGAGTACAAGCAGGGATTATCAGAATCCCACGACTTGACAGTCGTACTGTAAACTAATCATTACTCTATTAAAAGACTCGGCGTAAGACTCGGTGTTAGACATGGAGATATCTGGGTACAGTCATGGTGCGATGGACGACAAAATGACAGCTTCTAATACCGAGCTGAAGCCCTTAAATGTGGTTGTGGTAAGATTGCCAGAACCTGCCCATGAATTTTGGCTAATGAAATAATTGTTTAGATTGGAGGCTCCCTGGCTGGCCTCATGGCAGCTATCGTTATTCGGCGACTAGGAAACAACGTTCGCGTGCTAGAGCAGAACGAATCAGCCATTCGAGAGGACAGAGGGGCCGGAATAACAGTCGGTTCAGCTGCCCAGGAATTCTTCAAAACCTATGATCTCACTAGGAAACCATACTATGTTGTGTGTCCAGGATTTAATTTTCTTGATAGTGAGTCTAAAGTTAAGCGTCATTTGAAACGGCCGATGTCCAACTCTACTTGGAACAATCTGTATTATCGACTTCGAGCAAATTTCGATGCCCATCGTAGCGAAGTTTGCGCAAATCCACCTACATTACCTAAGAACCAGGGAGATGGCGTTATGCAGATGGGCGCGAAGGTCACCAATATAACTAATGGGGGCGAAGATGTCATTGTTGAGTATCGTGAGGCATCCAAGGGCATTTTAA
>Ga0247804_10000166_pt1 | contig 30223 bp, 27 predicted proteins | sample UWRJL029104C1_FD_181142 | JGI IMG/M metagenome (GOLD analysis project Ga0247804, IMG submission 181142) | Plant litter microbial communities from Arlington Agricultural Research Station in Wisconsin, United States - UWRJ-L029-104C-1 | ecosystem: Environmental > Terrestrial > Plant litter >... | reverse complement strand
TTCCCACGTAAAAATAGGGAAGAATGGCAGGAAGCTACTAATACCGAAGGCAACGAGGTATCCGATAACATATCCACCAATACCACCACCGATACTGAGAGCGAGTGACTCAATAAGGAACTGGGCAACGATATCGCGGTTGCTTGCACCGAGTGCTTTTCGAATACCAATTTCGCGGGTTCGTTCGGCAACACTGACGAGCATGATGTTCATGATGCCAATACCGCCAACCAAGAGTGAGATGGCTGCAATTGCAGTAGTCGTCCCTGCAATTGCCGCAAAGAGGCGATTAGTTGGTTGCGCGATCTGCTCACCGGAAAGTACAGTAAAGTCTGCTTCGCCGAGGTGATTTTTGAGGAGGGCTTTATTGATCGCCTGTATTGTTTTATCCAGGTTACCAACGGTATCTGTCTGGACGTTAATCTGTTGGATTTGTAGTGAACCTTGGTTGAGTGCTTGCCCGGCTGCTTGGCCAATAATAATTGCTGAGTCAAAATCGACACCATTATAATTAAGTGGTGCATTCTCTCTTTTAAGGACGCCGATAATTGTAAAAGCTTGGCCGCGGATCGTCACATTTTTACCAATTGATTGCTCGGTGCCAAAAATATTAACAGAAAGTTGCGGACCAATAACTGCTGTATACGGGCTGAGCTCAAGGTCTAGGAACTGTCCGTCTTGGATTTTGAGGTCGGCGATGTCAGCAAGTTCTGGAGTTGAGGCAACGATAGCTGTATTAATTGGGGCACTTGAAGTAGCTTTGACCGCGCCCGATAATACCATCATTGGCGCAACAGCCGTGACGTGTTTGATAGATTGGACGGCGTTTACGTCATTAATTGTTAGCGTACTGGCGGCGAAGTGTTGTGGGGCAGGGAATTGAGCTAAGTCTTGCAGAGGTGTTTCGGATTCGGCCCCAGGACGGATAACGGCAATATTACCTCCTAGCGCATCAACTTGGCTGCTGACGATGTTACTTGCACCTCCGCTCAGTGCAAGAATTGTTGTGATACTTGCAACACCGATCGTAATACCAAGCATTGTTAAGTTACTTCGCATACGATTACTGCGAAGTGATTGTTTGGCGTTTTGGATATGGTTTACGAATAGGAAGCGCATTATGCGGTCACTTCTTTCTTGGTTTTACGGCGTTTTTTGACCGCTTTCGCAACACTTTTGCCGAGAGGTTTCTTGCTGGATGTATCAGATCGTTTTTTTGAAACGGCTGTGTCGGTGTCGATCTTGCCGTCGAGCATCGTAATGACGCGACTCGCATATGTTGTGAGACGAGGGTTGTGCGTCACCATAATAATAGTATTGCCGCGTTTATGAAGGTCGGAAAGTTCTTCCATAATAATGTGACTCGATTGTGAATCAAGGTTACCGGTCGGTTCATCGGCGAGAATAATTGAAGGATTGTTTACCAGGGCACGGGCGATCGCGACGCGCTGTGTTTGACCACCAGATAATTGATTCGGCATGTAGTATTCACGTTCGCCAAGGTGGAAGTTGTGAAGAATTTCGCTGGCTTGCTTTTCGCGGTTGAGGCGAGTGGTGCCTTTATAGACAAGGGGGAGTGCGACGTTATCGATAACGTTCAGGCGACTAATAAGATTGAAACTTTGGAAGATAAAGCCAATTTGCTGGCTACGGATACGTGCTTGGCGAGCGGCGCTTAAGCTGGCTACGGGACGTTCTTCGAGGTCATACTCACCCTCAATCTTGCTATCAAGCAACCCAAGGATGTTTAGTAGTGTCGTTTTACCACAGCCACTTGGGCCCATAATTGCGATAAACTCACCCTTACGGATGGTGAGATCGATACCGTCAATTGCGTAGTGCTCGGCATCACCAATACCAAATCTCTTCTTGAGATCCTTCAGAACAATGACAGGTGCTGTCTTTTGTTTTTTTGTATTAGCCATTTCCTCTATTATGGGGACAGAGCGCTTGCGACACAACTATAATTATGGCGTGGAAATAACAACCCTTTAAAAACAGAGGGCTGATATACTAAATTGACGTGGAGAGGTGGCCGAGTGGTTGAAGGCGCACGCTTGGAAAGCGTGTGTGCGGGCAACCGTACCGTGAGTTCGAATCTCATCTTCTCCGCCAAAAAATTATTCTAAAAATGACAAAAGCCACGCGGAGAGTAAAACTCAATCCATGCGTGGCTTATTTTTATCCGGAGTGGGGCGCGTGATGCGCCCCACTCGCGGGGTTGCCTACAGCTCGTCGATGACGGCCGTGGCGGGTGTGGCGGCGCCGTGACCTTTCGGTCGGGCTGTGGACGCTTCGTCCGGCTCCTCGTTGGCCTTACGCATCGCCTTGCTGCTGCGTGCGCCGAGCTTCGCCCTGCTCATGAGCTTGTCCAGCTCGTTCTTGTCGACTGCCATCTTCATTCTCCTTAATCGGTTGTCTGGAATCAATGAATTCGTTTATTATCCCGTAATTTTGCCGAGAAGTCAATGGGTGTACGGTTCCATATACGAGGTTGTTGTATAGTAATGAGTCTTCGAAACTTGAACGAGATGCGCCGTTTATATTTTCAATAACCGAAGCAAACCCAGGCCAGTGTGACGTCCAGAAAGAAGCGGGAAGCGGACTTTCTGTATGTGTAGCAAAGTCACTCAAGACAGCAAGACCTATGCGCTGTTCTGGAAGACCAAGCTCTACGAGGGCATGGGGCCTAAACCATCCGGAAGACTTTGCAGCATACGATGCAGCAGACGTCATCATAATGAATGGAAGTGCAGTAATGTCCATAACTCTATTTATGCGGTAGTGTTTGTCTCGAGACATTCTCTCTACTACTTCATTCGGAGATGCGCCCCAAAGAACATACTTTTCAAACATTTGATGAAAAGCCCGTTGAATTTGTAGGGTGTCGAACTGATTTTCGTCATAAATTAGCTCTGTTTTAAATATTTCTGTCATTAATCCAAGTCGATCATCAGTGGATTCAGAAGAGAAGAAAGGTTCTATGCATGAATCATAGATTCGTTGAGCAAATGCCTCTGGGTCATCGTCCAGCGTTTCTACAAGTGCGCTAATCATTAGGTTTGTTACTGCGGATTGATTTTGAAGCTCAAAAATCTCTTGCATGATCTCGGCTGGCGCAAGAAAATCATGTAGGTAACTCGATACTTCTATTCCTGGAGCAGACGTAGAGATACCTTTTATTGCATCGTACGCTGTATTTAATGAATCATTTGCGGTCTTTGTTTGAATGGGAACGGAACTGACGAAGTTTGAATCAAACTGTGCCCAGCTATCGTCTATGAGTTTGACGTACACCGCGGCGTGATGGGGCTGTACCTCAGTAAGTGTGCTTATTAATTGTTTGGAAATAGTATCAATCGAGCGCTGTATTTTATCTGGGATCGAGACACCAAATTTTTTACCCAGCTCCTCTCTTAGTGTTCCGATAAAGTGAATCGTGTGAGCGCGGTCTTGGTCGATGCCACGCCTCGATACATTGGCATGAAGCATCTCAGCGTTTGCTTGTTTGAAAAAACCAGCGGCAATGACTGACACTCCAAGACACGTCGGGGTAATCTCTATATCTGGATAGCGCCCAATTATTTTAGGTGAAAGTCGTATTGGGTGATAGAACGGCTGTTCTTGTACTTCGTTATCTTCTGAACCATCTTCACTCGCTATTTCGGTGCTATTTACGGTTTTAGAGGCGATCGTATGCAGGCGTATATCAAGCCATTCTAATATTTTTATTTGCTCGTCCTTTGTTGTTGCGTTCTGGAACTCTTCCGCTTTTTTATAAGCATCAGGACCAAGTACTAGAAAAGACTCTTTCATAAGTTGAGCGCCAAACGCCTCAGCCTTTGCAAGAATTGAAAAATCAACACCTGTACTAAATCGGTCTGCAATCCGAATCGTAGTATCGAGAAGGATAGGCCGCTTTTCTTCACTTTCGACATTTGTAATATCAAGTTCCTCTGTGTCGTTCATCAGAGTAAGGCCATTACTAAGTTCAAGCGCAGCCCTTAATGCTCTTGTTCCGACACGAGAAATGGTTGCCGCTTCACCTTGAGGGGGTGTGTACTCCGGGTACTTAGGGGTGTGGGTTAAACAGACTTCTTCGGCAAGTTCTAATAACTCCTGAAAATGAATGGGCGCCATTAATACATCAAGTTCTACCTGTAATGATTCTGTCGCTTGAGAGACAGTAGGGGGTTTCTCCGGGGTGCTCATTATTAATAAATAATTATATACTAAAAATACATTATGTCAATTGTATCTAGTGCGTAGCCATTACTTATATAAAATTTCAATATACACCACATATAGCGTACCGTTTCTAATTTACAACACCACAGCTAGTTTTAAAGGGTTAAATCCCGCTTATGCTGTATGTAGTCAAAAAAACCCAATAAAAAGCTTGAAAAACCATATGTGGGGGCATATAGTCTTACATAAGCACTACATATGTAGTACTGACATCAAAATACACATTTAGCAAGTCTAGAACGGTTAACCGAGTGATCGGAGTTCTTCTTGCACCCCTTGAATCATCTTCATAGGGGCATCTGGGGAGGTGGTGTGGATGTCACCAAAAAGTTCAACAAAATAAAGTAAGTAGCATAGGGGAATTCAATGAGCGCAATCACAGTGGTAAAACGCGATGGCACCCGCGAACCATTCGACGCGAACAAGATTAACCTTGCATTGGTTGAGGCAAGTGAGGGCCTTCCAGACCAAATCAGCAAGGTAGTCCAAGTAGCATCCGAACTTCAGTTAACATTGTTTGATGGCATTACATCAGAACAGCTCGACGAAGCAGTCATTCACACGGCACTGCAGAACGTAAAAGATGATCCAGACTTTGACATCATCGCAACACGACTCTTACTAAAGAACATTTACAAAAACATCCTTGGTGAATATAAAACTGCCGAAGAACTTAAGAAGCTTCACGAAGACGCATTTGTCGCCTACCTTAAAGCAGGTATCGCCGAAGGGCTTCTCGACGAACGAATGAACGGCAAGATCTTTGATCTTAAGAAGCTTGCAAAAGCACTCGATCCTTCAAAAGACGGACTGTCTAAATACCTTGGTGTTGTGACAAACAAGAACCGCTACGCACTTCGTGGACAAAGTGGCAAACCTGTAGAGGTTCCACAGTTTACCCACATGCGTATTGCGATGGGACTCAGCTTTAATGCCGAAGATCCAACCGCTTGTGCACTCGACTTTTACGAGCACATGGCAAACCTCGACTACGTTCCTGGTGGATCTACTCGAGTAAACGCTGGTGGCTCATTCCCACAACTTTCAAACTGTTTCCTTATTGAAGTCCAAGACGACATGGAATCAATCGCAAAGGGTGTCCGCGACGTTATGTGGATTGCCAAAGGTACCGGGGGAATCGGAATTAGCTTGAACAAGCTCCGAGCAGCGGGGTCTCCGGTAAAGACGACGAATACAGAGTCGACTGGCCCAATCCCATTCATGAAAATGATCGACACAGCACTTTTCGCAGTATCACGTAAGGGTAAAAAAGCTGGTGCGGCTGCCCTTTACATGGAAAACTGGCACCTTAACTTCCCTCAGTTCCTTGACCTCAAGCAGAACTCGGGTGACCCATACCTTCGAACTCGTCTTGCGAACACTGCGGTGTTCATTAGCGACGAATTCATGAAGCGAGTCGAGAAGGACCAAGACTGGTACCTCTTTGACCCAGCAGAAGTAAAAGATCTTCCGGAACTTTACGGCGCAGAATTCTCTGCAGCGTACAAGAACTACGTGAAGAAGGCTGAAGCTGGTGAAATGCGCGACTTTATCAAAACCAAAGCTCGTGAACAGTTCCGTCAGATACTGATCACCCTACAGGCAACGAGTCACCCATGGCTTACCTGGAAGGATACGATCAATGTTCGTGCCCTCAACAACAACACCTCGACAATCCACCTCTCAAACCTTTGTACAGAAATCACTTTGCCACAAGACAAAGACAATACAGCCGTTTGTAACCTTGTCAGTATCAACCTTTCAGCACACTTAAACGCTGATAAGACATGGGACTGGGACCGCCTGGCTGAATCAAGCCGAAGCGCTATCCGCCAACTTGATAACTTGTGTGACATTACAAACACACCAGTTCCAGAAGCAATGCACTCTAACAATCAAAACCGCGCACTTGGACTTGGATTCATGGGCTTCACAGACGTTATCGAAAAGCTTGGCTTTAGTTACGAATCTGAAGAGGCATATGACCTTGTCGACCAAATCGCCGAGTTCATTAGCTACCACGCTATCGACGAATCGGCTGAACTTGCAAAGAAATTTGGTTCATACCCAATGTTCAAGGGAAGTGGTTGGAGCAAGGGAATCCTTCCGATCGATACTGTCGACACACTTGCTGCTGACCGTAAAGTAAAAGTTGAAGTAAACCGCAAGACTCGTCTTGACTGGGAAGCACTTCGCGTAAAGGTAAAGAAGGGTATGCGTAACGCAACACTGATGGCAATTGCGCCAACAGCGAACATTGCACACATCGCCGGAACAACTCCTGGACTTGACCCACAATTTGCACAGATTTTCTCTCGTGCAACATTGAACGGTAAGTTCCTTGAAGTGAACACTAACCTTGTTCACGACCTGAAGAACCTTGGTATTTGGGACGACGTGAAAGAGCAAATCTTGATTAACCAAGGTGATGTTCAAACAATCGAAACAATTCCACAAGCTTTTAAGGATGTATACAAGACAAGCTTCCAACTTAGCCCATACGCCTTCATCGAAGTAGCGGCTCGGGCTCAGAAATGGGTAGACCAAGCAATTAGCCGTAATATGTACCTTGAAACACGTGACATCGATGACATGGTCGCTATCTACAGCGCAGCATGGAAACGCGGTCTTAAGACAACCTACTATCTACACGTTAAACCTCGTCACTCGGCTGAGCAATCAACCACAAAGGTGAACAAGGCAGAGACATCAGATGGTGGTGCACGAAAAGTTGGCTTCGGATTCGCAAAGAAGCAAGAGGTTGGTGTATAGCCTATGGATAGCGAATAGAACACTCAAAGCGAATTTTAACCAACACAATATATAGTAAAAAATAGGGGACTTCAGAAATGAACGCATCAACAATCATCAACGACACAATGACATTAGACGAAAAGCTTGCAGCGATCGATGCAGCAATGGCGAACGCACAGGCAATGGCTAATGACGACGCAGCATCTCGCGGCGTTGCGGCTGCACCACTAGATCCAGCTGATCTAACAATGTGTGACAGTTGCCAATAAAATGGCAGAAACTTTTAATCTTTTTCACGATAAAGAGATAACGTTAATGCAGGAATCAGTTGAGGTTCCACTATTTACCAGTATCGAAGAGCTCATGGCTAACGTGGCACTTCGTGATACGATCGAGTTATAAGGGAGTTACATAGACTATGGCAGGAATTTTAGGAACAGGTATTCAAGACGGGTTGCTCTTGAAGCCGATCAAGTACAAATGGGCAATGGATCTGTATAACCAAGCAGTGGCAAACACGTGGTTTCCAAATGAGATCCAACTAGGACAAGATCTTTCAGACTGGAAGAAAATGAGCGAAGAAGAGCGACACGCGGTGACGTTCCTTATGAGCTACTTCAATCCGAATGAACTCTTAGTGAATAAAGCTTTAGCATTTGGTGTGTATCCTTACGTGAATGCTGCCGAGTGTCACTTGTACCTCGCAAAGCAGATGTGGGAAGAAGCGAATCACTGTATGTCGTTTGAGTATGTGCTTGAAACATTCCCAATTGATCGTGAACAAGCCTACGATGCGCACGTTGAAACCCCTTCAATGGCACGCAAAGAAGAGTTTGAGACTCGTTTCATCAAGCGTATGACCGAGCAAACACTCGACATCACGACAACTGAAGGTAAGAAAGACTTTGTTCGTAACCTTGTTGCGTACAACATCATCCTCGAAGGTATTTGGTTCTACAGTGGCTTCATGGTGGCGCTTTCATTCCGTCAGCGAAACCTCCTTCGTAACTTCGCAAGTCTTATTGACTGGGTTGTCCGTGACGAATCACTACACCTTAAGTTCGGTATCAACTTGATCCTTACGGTGCTTGAAGAAAACGAAGACCTTCAGACTGAAGAATTTGCGAATGAAATCAAGCAAATGATTATCGATGGTGTTGAGATGGAAGAGGACTACAACAAAGACTTGCTTCCTAACGGTATCCTTGGACTTAACAGCGACTACATCAACCAGTATGTGAAGTACTTGGCTGACCGTCGTCTTGAGGAGCTTGGATTCGAGCCTCACTACAAGGTTTCAAACCCTGCGAAGTGGATGGCTGGTGCAAACGATACGCTGCAGCTAGTTAACTTCTTTGAAGCAACGAACACCTCTTACGAAGTGAACGCTGGTTCACCTAAGTCTGAATAAAATCAGTGCATTAACAATAAATAGGCACAGTGCACTGCTGTGTCTATTTTAATCAAGGTATAATAAAGACATGAAGACAAAACTCGTTATTTTTGGAATTACAGGCGATCTAAGTCGACGAAAACTTCTTCCTGCATTGGCTGAGATTGTAAAAAGTGGCGAGTTTGAAGAACTTTCGGTTATTGGCGTGTCACGACGTGATGTAAATGTACAAGAATTGGTGGAACATGCAACAAATAGTACCGTTCTGACTGACTTAACTGAAATCTTTAAAATGGACCTTGCTCGTGCGCAGGATTACATTCTTTTAAAGCAGTATCTTGACCTTCAGGACGACGAACAGGCACTCATTTATCTTTCTGTTCCACCAAGTGCGGCAGCTGACATCGTCGATTTCTTGGGTGCGGCCGGTTTGAATACGCCTCACGTAAAACTACTATTCGAAAAACCATTTGGATTCGACCTTGCTTCGGCTGAAGATTTTATCTCTCGAACCGGTGAATACTTTGAAGAAGGTCAGATTTATCGAATCGATCACTATATGGCAAAAGAAGTTGCTGCGGAAGTCATTAAGCTTCGTTCAAAAGCAGATTCCAATGAACACGCGTGGGGGAATGAATCTGTCGCTTCTGTCGATATTATTGCTTCTGAATCGATAGGTATCGAGGACCGCGCGACCTTTTACGAAGAGACAGGTGCATTAAGGGACTTCATCCAAGGACACCTTATGCAATTGCTTTCGCTCGTGCTTATGGATTTGAACGGTCCGTTTACGATTATCGATATCGCTTCGCGTCGTTTTAAAGCCTTAGAAGCGCTCAATGTCGCTAACCCTTCAGAGGCGACCCGTGCGCAGTATGAAGGCTACCAGGAAGAGGTCAGTAACCCAGGAAGCCAGACCGAAACGTTTGCAAGCCTGCAGCTCACGAGTGACGATGCACGTTGGTTGGGAGTGCCGCTTCGCCTGACCACAGGAAAAAATCTCGATCAGAAACGAAGTGCGATTATTGTTCGCTATCATGATGGAACTGAAGATGTATTTGAAGAAGGGAAGATCGCTGCAATTGATAAGAAACTTCCCGATGCCTATGAACGAGTTTTGGTTGAAGCAATTCGCGGCCGAAAATATATCTTTACGACCAGCCCTGAGATTTTACGATCATGGAAAATTGTCGCGCCCGTTCAAAAGGGTTGGGGTATGGATAACTCACCCCTACAACTCTATACACCTGGTGCTTCTGCTGACGAAATTCTTGGCAAGTAAAAAATCTACAAACGCTATATATAGTGTAGTGACAATACTACAACGTCCTGCATCTAGCGTGTAGGTATACAATGGTGCTACAATAAAATCCCATGGAGGTGAAAACAAACATGGGAATGAAACAGAAATATATCTTTGTAACTGGGGGTGTCCTTTCCGGGGTAGGGAAAGGGATTACTGCAGCCAGTATAGGTGCTATCTTACAGGCCAAAGGCGTGAACGTCTCGATTCAAAAATGTGACCCGTATCTTAATGTTGATGCGGGTCTTTTGAATCCTAAAGAACATGGTGAGTGTTACGTCACAAAAGACGGTGCCGAAACGGACTTGGACCTTGGACACTATGAGCGTTTTTTGGATTTGGAATTAACGCAAAAAAGCGCCACATTATCTGGAAAACTACTCCGACAACTTATCGAAGACGAGCGTGCTGGTAAATTTAATGGACAAACAATTCAACTGGTGCCGCATTTAACTGGAGCGATCCAGGATGCGATTGAACTTGCTGGCGAAGGATCGGATGTGCACATCGTTGAAATCGGTGGAACAGTAGGGGACTACGAAGGCCTCAGTTACGTTGAAGCGATCCGTGAATTTGCTGGACGTGTCGGTCGTGAGAACTGTATGTACGTACACGTTGTCTACGTGCCGTTTATTCAGACGAGTAAAGAATTTAAATCAAAGCCAGCACAGAATGCGTTGAATGATCTTCGTGGATTCGGAATCGTTCCCGACTGCGTAGTGGTACGTACTGATGACCCGGCTCCGGGAAGTATTGCTGATAAGATTGCTGCATTTAGCGGTGTTCGAAAGGACGCGGTCATTTTGCTTTCAAACGCGAAAACTGTATATGAGATTCCTCTGACGATTGATGCCAGTGGAATTAACGCGGTACTTGAGCGATTCACGGGTAATACGAAAAAAGCCGATCTTTCAAAATGGCGTAAAATTGCCGATGCCCAGGAAGCTACCTATACGAAAAAAGTACGTATTGGCATGGTGGCGAAATATCTTGATAACGAAGATACGTATATCTCTGTTTTGGAGGCATTAAAGGCGGCTGCGTGGCAAGAAGAGGTAGGGCTAGAGTTGGTATGGATTAACGCTGAAGAATGCGAAGAAGCTGATCTAGAAGCGATGGACGGAATACTTGTTCCTGGTGGATTTGGAAGTCGTGGTATTGAGGGTAAGATCAAAGCTGCAACATTTGCTTTGGATAAGAAAAAGCCTTACCTAGGACTTTGTTTAGGGCTGCAAATCGCCGTGATTGCAGCTGCTCGCAAAGCAGGGCTCAAAGATGCAAACAGTACGGAATTCGACCCCGAGACGAAGCATGATGTCGTTTATATTATGGAAGGTCAGGCTGGAAAAGAATCTACCGGTGGAACACTTCGTTTGGGTGATTACACAGCTGAACTAACTCCGAATTCACAGGCGGCCAAGGCATACGGTGCAACTGAAATTGTCGAACGCCACCGTCACCGCTATGAGGTGAACCAGAAGTATCTGAAAGATATTGAAAAGGGAGGTCTGACGATTAGCGGCCTTTCACCCGATGGTAAATTAGTGGAATATATCGAAGCTGCAGATAATCCATTCTTCGTTGCAACGCAGGCTCACCCAGAGTTTAAGAGTCGTCCATATCGACCACACCCATTGTTTGTCGGTTTGATTAAAGCCGCTGCGGGTAAGTAATTGAAACAACCTCTGTTATAATACGAGGCAATGGAAGAAAAAATCTCTCAGGTTATTCAAGAATTGTTCGACGTTCAGACGCCGATACAACTTTCTCGACCCGAACCAGAATTTGGTGATTACGCGACGAATATCGCATTGCAACTAGCAGGGCGACTTCAAAAGAATCCGCGCGAGATTGCTGAGGAGATTGCTGGGAAGTTACGAGAGACAGGTGAGTATGCCGATGTGTCCATTGCTGGACCTGGCTTTATTAACTTCCGCGTCAGTGATTCCGTCTTAAAAAGTGAACTCGAGCACATGACTCAGCCTGGATACGGAAAATCGCATGCCTACGACGGAAAAGTAGTCGTGACGGAATACTCTGACCCAAACCCATTCAAGGTGCTGCATGCCGGACATTTTTACACAAGTGTTGTTGGTGATGCGATCTCAAACCTTATCGAGCAAGCTGGCGGAAACGTCCACCGTGTGAACTTTGGCGGTGACGTTGGGCTGCATGTCGGGAAGACTATCTGGGCAATCACTCAGAAACTCGGTGGTGAATTCCCTGAGAAATTACAGGATATTCCCGAGGGTGAGCGATCTGAATGGATGGCGGCTTGTTATGTCGAAGGTACAAATGCTTACGAAGAAAACGAACAAGCGAAAGTTGAAATTACTACGCTGAATAAAAAAGTGTACCTGATTCACAGTGAAAACGATCATGAATCAGCTCTCGCACAGATTTATTGGACGTGTCGAGAATGGAGCTATGACTATTTCAATGCTTTCTATGATCGCATCGGAACATCATTTGAAAAGTATTACCCTGAAAGTGAAACGGCGCCGACAGGTCTGGCGACTGTTCTTGAACAAAAAGAAAAGGGTGTATACGAAGACAGTGAAGGTGCAGTTATTTTCAAGGGTGAAACATACGACCTACACACTCGTGTATTTGTGAATAAAGAAGGCCTTCCTACCTACGAAGCAAAAGACGTTGGACTCAGTATTAAAAAATGGGAAGACTACCAGTTTGATCAGTCGGTTATTATTACTGGTAACGACATTACTGAATACATGAAGGTGGTTTTGAAGAGTATCGAACAATTCTTGCCTGAACTTGCGAAGCGAACACTGCATATGACCCACGGAAACGTGAAGCTTGCTGGTGGTGTAAAGATGAGTAGTCGAAAGGGTAATTTCTTACGCGCCGTTGATGTACTTGAAATTGCCGCTGATGAAAATGAAAAGACACAGGGTAACCGCGACGATGCACCGGTACTTGGTGCAATTAAATACGCATTCCTCAAAAACCGTATTGGACCTGATCTTATTTTTGACCCGCACGAATCGGTTGGATTACAGGGTAATAGTGGACCGTACCTTCAATATGCGCATGCTCGTGCGGTGTCTATTCTTGATAAGATTCCCGTAGATTTCAGTAGTGCTACTGTCGATAGCTTTGACGCAAACGAACGAAGCCTCCTTGTGAAAATGACCGAATACACAGAAGTCATCGAGCAGGCTACCCAGCAACTCGCGCCGCACCTTGTGTGTACCTATCTATATGAACTCGCACAGGTCTTTAACCGTTTTTACGAGAACAGCCATATTGTTGGTGACGATCGTGAGGCTATACGTGCACAGTTAGTTGCCGCGTATGCAAATAACCTGAAGAGTGGACTTGGTCTACTAGGTATTCAAGCACCAGACCACATGTAGCTTGCCATCCTGCCTTTATGGGGGTAAAATGATGACTTATCGCTAGTAATAAACGGGTGTCGAGGCGATGTCTCGACATTTATTTATTACAAGCGGTAGCAAAGTCATGGAATCGTTCCATGCAATTCACAATTTGGAGGAAGAGTTGATTGCAATGCTTCGGCCTGGCGCCGAAAAACCAATAAGTGCTGCTCAGCAGGAGGCTATGAAGCTGAGTGCCGAGCGTAAAGATGAATCACGCGCACGACTTCTGGGCAAGATCATTGCCCGAGGAGAGGTGTCGGGTTCACTCGAAGAAATTCGTTCTCAGTTGGGGCTCGAAGACCTAAGCATGCAGCTATTCAAGAGCGGATGCTGGTTTCTTCGTAACGGCAAGCCCGAGCAGAGGATCCCTCCGCGCATCTTGATGCGTCGTATCGGGGATAGAGAGCGCGGTTGGCGAACTAACGAGCCGGTGCGGTATCTCATTAAACCGATTCTGCACTGAGAGTGCAGGGTGGGGTGTTATTTTACACCCCACCCGCAGCCCTCCTCTTCCTCCATTTTCTTTCAAAATGCATTATGATAAGTATGAACTAGCTAAGGAGAAAACTAATGGCCGACAAAACTCCCCGTAAAAGAATCAGCATAAAAAATAAATATGTTCTCGATGAATCTCAAGTCATTGAACTCGCAAAAGAAAGTACAACAAAAATTATTGGTGCCGGCGCGAAAGAAGCTGGCGGATTTCTTACTTTTGTTCGAGAACAAGGTGTTATTGGGCTAGCGGTTGGTTTAGCGATCGGTACTGCGGCCGGTGCTGCAGTGAAGCAGATTGTCGATGGCTTTATTAACCCAATTGTCGGGTTCCTTATTGGCGGCGTTGATCTATCAAAACTAAAATGGGTAGTTGTTGAGCCTCGTATGGATGGCGCTGGCGGCCTTGCACTGAGCTGGGGTGCGATTCTTTCTGCAATTATTACACTACTTGCAACAGCGCTCGTCATTTACTTATTGGTTCACTTTGCGAAACTCGACCACATCGATAAAAAGAAATCTTAAATTCTTTTGTAAAAAACTCGATCAGATTATACCCCGCCCCATAAGCGGGGTATAATAGTTGTATGACAACGCCAGCAGACTACAAAGATAAGCTTACCGATGAACAGTATGATGTGCTGTTTAATAAAGCTACCGAAACACCATTTAGTGGTGAGTACGACCAAACTTTCGCAGAAGGTGAGTATGCCTGTGCCGCTTGTGGAACAGTCTTATTTGATAGCAACAAAAAATTTGATGCACACTGCGGTTGGCCAAGCTTTTACGATGCAAAGCCAGGTGCGGTCGTTTTTCATGACGACAGTACGCTGGGAATGAAACGCACGGAGGTAACCTGTGCTACTTGTGGCGGTCATCTTGGGCATGTATTTGAAGGTGAAGGACTTGGTGTTCCGACCGATCAACGGTATTGTATTAACTCACTGAGTTTGACGTTTACTCCTGCTAATACTGCGAAGAACCCTGAATAAAGAATTTAAAGGGTATAATAGACAGCAATGAGCAACAAAACGAGCAAAAAAATCCTTTGGATTGACCTAGAAATGACCGGACTCGATCCAATTGAAGATCGGATTCTTGAAGTTGCTGCGATTGTGACTGACTGGGATTTTAACGAACTTGCCGTTTACGAAGCCGCCGTGAAAGTGGGACCTCGCCTGATGGAGAAGCGTATGATTAAGGGTCCGTCAAAAGACTTCTGGCTAAAATTCCCTGATTCATACAATGGGTTAGTAAAACAAAATGAAGAGAAGGGTCGTTCAGGGCGTACTATTGAAAATGAGCTGCTTGCACTGATTGAAGAGCACTTTGACGCTGAGACACCGGTTCTACTTGCCGGCAATTCAATTCATATGGATCGGCGCTTCATTATTAACGAATGGGGAAGGCTTGACGCGCGCCTGAACTATCGTATGCTCGATGTCAGTGCCTTTAAAGTTGTATTTGAAGGCAAGTATAAAAAGAAGTTTTCAAAGCCCGAGAACCACCGTGCACTCGATGATATTCGCGGCAGCATTATGGAAATGAAGTATTATCTCGGAAAGGTGAAAGTATGACCCACAAAGAATTAGAAGAATATCTTTTGAGTTTTTCAAATACTTGGCTTGATTATCCTTTTGGCGAAGGCACCGCTGTCTATAAGTTTGGCCACAAAGAAACTGGTGAAGGAAAAATGTACGCCATTATCGAAGAGGGAAGTAAACCGCTTCGCGTTAGTTTAAAATGTGACCCCAACCTTGCAATCACGCTTCGTGAAAAATACGAGACGGTTGTTCCTGGATTTCATCTGAACAAAAAACACTGGAACACTATTATTTGTTCAGGCCAGCTTGATGACGAAGAGATTAAAGATCTTGCTCGTTTGAGCTATAATCTTGTCGCTGGTATCTAGATTTAACCCTATTCGCCAGTTGTAAAGTTTGCGAATGATTCTTGTGTTGGTTTCAGGTTATCGTAGGCTGATTTCAAGAATGTTTTTAATTCGGCGTTGCTGGTTGAGTTATATGTTTGACTCATCAGGGTTATAAGTGTGCCTAGTTGGTAGGCCATTTCCCGGGCGTACGTACGGTCAAATACCGCATTGAGTCGGGCATCTTCAAGCCTTGTTGAAAGATCGGCTGTTGATTCTGAGGCAACGATATTTTTGCTTAATTTCTTTATATCGATACCTGCCGACAAGAGAGGTGCAGTAATTTCACGATTCGTATCTGTAAGATAAAGGTCAAGGTTGCTGTTAAGGCTTCGTAGTTCACTGCTTTTAAGATTTGGCTTTGCTGCCGTGACGATTGCTTGTGTTGCTGTGAGACGAGCCGATAGACGCTCGAGCGGTTCCTTTTTACCACCAGTAAGTGCACCGACGACGACCGACAGAATGATAACGAGAAGGACAAGCGCTGCGCCGATAATAAGTAGTTGCTTGATACCAAATGTGAAAACCGACTTCTTTGGGGCCTGTGGTGCGATTTGGTTAAGATAATCACCGGGATTTTGACTCGGTGTTGGTATCTGTGGTGGAGTCGGTGTCTGCGGCGGTTGATTAGGATACATACTGCCCCAATTTAAGCACAAACAATAACAGAGGTAAAGGGTGCTATACTATAGGGTATGCAGGACATGAAAGAGGAAGTCCGGTCTCGCCTCAATATTGAGGACGTTGTCGGGGAGTACGTTCAGCTCAAACGAGCGGGGCGTAATTTCAAGGGCCTCAGTCCTTTTACGGGTGAACGAACCCCAAGCTTTTACGTCAGTCCAGACAAGAATATTTGGCATGATTTTTCATCAAACAAAGGTGGCGACATGTTTAGCTTTGTCATGGAAGTTGAAGGAATTGATTTTCGCGCGGCACTTGAATTACTTGCACGCCGCGCAGGTGTTGATTTGGCGCAATATGATTCTGCCGGAGCGCAGGAAATGGCGAAACGCAAAAATCGTCTGTATGAAATTCTTGAACTCACTACGCAGTATTATCAGCAGAGCTTACTAAAAAATCAGCATGCCGTTGAATACGTTTTCGGCAAGCGAAAACTGAGTAAAGACATTGTCCAGTCGTTCCGTATTGGATATGCTCCTTCATCCGGAGATGCACTCGTAAACTTCCTGAAGATGAAGAACTTTACTCAGAAAGAGGCACAAGACGCCGGTCTTCTGAATCGTTACAGTGGTGATTTATTCCGTGGTCGTATGATGGTTCCGCTGATGGACGGATCAGGCAGAGTAATTGGCTTTACAGCTCGAATCTTGGAAGACGAGCCGAACGCACCAAAGTATTTGAATACCCCTGAGACAATCTTGTACAACAAAAGTCGTCACGTTTTTGGGCTGTCACTGGCGAAAGAGGCGATTCGTAAAGTCGACTACGCAGTAATTGTTGAAGGAAACCTTGATGTCGTCAGTAGTCACCAAGTTGGTATTTCACAGGTCGTTGCAACAGCCGGAACCGCGATGACCGAAAGTCACCTGAAGGCATTGGTGCGCCTCACGCCAAATGCGCGGCTTGCTTTCGACGGTGATGCAGCAGGGCTCGCGGCAACAGAACGTGCAATTCCTATTGCGCAGTCTGTTGGAATTGATCTGACGATTATCAGTCTCGGAGATGAGGCTAAGGACCCAGATGAACTCATTCAAAAAGATCCAGCCCTATGGCAGAAGGCAATCGATGACGCCGAGCCAGTTGTCGATTGGATTCTTGCCCAGTACTCGAAACGAGAAGATCTCACGACGGCGATAGGGAAGCGTAAATTCACAACCGCCGCCCTTCGCGTGATCCGTGCTTTGCAAGACCCTGTTGAACAAGAACATTATCTGCAAAAAGTTTCGACTTACACAGACTCTTCGATGGACACCTTAAAAGAGAAGCTTGCTAATACCGAAGAACCGGATGAAAAGGTGTTAAAAAAAGTTGCGCAGCAACAAGCACCTGTCAAAGTAGATCCAAATGGCTACCAAGAAAACTTATTGGCCGTTGCGCTCATCGACCCAGCTGTTCGCGAGCTTTTAAAAGACGTAAGTGCTGACATGTTAGCGACCGACGAGCAAAAAGCAGTCCTCGAATACGTTAAACAGAGTACGGAGCTTGCCTCGGACGTACCTGCTGACTTGCAAAATCACGATCAGTATGTGAAAATAGTACTATTAAAGGCCGATGCTCGCTATGGGGAGTGGAGTGACGAAGATCGTTACTTCGAAACTGCCCGCCTGGTCCGCCAACTGATAACAGAACACAAGAAAATCAAAAAAGACTCTCTGACAATGCAGCTTCGAGAAGCCGAATTAAACGGTGATGATGCACGTGCAACAGAGATCCGACAGCAGCTTAATGAACTTATAAAGGAGATACCTCGTGCCCAGAAGTAAGAAAAACGACGATCCAATTATCGATGAACTACAAGGTGACGAAGCGCCAGAAGACGCAACGCTCGCGGGCGGTGCACTCGTGACCGACATTGATGGACCAGCCCTCGAAGACCTTGAGGAAGAAGAAGTCGATGATAGCGAAGACCTCCTAAGTACTGACCAGTACTTTGATGACGCCAGTGACGACAGTGTTCGTCTTTACCTGCGTGAAATTGGTAAAATTCCACTTCTCAATGCCGAAGAAGAACTTGCACTCGCAAAACGTGTTGTTGCTGGTGAAAAGAAAGCCAAGGACAAGATGGCTGAAGCAAACATGCGTCTTGTTGTCTCGATTGCAAAACGCTACAGTGGTCGTGGCCTCGACTTCCTTGACCTTATCCAAGAAGGTAACACTGGACTGCTTCGTGCAGTTGAAAAGTTCGATCCTGAAAAAGGATTTAAATTCTCTACCTACGCAACATGGTGGATTCGCCAGGCTATTACTCGTGCGATTGCCGACCAGGCTCGTACGATTCGTATCCCTGTGCACATGGTGGAAACAATCAATAAGTTGCTTCGTACACAGCGTCGTATGACACAGGAACTTAACCGTGAACCGACCATTGAAGAGCTTGGAAAAGAACTTGAAATGGAACCGGAAAAAGTTGAATACGTCATGAAGATCAAACAAGACATCACATCACTCGACGCGGGTGTTGGACGTGATGGTGATGACGAAGACTCTGTACTCCGTGACTTCATCGAAGACGAAGATAGCGCAACTCCAGAAGAGTCTGCTGCCTCTCAGCTTCTTAAAGAACAAGTTCAGTCTATTCTTTCAACACTTTCAGACCGTGAACAAAAGATCATCAAGATGCGTTTCGGCCTTGAAAACGGAAAGAGCCACACCCTCGAAGAAGTAGGGCAGGAATTCGCCGTTACTCGTGAACGTATTCGCCAAATTGAAGCAAAAGCACTCGCGAAACTTCGCAAGCACAAGGATTCAAAGAAACTTCACGAATACCTAAATTAAACCAAAATGTGAGTAAATAAAAACGCAGGCATGTCCTGTGTTTTTCTTATGCTTTCAATACAGAGGTAGAAGTGCTACCATGACCCTAATGGGAGCAGAGCGACAACCACCAAGTTTTAAGCGTCGCGATCACGGAAGTGAGCGTCGAGGTGTCTTCTCGGTGCCAGCGAATATTGATGCGATAGCCTACCGGCAAGAGCAATCAAAACAAGCTAAGGCACGAATGCTTGCGAAGCTTCGCGAGATCAAGCAGTCTCAAGCGGAAGAACTCCAAAAGACAGACCTTGGAAATAAATCACTTCCTGCCTACAAACACAAACAAGACATTCTTGCCAATATTGATGCGTACAAAGCGGTTATTTTAGGAGGCCCAACAGGGAGCGGAAAGAGTACACAACTTCCGCAATATCTGTACGAGGCAGGATATGACAAGACGATTATTTTAGTACCACGTCGTATTATCGCCGATGGGTTAGGTGAGCGTATTCGTGAAGAGTTTAAAGACCAACTAGGATCAGACGAATCCGAGAATCTCGTCGGTATCATTCACGGTGAACGAGTTGAGCGTCATGATGATAATCGAGTATTGGTGATGACACCGAACACTTTTAATCGCATGGAAAAGGATCTCAGTGCGGAATTTGGCGATAAAAAGGTAGCAATTATTTCTGATGAGATTCACGAAGCGAACCTATTTACTGAAATCGCAACAGGTATCGCGGCGATGTCTGTACAAAAACACGAGGACTGGCGACTGATTGCAGCCAGTGCGACACACAACTCTGAAAGTCTACAGAAGTCTTTCTCGGCGCTCAATAAAGATAACTATGTGCCAATGATTAATATTGAAGGTCGTCCGTTTAATGTTGATATAAAGGAAGCGCCGGGCTTGAACTTGATGGAGACTTACGCAAAAGTTGGAAAAGAACATGAGAAATCGATGCTCTTTACCTCCGGTAAGCGCGAAATCGATCACATTATCGAAGAGACGATTGCAGAAATTAATAAGACAGATCAATTCGCTTCACAGAAGGTTGTCTTCCGAAAATTACACGGTGAATTAACTGAATTTGAACTTTCGCACATTAATGACCCTGTGCCAGAAGGGTATCGATTAGTCATCGTCTCCTCACCAGCGGGAATGTCTGGAATTACGATTCCAGGTGTGACGTTGGTTATTACTGACGGTACGATTAATCGTCAAGAACTTGATGAAGATGGAATTCCGGGGTTGGTACGACACCAGCTTTCACAGGCCGAGATAACGCAGCAGGCCGGCCGTGCAGGACGCGATGTCCCTGGAGGTATTGCGTACATTGTTGATCCAACGACTGTCATGGATGATGAACTGCGCAAGCGTGGCAAGGAAGTTGAAATGCCACAAATGGAGTACTTGCCATTCGCGCATCGTGATCAACATGCGCCACCTGAAATTTATCACACCAACTTGTCTCGAGTGGTGTTGAGTGTTGCGTCTTTGAATCACCGATTTAGTGATATTAATGAATACATTCCTCACTCGGTTGCACCTTCTGCAATTATTAACGCCGAGGAATCTTTATCGCGCCTTGGGGCATTGAATGATGAGGATAAGATTACGATTACAGGCAGAGAGATGGACGAATTTCCTATTAGCCCAGAATTATCTCGCGGACTGGTTGAAGCGCGTCGTGGGGAACGAAGAGGTGAGCGAACTGCTATGCATTTGGCGCGTGCTGCCTTTGTTGCGGCGGCAGTCGAAGCGGGTGGACTCCAAGATTTCACGGCAAAGAAGCCGAAAACCTGGAAGTCCCTTATTCGCCCTGAGGTGAACGATGACTTTATTGCCCAGCTTGATTTGATGACGGCCGTACAAGGTTTAGACTATCTTGATCCAAAGGAATCATTCGATTTTATGGAGAAGTACAGTATTCACCCGAAACGACTCGAGCGCGCGCAAAAAGTAAGTCGTAAAGTACTGCAGGCTTTCAAGATGAGCCAAGAAAATATTATTGTCACAACACCACTTCCTGATGAAGAAGATTTGCTGCGCCGTGACTTTACTGCCGGTATGATCGATTTGGTTTACGAAGAGGCGGGTACATCGTATCGTAAGAAGCTCTATAAAAATATTCACGGTGATGATACGGCGACTAAGCGCCTCATTAGCCAGCGAAGTGTATTTGAGCATCCGCGTGGACAAAAGCAGTTGGTGGCCGGTATTCCGCGTTGGTTTGAAAAACAGTCTAAGGATGGGCCTAAGCGCTATGATGTGGTTGAAATGACCTTAATGGTGGAGCCATCTGTTGTTGGGGATTATGCGCGGCAAAATGATCTACTTGTAGGAAGGCTTTTACAGCCGCAAATGGATGGTGTGCAGGTAGTAGAGCGTGAACAGATGAAGTTTGGAACTATTGATGTTGGTACTCCAGTAAATAGGACAACTGCCGAACTCATTCCAAAGGCTAGCCAAGATCTTCTGGTCTCACGAACGCTCGAAAAACCTGGTGCTGCCCAAAAAGCACTTCGTTCTATTGCGGAAGAGCTGGAATGGTACTACCAAGCATTTCCTAATGATGTGCTTGTGCAGTATCGAAAAACAAAAGCACCGGAAGATATTACAAAAGACAGTATTGAAGAATTAGTACGAGAATTTGCCGCACATACTCGAACAATGACAGAGATTGAAAGTCGTTTGAGTGAGCACATGTACCGCAAGAATATTACAATTAATCGTTATTTTGACGAAGGCGCGCGCCGAGAACTACAAAAACTTTCGCCGGGTTCTATAAGTGTTCCGGGAGTAGGTACGATGCGCGTGCTTTATGATAACGGTCAGCCATACTTTACGCGTGGCGCCGGGCTTACAGAAGCACAGTTTAAGATTGCTGCCGCAAGTCGACCAACACTTCCTGACGGTAGAGAAATTTTATTTCAAACCGAAAAAGAAGGTGGTGGAACTGAACGCTTGAGTGCTCACCTTTTCTTAAAAGTCTAACGACTGAGCCACAGCATCAAGCTGATCGTGCAAATGATCCAAAGATCCATTGTTTATAACAAAGAAGTCGGCTGCTGCAATAGGGCCGCCTTTTTGTAAGTCTTCAATTTCGCGTTGGTCGCGAGAAGCAGATATTTGTGGTGTTTGTGGACGATCTTGGCGATTTTCAAGCCAGTGGTAGCGCGTGTGTTTGGGCGCAGTGATCGCAACGACGGTTGTTTCGCCGGGAAATTCATGTTTGAGTGCTTTGTACTCATCCCAGGTGTAGAGTCCGTCGGCAATTATGCGATGCTGCCCAGCGCCTGCAAGATCGTGGATCTGCTTGATGATGCGCTTCACAACAAAGTCGCTACCTTCTTTTTGGCGAATCTCAACGCGGAATGTTTTTTCGTTTTCCTCACCTTTTTCAAGACCAGCTTCAGCCATTGCGTCGTAGATAACGCCTCCAAAATACACCTTTGGATATCCTTTTTTGGTAAAGTGTTCGACGGCAGTTGATTTGCCCGAGCCGGTCAAACCGACAAAGGCGAGAATTTTCAGATTTTCGTGATGGCTCATAGAGTCATTGTAACAGATTGCTTATGGTTGCGTCGCCTTCAGGACGTCACTATGATAAGAGTAATGGAAGGCAATTGGAGAGATAGCGCAAAATGTCGACAAAGAGACCCTGATCTCTTTTTTCCTCATGGTGAAAAAACAGCAGCCGATAGGGATCAAATTGCGAAGGCGAAGGCGGTATGTTTAGGTTGTGCTGCTTTAGAGCAGTGTCTCACCTATGCACTTGAAACGAACCAGGACACTGGCGTGTGGGGTGGGACAAGCGCTTCAGAACGAATCGAGATAAAACGACGCCGAAGACGACGCAATTTCTAGTAACAGGGAAGAGAATGCCAAATTTACGTCTAATAACTGCTATACTAAAGGTATGAAACGGCTGGCTGTTATTGATGGAAAATCCGTATTTTATCGTGGGTATTATGCGATGCCTGGACTGGCGCTTCCGGACGGGACGCCAACAGGTGGAGTCTTTGGATTTACCTCAATTGCGATTGAACTTATCAAAAAACTTGAACCTGATTACGTGGCAGTTGCCTGGGATATCAAGGGAACAAGTATTGCAAAGCGCACCGAGATTTTCGAGGGCTACAAAGCGGGCCGCACAAAACCTCAAGACGACTTTTATGCGCAACTTCCAATTCTTCGTGAAGTACTCGATGCCTTCAACTGGCCCCTTTATGAATTAGACCAATACGAAGCGGATGACATTATGGGAACATTTGCGGCACAGGCGAAAGAAGCCGGTATTGAAGCCTGCATCATTACAGGTGACTACGACATGCTGCAGCTCATTGATGAAAATACTGGTGTCTACATTACGCGAACCGGTAGCACTGACCTTGTACGCTACGACGATGAAGCTTTCGAGAAAAAATACGGCGTCAAAGTAAATCAGTTTGTCGATTACAAAGCGTTGGTAGGGGATAGTAGCGATAACATTCCTGGTGTGCCAAAAATTGGACCAAAGGCAGCAGAGACATTATTGAATGCATATGGTGACCTCGATGGCATTTATGCTCACACCGATGAGCTAAAGGGCGCACAACAAAAGAATATTGTTGAAGGTAAAGAATCTGCATATATGAGCCAGAAATTGGCACGGATCTTCTGTGATGCGCCGATTGATATCGACTGGGATGAGGCTAGTATCGAGCGAACTCGTGTCGATAAAATACTTGAAGTACTACACAAATATCAGTTCAACTCGCTGGTTGCACGCTTACCGAAGCACATGAAGCTTGGTGATATTGTCGTTGATGTCGAAGAGGAAGAAAAGACGGAAATTGTTGGCCTTGAAGTGGTCGATTGGCCAGAGATGTTGTCGATTGATGGCCCTGTGCTTATTGACGTGATTGACGATACGCTCTGGATTTCAACCGACAAGAAGACGGTCGCCTCACAAGCGGTAAAGAGTGTCAGTTCAAGTATTTGGACGGCACTTGAAATGACAACCGTTGTCAGCTACGACATTAAAGACATTTATCATAAACTCGCAGCACTTAATGTCTTCCCGAGATTTTCTGATGTGCACGATATTCGTCAGGGCGCCTTCTTAATCGATCCTTTGCAGCGTGATCGATCAGCTTTGGCACTTGTGGGACGAGCAGGGGAGGGTGAGTTAGAGGCTGTACAATTATTGGCAGGACTTTGGGTAGTGTTTGATGCACAAGTCGCTTTTTTCGATGAAGAAGAGGACATTGCGCACATCGCCTATGACCTTGATTTCCCGTTAACCTACACACTTTTCCGTATGGAGCATAAGGGTGTTTTGATTGACCCTGCGGTCCTTAACAAGATGAGTGAAGATCTGGGCGCTGAACATAAAAAGCTTGAACAAGAAATGTATACAATGGTGGGCAACGAGTTTAATATTGGTAGCCCAACCCAGCTTTCGGAAGTGTTATTTACTAAGTTACAATTGCCAACAACAGGGATAAAAAAAGGCAAGACGGGTTATAGTACTGGTCAGAAAGAGCTTGATAAACTTCGAGGGCTTCACCCAATTATTGAACTGATCGAGCAGACGCGTGAACTTGCAAAACTCAAGAATACGTACACAGATTCGCTTCCAAAACTTGCCGACGAACACAACCGAATTCACACCACATTCAATCAGGATGTTGCGGCAACAGGACGGCTGAGTAGTACGAATCCAAACCTGCAGAACATTCCAATTCGGACCGAATTGGGACGCAAAATTCGTGAGGCATTTACTGCTGATGGTGATAAGGTTTTGGTCAGCGCCGACTATTCACAATTCGAGCTTCGACTTGCGGCCATACTGGCTGCCGACAAAAGTCTGATCAATGACTTCAACGGTGATGTTGATATTCACACAAAAACGGCCAGTGAAGTTTACGGCATTCCTATGGATGATGTGACGAAGAGTCAACGACGCGACGCGAAAGTGATTAATTTCGGTGTGTTGTACGGCATGAGTCCGCACGGATTAGCTGCGCAAACGGGAATGTCATTTGGACAGGCTAAGGATTTTATTGATCGCTATTTCACGCTCCGTGCACCAATTCGTAAGTACATTGACGATACGCTCACAAAAGCTCGTACAGAGGGTTACGTTGAGACATTCTATGGACGTCGACGCCCAACACCAGATATTACTAGTAGCAACTTTATGGTACGAGCCGGTGCTGAACGCGCTGCGGCGAATATGCCGATTCAAGGTACTGAGGCTGACCTTATGAAGCTGGCGATGATTCGTGTCGATGAAAAGCTGGGTGATTTAGGTGATCAAGTGCTGCAGATACATGACTCGATCCTGATTGAATGTCCGGCTGAAAATGCCGACGAAGTCGCCAAGATACTAAAGACGACTATGGAAGAGATTGCACCTGAACTAGGTATCTCACTCCGCGTCGATGTCAGTAGCGGGAAAAACTGGGGAGAACTGTAAATCATGGCTATTAAAGCAGTTATTTTCGATTGCTTCGGTGTTGTCCTCGATATTATGCGCGGCACAAAAATCGACCAAACGATGGAACTCATAAAAGAGTTAAAAGGTGAGTTCAAACTTGCTATGCTGACGAATGTTCCAAGTCGTTATTCGCTTGATCAACGATTTAATCCTGGCGAGCTTGATGAATTATTCGACGTTATTGTTGCTTCAGGTGAAGTGGGCTGGGACAAACCAGCGCCAGAAATTTATACGATGACCGTTGAAAAACTAGCAGTTGAACCAGAAGAATGTTTATTTATTGATGATATTCCAGCATTCACTGCCGCAGCCGAAGCGCAAGGAATTAAGACATTTACGTATTTGAATATTACTGAATCAATCACTGCGATCAAGGCGATATTAGAAGAAAATAAGTAGAGGACTCAACATGGAAGTAAAAGTTAAAAAACTCCGCGACGGCGCAACACTGCCCGAATACCAAACAGACCAAGCGGCTGCAATGGATATTCATGCCTGCATCGACGCACCAATAGTCGTCGGCCCACTTGAACGGTTTATGGTACCAACCGGTTTGGCATTTGAAATTCCCGAAGGCTACGAAATGCAGATCCGTGCACGTAGTGGTATGAGTATTAAGCACGGAATCACTATGGTAAACGGAGTGGGAACAATTGACGCAGATTATAGGGGAGAATTAAGTGTTCTGATGATTAATCTCAGTAATGAAAATTTTACGATTGAACCCGACATGCGCGTTGCTCAGATGTTGGTCACAAAATTCGAAAAAGTATCTTGGAAACTAGCAGAAGATCTATCTGAAACAAGCCGTGGATTAGGTGGATTCGGCAGCACGGGGTTTGACAAGTCAGCGTAAAGCTACTAAGGTAAAACTATGGCTAATTACAGAACATCTCGCATCATTCCCGTCGTCCTCGTCGTCGTTATTATCATTATTGCTATCGCATCGCTTGTCTCTCTTGCACGTGTTGTCTTCTTTTCCGGATCATCTTCAGATAACACAACACAAGTGGATGTAAGCCGTGACGCATTACTGAACACAAGTGCAAACCATAGCGTTACCATGACGGTACGTGGACCAATTGTGGCCGATGAAGCATTCCGTTCTTATAAAATCGACGTTGCGCCAAACAATCGCCATCTCGTAACGTATACTGGCTACCTTGATACGATGGTTGATCAGATTTCACTAGGTAACAGCGTTGCTGCCTACAATGAATTTGTACATGCACTTGATAAAGCTGACTTCACAAAAGGCAAGCAACTTACTGATGAAAAAAATGATACAAGCGGTGTCTGTGCAACTGGAAGTGTTTACCGATTCACTATCTATGATGGATCAACCGTGGTAAAAGATCTTTGGACTTCAACGTGCAATGGCTCAAAAGGTTCTCTGAACGCAAGCGTTACTCAATTAACTAACTTGTTCACAAAACAGATTCCTGATGCAGAAAAACTGATCAAAAAAATCGATCTGTAAATTCTAACGAATACGTAAAGGAGCGCACCTCGTGCCTGAACTCCCCGAAGTTGAAACGGTCCGTCGAGGACTCTCTGAACTTATTATTAGTAAGGTTATTACGGGTGCATCGAATGACACACCAAAAAGTTTTCCGAACACCATTGAGGATGTTCGTCATTTTTTAGAAGGTTCGAAGGTGACCGATATTCGTCGTCGTGCAAAAGTGCTGATAATTGATTTGTCGACGGAATATTCACTTGTCGTGCATTTGAAAATGACAGGACAGCTTGTTTTTGTTAGTAAGAATGCGCGTTTTGGAGCCGGTCATCCAAATGATAGCCTGGTTAATGCGCTTCCTGATAAATCAACACGGGTGACAATTACTTTCGAAGACGGTTCACGGTTATTCTTTAACGACCAGCGAAAGTTTGGCTGGGTGCGTTTGATGCCGACGGCAGAAATAGTGAATCTACCATTTATGCAAAAGGTGGGTCCAGAACCACTCGAACTTGATTTTACAGCCGACCAATTTGCGGATCGATTCACCAGGCGTAAAAAGACAAATATCAAAGCCGCTATTTTAGATCAGTCGGTTGTTGCGGGTGTCGGAAATATATATGCCGATGAGTCGTTATGGGGTGCGAAGATACATCCAAAACGATTGGTTGAAACAATTACGGTAGCAGAGTTTAGGGACCTGTATACCGACCTACGTGAAGTCATGAACTTATCAATTGAAAAAGGTGGTTCATCGAACCGTAACTATGTAAACGCCGAAGGTAAACGGGGGAGTTATATGGATTTTGCACGTGTCTTCAGGCGTGAGGGCCTGCCGTGTCCTAGGTGCGGAACGACAATCGAGAAGCTACGAGTGGCTGGTAGGGGAACGCATATCTGTCCGCACTGTCAGACACTTTAGATATCGTCTATACTAAAGATAATGATTACGTGGTTAACCGGAGAGAACACATTTGATATTCAGCAAGCTGTTTCGGCGCTTGTTGCTAAATTCGATGGCGCCGCCGAGCGAATAGATGGAACTACTCTGGAGCTAAAGAACATTCCCGATCTTTTAATGGGCGGAACATTATTTGCGCAGAAGCGATTAGTTATTATTCGGGACCTCTCACAAAACGGTGCTGTGTGGGAAAAGTTACCAGAGTGGATTGATCGAATTTCTGATGATATTGATGTTATTTTGATTGATGGAAAGCCCGACAAGCGCACGACCGGGTACAAGGAAGTAAAGAAGCGTGTAGTGCTGAAAGAGTTTCCTGTATGGGGTGAGCGTGACGGTATAGTAGCCGAAACGTGGACTTTGAAACAAGCAGAAGCTAAAGGGTTGTCATTGGATAAAAAACTAGTGCACCATATTGTGGAACGCGTTGGACTCGATCAGTGGCAGCTGGCACATGCATTAGAAAAGATTTCGCTTTTAGAGAAGGTGAGTATCGAATCTATCAATGAGGTGATCGAGGCAAGTCCTTCCGAGAACGTTTTTCAGTTATTTGAGCTAGCGCTGGAGGGCCGTCGTGAATCTATTCACAATATGATTCGAACACTTGAACTTGTTGAGGATCCCTATAAATTATTTGCACTACTTTCATCACAGGCCTTTCAGCTTGCGGCCGTTGCTTCTGCTGGTCCGACCGATAATCCGGCGAAAGAATTTGGGATTCATCCGTATGTTGCAGGGAAACTTTCTCGTCACAGTAATAGGCTGGGTGTACGTGGATCGGCGCATATCTTGTCGGTGTTTGCGCAGACCGATGCGGATATGAAACGTTCAAAAGGTGAGCCGTGGCTACTTATTGAGCGAACATTGCTTTCTATCAGGGGTTAGACTATAGACTTTTATTATTTTTCATAGTATAGTATGCTTTATTCTTAACCTGCGTGAGTATCATGGAAAATAATCCCCATCCCGTTGAAGCTATTTCTGATCCTCGATTAGAAATGCTCGAAAACATATTTGGTCTTCATAGTCCCGAGCGTACTCTCGGACATACCGCAGTACGCGCCAGTAATAGACAGGCGGCATATGTGCTTCGAATGAGTGAATTAGGCGATGAGACAGAGCAGTATATTCAGCCTCGAAAAGTGAGTTCACAGGTCCTGTCGCAGAAGTATGACTTGGACGACTCTCGTGCAAAAATCTGGTCTTTGGTGGGGAATGACACGGGCATGAACACTCTTTTGCAAGACTACTGTACGCTTAACCTTCCAACGTATATGGTAGGGATGATGGCCGAGCGCGCTCAAAAGCAGGGCGGTGCCCAGTCTTGGGGTGAGTGGCTCGTAAAAACAGCATCTGATGACGAGTTATTGAACGTATTGCAGTGGCATAATTTTAATATTGAACAACAACAAACGAGTGAAAAGGTAGACCGAGCATTCGAATGGCACAAAGAACTTTTTATTGAGGTAGCGAATGAATTCTATGAAGACGGTATTATATCGAAACCGCAAAAAAACATCGCAGACATAAAGCTTGTTGTCGGTGATGTATTCGATACGCTACTTAAAGAAAGAATTGGGTATGCGCCTATAGGTGTGCCAGAAGTTGTGCTGCAGCAGGGCGAGGGTCTTTTTACGCACGACACTCGGGTTAATAAGCTTATCGATAGCTTTTCGCGTGTACTCACACACGAATTTGTTCATGCGTTTTTATGTACTTCGTTCGAAGCAAACGAAAGTGCCATTAGCTCAAGATGGATTAATGAGGCACTGACGGAAGAATTATCGCGTGGTTTCCGTATGCGATACGGTATTGAGCAAAAAAATGAAACAGCCTATACGCCAGAGCGCATGCTGCTACGAAAGATCATAGACTCATCTGAGAATGCCGAGGACAACTGGAAGCTTGCACTACATGCTTTTACTGGTACGGATGATGACCGGGTTGTATTTACGAATAGAGTAGATGTAATTTGGAAAGCCACTGATGTCCTTGAAAAGATCACTGCCGATATTGCTGCCGAGGAGCAAAAGATTGTCAGGTTGGGACGCAGAATGGATCGATCGGTTGAGATTGAAGCGATAACGCAGGTACATTGGAAACTTGAAACGAATCCGGAAGGACTGCTTCGTGGTGAGGTTGACACTATCGTTGAAAATATAGAAGTAGCAGCACTTGAATAACAAAAAAATCCCCGGCAAAAGTCGGGGATTTTTTAAAAGACGAAAAACTATTTTTTAGCAGCAGGTTTTTTAGCAGCAGTCTTAGCTGGGGCTTTTTTCGCAGCAGCTGGCTTCTTTGCAGCGGCTGTTTTAGTTGCAGCTGGTTTTGCAGTAGCTTTCGCAGCAGTTGCTTTACC
>Ga0247804_10000165_pt1 | contig 30265 bp, 24 predicted proteins | sample UWRJL029104C1_FD_181142 | JGI IMG/M metagenome (GOLD analysis project Ga0247804, IMG submission 181142) | Plant litter microbial communities from Arlington Agricultural Research Station in Wisconsin, United States - UWRJ-L029-104C-1 | ecosystem: Environmental > Terrestrial > Plant litter >... | reverse complement strand
GAGGGAGTAAAACATGCCGGAGTAGCGATTCTTCGTCAAAGTGGAGAATATATTTTTGGCCCGAATACTTTCTTGGATAACTTTAAAATGACTGGTAAAGATTCGATTACATTTACAGTTACTCTTAATGTCAGCGAAGGTGAATACTTCCTCAAGGCCGGACTGTTTGGTGATAACGACAGCTTACGAATTGATTTTGAAGATAACGGCCCAACCTTTGTCGTTAACCGGAATAAAGATGATCATAGGTGGGGTGGCTTTACGAAGCTCGACTACGAATGGAAATAGGTTGCTGAAAAAGCAACCTATTTTTATTCCTTTGCTGTGTAACTAAGATAAAAGCTTATCGAGATTTTCTTTAGAAACACTTGGCGAAAAGTTGTCGATAAGAGAGGTCCGAGCTTCCTTTTGAACCTTCGACCATAATACGTTGTCGCTATATAGTTTTACAACTGCGTCAGAAAATCCCTTACTACTATCTGATTCAAGGCATGAGGAATCATGTACGAGGTACATGCCTTCGGCGCCGATCGATGTGGTTACAATGGGGAGGCCGTATTCGATAGCCTGGCCAATCTTACCTTTTACGCCTGCGCCATAGCGCAGAGGGGCTACAAACACCCGTGAGGTAGTAAGTAAGTTGGCCATCGTCTCGTCGCTGACGAAGCCATCAACTATAATGTTGTCACCAGCAACTTCTTTTTGAAGACTTGCGGGCATATTTGCTCCCACAACATGCAACTTCACCTTAGGAAGTTCTTTTACAACGGCCGGGAAAATATCTTTAATAAACCATTTGATCGCGTCGATATTTGGTAAGTGTGCGTAGTTGCCGACAAAGACGATATCCTTTCGGTCTTTGAAAGTACTTTTGTATGCTGCATCTTTAATAGTGTGAATGTTTGAGACGACCACAAGGTTGCTCGTCACGCCTTCGGACTCAAGAATCTCGACTTCTTTACCACTGACAACAAGTGTCGCATCAACGCGTTTCATCAAACCTTTTTCAAGGATTTCGTACCACTTAGATTGCTCTAATAGTCGTTCGGCATCAGCTGGTTCGATTTCAGCTTGGCGGGCAAGGCGGACGTAGTGAAGGTCGACAGTGTCATAAATAAGCTTGGCATTTGTAAACAAGTTTTTAGCGATGTTGAGGTACTTCGCACAGATCTCTGGTCGCGACATAATCACTGCATCGTAAGCGTGACCGTATAGTTTTGCAAATTGCATGAAGTCAATGTTTCCGTATACAACCTCGACACCCATTTGCTGCAGGTTAGAAGCGTAGGGAGTAAGTTGTTTTAGGTCATTTGGCCAGAAGGTTACCTTGTAGCCAAGTGATTGCAGGTTTTTAATGATTGCAACCATACGGACTGAGCCTGAATCTTTATCCGGGGTTGGTGTTGTTTCTTCAACAATAAGCGCCAACTTATTGCCTGATCGGTCGCGGCCAAGATAGTGATCCTGTTCGCTAACGTGTGAATCCTGAAGTACTTTCTTCCATCGCTTGAGGAACTTCTCTTTGTTAATAACTTGGAATTTTTTAAATCCAGTGTTTAGGTTTGTACCCGCAGTACCACCTTCAATGTGATAAATAACTGATTTCGGCTGGTAGACAACGCGAAGGTTATCTTTGCGGATTTTGAAGCTAAGGTCGGTGTCTTCATAAAAGGCTGGTTGATAGAGGACATCAAAACCACCGTACTCATTCATGCGTTTTCGAGAGATCATCACACTGGCGCCCGATACGTAGTCAACGTCGCGAACATAGTTGTATTGGTACGAATCAGCCTGATCAAACTTACCGTAGTTTAGTCCGTTAGCATCCTTAAAGATGATGCCGCCAGCTTCTTGTAGTACACCGTTTGGGTATACGATTTTAGATCCGACAAGTCCAATGGTTTCGTCTGATTCAATCGTGTCGTAGAGTGATGTAAGCCAGTCTGGAGTAACCTCGGCGTCATTATTGAGGAAGATAACATAGTCGCCTTTAGATGCCGCAAGGCCGCTGTTACAACCGCCGACAAATCCAAGGTTTTCATCGTTTTGTACGTAGACAAGGTTCTTGATAGATTTTAGTTCAATGGTGTTATCGGTAGAGCCGTTATCGACTAACACAACTTCAAAAGTAGGAGAGGTTGCGGTATCGAGTCGTTCGTAGATTGATCGGATACAAGCAGCGCTATATTGTGCTTTATTCCAGGCGGGAATAATAATACTTACCTGTGGTTTTGCCTGCTTTTTAAACTCGATGCCTTTGACCATCTCTGCGATGTCGAATTGCTTCGGTGCTTCAGTAGTTGGACTTGCTGAAGGAGTTTTAAATTGGCTAGCCTTGGTTTTAACAAATGCTTTTGCTTTACGCGCTTGAGAGCGAACACGAACTAAAACTTTTTTAAGTTCAGGGTTAGCTTTTAGTTTTGTGTCGATACGCCGAGCAGTTGATACAAGAAAGGTGTCTGTTACGTGTAGTTTGTCGCTCGTCCCTGGATCGCCAATTGAGAGTAACCCTAGGCGTTCTTTAGCCTCAAAAAAATCACTGTTCCGAATACTCGAATTATTGTTCTTTGCCATAATCTTATAATAACCCTTCTTTTTTCAATGCTCGCAAATGGTGCTTGGGTAGTTTGCCCTTAGTCCAGGTACTCACCTCGTTACTCGCCCTCACTCTGTAGTACATCATATCATCTGACGGCTTGTCGAGGTCTTGATACCATGGTTCGTGGTGCATTGCGTATTTACCCCAACACGGATACTTGGAGTCAGTGACCACCATGAACCGCCTTTATAGAGCGCAAAGGTGGTATCAAGATCGGCGCTGTAAACGTCTTTCTCGAGTAGTAGATTTTCGCTCCAGAAACGTGATTCCCAGTCGATAACGGATTGTCTCATTGAATAATGGTCAGGAAGGTCGTCGATCTTTAATGCAACTCCAGCTTTTATATACGCAGGGTATTTTGCTAAAACAGCGTAGAGGTGTGAGATTGTATCAAGCGGTGTTTGTGGCGTTGGAACAATATCTGGATCGGTGACAACATATGGTTTGTCTTTTGCCATGAAGCGTATGGCGAAGCTCTCCCATGGGGATTTATGCATACCATTGCGGCCAAGGTGGATAACCTGATAAGGGGTTGTGTCAAACAAGTCGATAAGATCTGGGTAGGTAGAGTCGTTGTCGATGAAAACAACTTTATTGTATTTCCCGCTCTCTAACCACTTCAAAAGATCGCGTAACGGCTCGACACGGTCCCGAGTATTGATGAAGATCGGGGTGTCTTGTATGGTTGATTTTTTGTAGACCGGGAAAACTTCAGGAACTATGTCGATTTCAATATCGACTTCAATGGGTGTGCGTAGTAGGCGTTTTTTCACAACGGCAATGATGCGTGCGACATGTAAGATACGTACGAGTTTTTTAAGTCGCCAGCGGTACGGCTTTGTTAACGTCGCGTGGGTAGATTCTGGGCTGGTAATCTGTATTTCGAACGCGCTAGAGGCATGCGCTAACCTTATTACTGGACGGCAATCCATGACGATCCAGTTAATGAATTTTCCAAGAGTGCCATTGTCGATAGTAAATATGTCGGCATGGATATCGAGAAAGTTAACGAGGTCAGATTTTCTGATTGCAACAATGGTGCTTGTGTTCCCGTTTGTAATGCGTAGGTCGCTGCCGCTAAAGTCTTTTACGGCAATTGCGGCTTCGGACTTTATGATTGCGCGATAAGAGTTTGTGAGGGTTTCTGAAAAGGACGTTTTGTCAACAAATAGTTCGTTGTAGTTGGTAAAGAAAAGGACCTCTGTATTTGAAGACATAAATCCAAAGTCGCGCGCCGTTAACTGAAAGTGTTTTTTATCAATAATATTCCGCATCGCTACTATATGAGATGCCTTTGGTAAGGTGATTGCTTTTGTTGTAACGATAACTATTTCCGAAGGATACGAAGGTGCAGAAAGTATGTTATTTACTGCGGCCATGAGGTTGGATTCATCAATCTTTCCCCGTGCATCAATAACAAGGGTGGCACGGATAGGTTGCTTAGTAAGAAGTGTATTCGTGTAGCTAAATGCGGGGTTTATGCTTTGTGTGCGTCGACGCGTAACGATAGTGCCGAAGATATTGAGGATGTTCCAAAGAGCTGAGCGCACACGAGCTTTGTGGATCGCCTCAAGCTTTGGGGGGTTTTTAAGGACCAGCCATAGTGAGCGGCGGAAGTTTCTTGCGTATACAGATAAGAATTGGTGTAGTGCGTCGGAGTCAAAGTTTTTATAAGCAAACAAGAATTGATTCTTTAACATGAGGTAGTAATACATGTAGCGCTTGTTTTTAGTCGATGCTCCATCTTTGTGCCAGATGATAACTTTTGGATTGTAGACGACGCGTAGGCCGGCGCGGAGATAGCGGGCAAAGAGATCAGTCTCTTCGTAGTAGGCAAAGAAACGTTCGTCGAAGTAGCCGTAGGATTCGATTGCGGTCCGCCTTATCATAACGGCAGCACCAGACACAGTGACGGTGTCTTGAATACCGTCGTCGTGATTATATGTATGGGTTTCGGCAGTTACTGGGTCAATATACTGAAAAGAGTAGTAGCCAAGTGATTCATGAAGATCGTCGTGTAAAGAGTAAGAACGACCTCCTACTACGGCAATATTGTCATCCGTTTCGAATGTTGCTACAGCTTCTGAAATAGCGTCCTTGTCGATGATAGCGTCGTTATTTAACAAGAAAATATAGTCACCGCTACAATAAGGAAGGGCAGAAACTTCTCCGCCAGCAAACCCTTTATTGACGTCATTTTTAGCGACGACGGTTTTTATTGGCGAGTCAATATCATCGGCTGTGATTGGTCGTTCAGAACCATTATCAACAACAATAAGCTCAATATTTTTATATGTCAGTTCATTGACTGATTGAATACAGGCAAGGGTGTCTGCGAGGCCGTTCCAGTTGAGAATGACAACTGAAACAAGAGGATTATTTTTTTGCTCCACATTTTTTTTAATCATAAATTACTCAAGCAATTATACCATAATTAAGGTGTTGTCTGAGCAATGTTAGTGGATTAAAGCCAAGGTTCGCCCTGGTTTATCTTGTAGAAAAGATCACTCGATATAGGAGTTACGTCAGACCAGGTGCCACCAAGCGATAAATAGCGAGCCGCAGAAAGCAGGTGGGTTGCACCAGCATCCACGACGTAGATATTTGCAGTGTTATCTATGCGAACAAACTTAGATGCATTGTACGTCCTTGGAAGACTCTCAAGCTGCCAAGGAGTTATTTGATTGGCCTGTGTGGTTGTTAGGAGGCCATAGTTGCTGACGTAGGCAGGTGGTACGAGGCGTTTAGCTCCTTGGTAGAGTATCCAGGTTTGTCCACTTCCGTCTACGGCGTATGGTAATACGTCTTCCCTTGTAGGGATTCTTGCAACCGACTGTGGTGATACGACGCGCACCCAGTCGAATGAATATCCGAGGTTGGCAAATTTATAAGCAGTGGTGATGTGGGTTTTCCCGCCATCGGCAGTTAGTAGGTAAACGTATGGGCTGTCTGATGCACGGACAAGTATACCGTTTGGTAAAAGTGCCGCACCTTTGTAATTGAAGTAGGCGTCATAGGTGTTTCGTGTGATGGTCAAGGCATCGTTTGCTTTATAGCCATAGGCTACAGCATCACTTTGCCATTCAAACAGATGGAGTTCTTTATTTTGAATAAGGTATGTATTTGGATCACCGCCAATTCTAATGAGAAGTTTATCTGAGGCCTGTGATCGTGTTTCAAGTCGGCTAAGTAGAAGCTGCGGAGCTAAAGTGTAGCTGGCCGCGTCGTAGCCAAGTGATGCAAATTGGGCCGGTGTAAGGAGTAGTTTGTATTGTTGATCAATAAGGTAGAGATTATTTGAGCTGTCTTTCGCGAGATTTTTTACCTGTGAAGAAGCGGGGTCAAGTTTAGCGATTAGATCCACCCTAGTGACGAACTTGTTAATTTGAAGGCTCTTATTTAGCTCTTTATCAAGTGGATACTGGTGAGCACCATCTTCTGATACAACTGCACCTATGGCTTGGTCTGGGGAAGTAAATACAGTTCCAGGTTTCGCAAGTGGCGCTACTTCGGGTATTGCGGCGAGAATAGTTGGTCCACCAGTTGAAGTTGGGTATGCGCTAAGGTTATAGTGTGAATACGCCTCTGGTCCAACGACGTACCTTCTTTTACCGCCACTCACCATGTAGAGTTCGCCATTCCTACTATTATTTACTAGTACGGTCGCATCACCCCCTGTTGTAAAGGCTCTTTTTATGTACGCAGGCAGTACACCGATCGCTGGTGAACCGTATGCTTGATAAGTGTTGTAATTTACGTAGTGTAATACTCCACTGGTATATGTATATACCTCGGGCGCACCTTCAAACTGGATAAGCGCAGGCATATCTGAATATCCATGAGAATTAACATAGGTGTCATTTACAGACAGGTACGTGTTCATCATTCCGTATCCATACCCTATATCACTCAACTGATCAGCATTTGATATGTAGTAGAGTGCGCCACTTGCTGCCCTGACAAACATACGTCCACTTGTCGACGATCTAATAATTGGCTGTGCATCCACGGTTGGTCCGAACCAATCATTAAAGTATAAATAGAAGTTCCTATTTCCATAGGCTCCACAGCCATCACCTTTGCCGTATTGAGCGTTTTTTGAGGACTGATTTGGTTGGTAGGGTGTATAGCTATACAAAGCGACAGTTGAACGGTTTTCGATGTTTACTGTTGTACTCCCGCAATATTGAATATCAGGACGTGTGCCGAATCGCCCGAAGTAACGATTATTGGCACTATCGTATGGACCTGGATTGAAGTAGACTGTGTTGTCGCCTGTATTGTACGGAACCCACCAACCTGATGGATTATCAATGTAACCCCTGAAGTGACGAGCTGCCTGATAAATTTGTGCAGAAAAACTATTGAAGGAAGGGTCACATGCGGGTGCGCCTGGTGCGACATTATCTGGACACCCAAAGCCCATCGCTTCGCTAAATTGCTTTGGTGTTGGCCACTCATCAGTAATAAGGCCGTTTTCTTTTTGAAGTGTCACGATAAGAACTTGAGGGTTTATATCAAACTGTCGAGAATAGTTGTATATAATTTGTGCCGCACTTATCGCTCCATCCGGAACGACAGTTCTTCCATAATTACTAAGACTATTTGAAGGGTTTTCATAGTAGTCGGTGATACAGCGGTACGGTCCATAGATACCACGAGCACCCATCCATTGGGCACGTGTACCGCCACCAAGTTCGGAAGGTTTTTGCCCCCACGTGTCACACGTTACTTTGCTGTTAAGAAATTCTTGAATATCTTGTACGGACATAGTGTTACTGTCGGTAAATATAGAATCGTCAATGATTCTTCCTGCATTGAAGTTTCGCGCATCTGCTGCAAAGGTTGTTTTTGCAGGAACGGCAACACCCAAGACGGTTGCCCCTAATAAGACAAAGATACCGATCATGAGTGCGCGAGGGAATTTCATAACTATGCCTTTACGTCCTGTTCTGTGGTCGCTTCTCCAGCCGAGCCTTTATATATTATTTTTGCTTTCCAAGTTGCGCTACCAATGAGAGATTTATTGATATTAAAGCCCTTACATACTGAATAAGATCCAAGGGATTGTGTACCTGCGGTTTGTGAAATTGTTTCTTTGCCACTACTTGTCATAGTGAGGGTACATGTGCCGCTATCATCAACGGCCGTAATCATAGTGCGTATTGCAAGGTTGTCGGCATTTGTACTTACTGAAGATATAGTAATTGTTGCTGAAGACGGTGGCGTACTATCGTTGTTTTTGATGAAATTTTCTTTCGCTTGATCTCCAGCTGCCTTCTGATCTTCTGTTGCGGGTTCTTGGTTTGTTCCTGTCGCAGTTGGTGACGATGATTCGGTAGTCTTGTCTGTCGCCTTGCTTGGAAAGATAGAGTCCCTAAAAGCAAAAGCTGTGGCGCTTCCTATGAGGAGTAAAGCGACCACTGATATCAGGAGTAACTTTAGCCGATTAGATTTTCTTCGAGAAGTATATTTCATATGTTTATATCGGTTATGCTCTATGGTTATTATACGCTGAAAAGAAGGTTACCGCAACTCTTGCGGCCTCTTCAAATTACTAAGAATATGTCGAGAAATTACTTTATTTCTCGCAGAGAGACATTCATGATATTTCGACTTTCAAAAGCAGCAGAAAACTTCTCAATTGATAAGGTGTCGGTAATAATTGTAAGTTTTTTATCTTGGCAAACACGTCCTATTATTCCAGCAATTTCATATGGAGTTGTGCTGTCCGTGAAAGATGGACGAAGTGTCACGTAGCAGTTGCTATCTAGTGGCACAGATTTCATGAGCATAGTAGAAAGGTCAGAATTTGTAGGGTTGCTAGGGTTAAAGTAGAACGTATACTTATTGGCGTTCTCTTCTGCATTACTAATGTAATCGTATGTGTATTTTGAGACATTTTGATTTAAGCCGAGCTTACCTGAAAGATAACTTATTGTCGGGCTGTCACCTGCTGGAAATCCGATTATTAAGAATAGAGAAGTGAAGGCAAATACACCCGCCCAGATTTTATTAAGATTGTGCTTTTCTTGTAGAACACTCCAGGCATATGCCATCGATGCAACGGCAATCGGAATCGCGAGAACATAGAAGACATTAAGGGTTTTGTAGAAGTAATAATTAATCTCTTCGTTAGTGATGAGTTGTAGCATATATATGAACGCCGAGAGAAGTAATAGAGCGGCGGTAAATATAAGTACATACTTACGTTTTTGATCAACATCCTTCTTTCGATTAGCAAATGCAAACAAGATAACACCTAGGATAATAGCAATAAAGAACATTTCATTATAACGAGCGATGTACCCGTACTCGTTTATATGGTCGATGATGCCCCCGCCAGATTGCGTGCTTCTCATGATAATAACTTGGGTAAGGGTAGCACTAGCAGCTAAAAGGTAGATCGGAGCATATCGAAGCGTTTGAACACCAAATTGTTTTAATGCTTCAATAGGTTGCCGAATTTGTTCTAGTGCAAGAAGAATAAGAACAACGCCAATAACGGGTAGTGTGAGGATCCATGAGAGGCCGCCGCCTAAACTTACGACACCCGCAAGCACCAGTAAGGATGCACGTTCGGACGGACTTTTGGCTTGTTTGTATGTAAGTAAAACAAGTCCCGTCAAAAGCACAGAAATAAGCTGAGGCATGAAAGTATACGAGCCCAGTCTAAATGCATCAATAAGGAAGTAGAAGGTAAACAGCGTGAGGCCGAGTGTGTAGATTGCTAAAGAGAATCTTCGTGATTTATTTTGCAATGTCGATAGAGCGTAAAGTCCAAATCTGAAAAACAGTACAACTAAGATAAAGAACCAAAAAATCTTTGATAATACATAGAACCATAGGGTTTGTTCGCCTACCTGGATTCCTGGAATAATAGCTCTGGCGACTACCGCGTTTGTCGCGTGCCAACCCGGTGGGTATGATCCACCGCTTATGGCAAGTGATCGTAGGTCTGTCGTGTGATCGGATTTAAGGAAAACACCTCGGTTATGTTGAATTCTGTCGGTTACTGCGCCTAAATGCGCTGCGTCGTCGACGTTACCGTCGATAAATCCAATTGCTGATATTTCGGGCAGGCCATGGAAGCGTATTGAAACCGGCATAATAATGACTAATACAAAAAATATGCCCGCAAGAATACTAATGATGTCGTGCGTGCTAGTCTTTTTTGTTTTAACCCCTGCGTCACGAGGCCTTTTTATTAATACGAGCGCTAAAGTTGTCGCTAATACTACGAAGGCAAGAAAGGTGGCGGAATCAAGTGGTGCACTTTTATTAATTAGCCATATGCAGAGCGTACTAAATTGCAGGATGAATGCGTAGAATGGAATAGAGATTATGAGACGCAGAGTAGTTGAAAAATTAAGATGTGTGGTTAGTGCCTTTATCACTAATGAAGAAAGAACAAATGACGCAATAATGAGCGACGCAAGTACGCTGTAGAATGCGACAGTGATAATAACGATGGCAAAAATGATGGCCGACACAAAGGTTTTCTTGTTCTTTAAAGATTGAATCATGTATTGGGTTTTCTTCTAAGTTATATTTATCTGTCTATATTCTATCAAGTTCTATCATCTATAACTTTGTTTTAATATTTTTCTTGAATATTAAAGAGTTAAATATGAAATAGTTCCATACAACAATTAGAATCAGTACGACGACCTTGCTTATATATGCAAGCATTCCCAACCACTCTACTAGTATAAAGATCATGACATTTGTCATAATGAGGTTGATAGCCCCTAGGGTAAAAGTACTTCCTATTTGAACCTTTGTATTTAGTTGGTGGTTTCCTGCAAATGACCAAAATTTGTGAAATGTAAAACCAGCCACAACTCCAATAATGAAACTTATAGTATTTGCCAAGACTAAATGATTAGTCAGATAGAATAAGGTGACAAATATCAGGTACTCTATGACAAATGCCGCGCCACCGGACATGAGGTATCGCACTTTGCTTGAGTCAGTAATACTCTTTTTGCTGCGTATATCCAATGCACTCAACATAGAGCTTAAGGTTGGATGGGCAATACCGATTTTTTTTAGATCTGGCAGTGTATCAACTGACTTATCAATTAATTTCAATCCCTTCAGACTGTCTTCGCTCACTCCTGAGTTTATACCAAGTAGTCTCATCGTCCGGAACGCTGTCATTAGTAATTTATGCGGAACCGGAACCATAAATGCCCAAGTATGAGCACTTGTCGTAAGTTGCCTGTAGAAATCTTTATACATATATGTTTCACTCGATGCGATGTTAAAGTCACCTGTGAGGTTCTTATTAATAATCAGGTCTATTGATTCGGCAATTATCAAAGGGCTTGTGACTTGAATTGGTTGTTTCCCACCTTCTATCAAAGGAATTATGTGTTTTGACTGAATGATTTTAATCATTTCACCAACGAGACCGCCATTTCCCAATACCAACCCGGGACGAATTATAATGTCTTGCTTATTGTTAAATAATTTTTCTATAGCAAACTTCTGCTTACCATAGGTGGACAATGCGCTCTCTTTGGCGGAAAGACTAGAGATAAGTATGTTATTTTTTACGCCAGAGATTCTACTTAAACTTAATAACCTGTTCGTTCCATTGACATTTTTTTCAAATACACGACTTTGTTTAGTTTTATCGCTTATGTAGGCGGCATGTATTAAGTAATCTACACCATTAAGGAGTTTAGGATCAGGTATTAACTCTAAATTATACGATCTATAGGCTATATTTTTAGTTATGCTGTGTTTTTCAGGACTCTTTACCAGACCAATAACTTTCCAATTTTTGCTTGCAAAGTATTTAACTAGCTCACCGCCTATGAAGCCATTCGCGCCCGTTATTGCAATCGTCGGTCTTTGAGTCATGAGTTTAATGCGTTTTCGGCAACATTATGAGCGTTAGCCATGAGCGAGAAAGTTAATCCTTTTGCGGGAAGGAAAGTGAAGCCCGAGCCATCGGCAATGTATACACTTTTTGAACCATGGAGCAACCCATCTTTTCTGGTTGTGAGTAGCGTCTCTTCATCGCTAAACGGTAAAGTGCCTGCATAGTGAATACTTGCACCCATGCCAGGATCTATATTTTTTAATGCGTATACGTGCATTTTACGCATGATTTTTATATATTTCCTTTCACGTTTTTTTCTTTCACTTATTTCATCTGATGTTGAAATGTAGGTTGCTTTCAGACTGTCTCCTGTAACTGAGTTTTTATCCTCAACTAATTCAAGATATTTACCAGCGCTTGGCCTGTCTGGTTGATGAATGCCCATTATGACTATAGCGGGACTTAGATATTGAAACAGGCGACGTGAATCGCTGAAGTTAAACGGAACCTGCCGTGCAAGCCTAAATAGCATTAAGGACTGATAGCTATATAGTGAGGCCATAGATATATCTGACATGTCTGAACTCTTATCAAGAAATAAAGAAAGTTGTGCGAAGCCTAGTTTTTTTTCCTCCGCTCCTTTTCCGAGCATAGACGGCTGCAAGCAAGGAATGTAAGAATAGGGGTTACACAACAAAGACGTTTTTGCACCAGGGACATTAAATGACCTCAACGCTATACGCGCACTTCCAAGAACACCCGACGCTAGTAGTAGCTTTTTACACCTAAATAGTTTTATTTTTCCGTCCAGTAAGTTAATGCATTCAACTAATGTATATTCTTTTTTTTCAGAAAACTTGGTAACCAGCACACCTCCTGTATAAGTAAAATTTGGGTATTTCTTTAAATTATCAACAGTCATCCAAGGACGATATGCGCTCATGTCATCGTCAGAATAAAAATCAAGATCTTTGTACTCGTATGATTTGCGGTTATTCGTGCTTTGGGTGATTACGGCTAGTGGAGCGCGCCCCATAAAAAAGCCTAGTTCATTCATTTTCGATCTATTAGTAGTATATTTTTTTAGTATTTTGGTATGATTAATATCCATCTCTGGTGACTTTTGAAAGTTATCGAGAGATCCGAGCGAGTATTTTTCCGCACTATCCCTTGTTGCACTTATTCCGATACGGTCACTAACTATCTTATATGCTGATTGCATTTTCTTGTGATCTAAACCTGCTTGATTCGCCTCTGAACGAGAAAATTCCCAACAGCCTACGCCCCAACCAATACCTAATCCCCCGTAACCAAGACTTTCGGCAGGAAAAAAAGAAGTAGAATTTACGGGTATAAGAGTGTTTGTTTCTGCGAAAATGTGCTTCCTAGGAGGAGTTATTTGTTCGCCTTTGCCAACTTTGCCCCAAGAGACGCCCTCGAAGTCTTCTCCAATAAGGTATTTATATTGGTCTTTTTCAGTTTTTCGGATATCGAGAAATCCCTTGTTCTGAGGAATTTTATAACCTGACTGCTTTACAATACCTACGTCAAGCATTAATGTATCAGCACCTGCTTCAACAAGAGTTTGAGCCGCCATGGCACCCGTACACCCAGAGCCAACTACAATATATTCGTAAATTTTCATCTTAATACCAACTTTACGAGAATAGAACCTACTAATAAACGGTATATAGATCGAATGCCTACGGCGATAACTATAAATAGATAAATAGGTCTTCGTTGTATTGGAATAAAGTACTTCCAATACAATGGTGTTGATTCTAGGATGGCAAAAATCAAATATAAGCGCCGACGAACTTCGGAGTGGGGTTTAATAACAGCAAGACCTGCATCCAGGAAGCCTAATGTACTTGGATGTTTAGTTAAAAAGCTTAGTATAGCTGTGTCGTTTTTATCTAAAATCGTAGGTGAATTATCAAGTGCTCTAATATAGAGTTCCTTGGTTTTTTTATCTGCCCGTTCTCCAATTAAATATTTAGTAAAGATAATTGCTTCGAACTCCTCCTTAGAATGGGTATTTTTCATTTTTTATGTGTTACTTCGTTAGAAAGTTTTATTGAAACTTCGCTATGTAGTTCTTGTAATTTTGTTTCGAGCGCTAAGTACTTAATCCTCGTTCGATTTGCTATATAAAACACAATGACGATAGCTGTTATCTGAACGACATCAAACAAACTAAGAGGTTCGGTATCGGTAAGTTTATTATTAAAGAGCCATACGTAAATTGGTTGCGCTAAAGCAAGTCCGATAAGTGCAACTACTCCAATAAGGACTTGAATCACAAGTCGACGAGAGCTTATTTTCTTAAGTTTATATTGCGTAACGGTGCTTAAAATAGCAGCCAGGATAAACGGTAAGTTAAGCAAAAACAATAATAAGTAACGGCTCATCCAAAAGTCTCCGAGATACGGTGTTTAATCATACTTTTTACAATGTTAATAGCATTCCAGTTGTTTTGGCCTTTAGATTTAGAGTATTCGGTATATATTGCCTTGATTGGATACTCATTTACGGTTAACTTTAATTGTCTGGCTTTCCAAAGCATTTCTGATGCGAATTCGTATCCGCCTGCATGCCACCTTAATGAGTCAATTGCTTTTCGAGAAAACAGACGTAATCCGGATTGTGAATCGGTTGAGTTAACACCGAACAAAACGTAGGTGATTACACTTAATCCTTTGTTGCCAATTACTTTTATTTTTGACATACCACTACTGTCTATAAGTCGGCTTCCGAGTAGCAGATCAGACCCCAGCTTTTCTATTTGCCGGATACCTTTTATGACATCATTTGGATCATGTTGTCCGTCGGCATCCATTGTTGCTGCGATATCAAAGTGATTATTTTTAGCATATCTTAGTCCTGTGGCCGTTGCTCCGCCCGCACCGGTATTTATAATGTGATTAATTACGGTAACTTTTTCTTTGAGTGCAATGTTGGCTGTATTATCCTTGGAGCTATCGTTCACCAGAACGATAGCTATATCGTAGGGGGAAGCGGAGAATATTTTTTTCGCATTCTTTAGAACATCTCGTATTACGGCAGATTCATTATAGGCTGGAATAATAACGCATACTCTCTGTACTTTTTTGATCATTGACACTATTTTAACAGAGTTAATTTGCAATTGGTACGCATATAAAATCAAATACATTAAGATTGCGCAAGGATGTGTTGATTAGGCCTGTTCTAGCGTATAAGAAGTGTTCCGTAGCCGGATTTTTTAAGGGGTTCGGCTAGCACGTTAAGTTGTTCTTTGGTGATAAACCTTTCTTCAAATGCCACTCCTTCAGGGCTCCCAATAATCTGTCCGGTTCGCTTTTGGAGTACGCGTACATAGTCAGTTGCTTCTGCCATAGAATCAATAGTACCTGTATCAAGCCAGACATCACCTGAATCAAGTGTCGTGACTTTAAGTTTGCCACGCTTCAGGTACTCTTCGTTGATTGAAGTAATCTCAATTTCACCACGTTCGCTTGGCTTTACATTTTTAGCGATTTCAACGACGTCATTGTCGTAAAAATAGAGGCCAACAACTGCGTAATCTGATTTAGGATTGGTAGGCTTTTCTTCGATAGAGACTGCCTTTTGGTTTTCGTCGAACTCAACTACGCCGTAACGCTCTGGGTCAGACACTTGATAGGCGAAGACGATACCGCCATCTGGGTCGACACAGTTCTTTAGCGATTCGCTTAGTTTGTGGCCGTGGAAGATGTTGTCACCAAGGACAAGGGCGACTTTGTCGTCACCGATAAATTCTTCACCAATGATAAATGCTTGCGCAAGTCCATCGGGTGTCGGCTGGGCTGCGTAAGTAAGCTTGATACCCCATTGTGAGCCATCGCCCAGAAGACGTTCAAACTGGAATTGGTCTTCTGGTGTAGTGATGATTAAGATGTCACTGATCCCGGCTGACATTAATGTAGTGAGTGGGTAATACACCATTGGCTTGTCATATACGGGAACGAGCTGCTTGCTAATACCTCTGGTAATTGGCCAAAGCCTTGTTCCTGATCCACCTGCTAAAATAATACCCTTCATAAATAACCTTCCGACTTAAGATTGCTGCTGTAAATACTCACTAAGCGCCGATTCCCAATCCCGTGGCGTGAAGCCTGTAGCTTTTATTTTAGCAAGATCGAGCGTACTTTGTAAGGGGCGAGGAGCAATACCCTCCTTGCTGCTGAAGTACGTTTCTGTTGTGACGCCTTCGACGTCAGTTGCTTTGTGTCCGCTCAGTTCGAAAACTTGTGCAGCAATTTGTGACCAACTTGCACTTTCTCCATCATTTGTGAGGTTATAGGTACCGTACGGAGCTTTGCTTTCAATGAGGTGCTTCGTACCAGTCGTGAGTGTATCGGTGAATGTAAGGCGGCCAATTTGATCATTCACAACCTGTGGCTGGAATCCACGATCGGCGAGATTCTTCATTGTTTTAACGAAGTTGTTGCCATCCCCAATTACCCAACCAGTGCGGATGATGTAATGTTTTGGTGGTGTGGCGGCAACGATATCACCGGCCGCTTTCGACTGCCCGTAGACACTGAGGGGTGAAAAGACTTCGTCTTCTTGGTGTACCGTTCGTTCGCCGTTAAAGACGTAGTCTGTTGAGTAGTGAACAAGTGTCAAATTGTACCGTGTGGCAATACGACTGAGGTTTGCAACGGCGGTTGCGTTGATCTTCCAGGCCATCTCGCGACCTTCTGGTGTCTCCGCAAGATCAACTGCGGTATATGCGGCCGCGTTGATAATTGCATCGTATTGGCGCCAAGGGCGTGCTTCTTCAAGGCCATCGGCTGCAATGTCTAGTTCGTCACGAGTTGTGAATTCTGCATCCGGAAACTCAGCATGAAGAGCGCGTCCGAGCTGTCCGTTTGCCCCAGTAACGAGGACTCGTTTTGGAGCCATTGGTTTCACATCTTTGAGCATCGGCAGATTCTTATCTTTTTCTGATAGCTCAGCTTTTGAAAGAGAGATAGGCCATTTGATATTTAAAGTTTCATCCGCAAGATTAACGAATGTATATTGTTCTTGCGCCTCTGCGCTCCAGTGGTCGTTTACGAGGTAAGTGTATACAGTGTTTGGCTCGAGTGCCTGAAAGGCATTCCCCACGCCACGCGGCACGTAGATTGCCTTACTTGCATCAAGCTCTGTGGTGAACACCTTGCCAAAAGAGTCGCCTTTTCGAAGATCAACCCATGCACCAAAGATTTTTCCGGCACCGATAGAAATGTATTTATCCCAAGGTTCTGCGTGGATACCGCGAGTGACGCCTTTCTCTGCATTAAACGAGATATTATTTTGAACAGGGCCAAAATCAGGAAGGCCAAGTTCAAGTTTTTTCGAACGCTGCCAGTTTTCTTTGAACCACCCACGGCTATCACCGTGAACCGGAAGGTCAACAAGAAGGAGGCCGGGGATTGTTGTTTCGCTAATATTGAGAGACTTACTGAATTCTATCGGTGTTTTTTCCATTATTCTAGTATATCATCTAGACCAACTTTTAAGGTGTTAGTGACTGACTATATGTTGCTATTTTATATATTTTGTGCTATAATATATATCCAGTTCTAGCTTGTGTTTATCCGTCTACAGAAAAGAGATAGAAATGGATGCAGTACAGAATGTTCTTTCGGGTTTTGCAGGTGTCGGTATCGTAATTGCATGGATCGTTGGCGGAATCGTCGCGCTCTGCGCACTAATGTATATCGCGCATAAAATCGGTGTTAGCCTCGCCCGCGCGAACAAGAACCTCAAATACTTCAAGTTCTGCGCTTGGGTGTACCCATTCGCTGGTGTCGGAATGATGATCTACTTTTTTACACTTATGCCCAATGCGGACATGGTTGTAAAGGGGTTCATGGGAATCTTCCTTGCCGGGAGTATCGTGTTTCTTTTTCACGTTCTTCCCGGTTCTATGCTCGACGGTTCGTACAACGAGGAGGTGAAGGCAATTCGCAATCGGGCAGCACATGCCAAGTTGCGTACGCTTTTGTAGCCTCGTCGTCGCTAACACCTCAAACCAAAAAGAAAACCCCGCAGGCTACTGAGCTCTCCGTACGGATGAAGCTGTAGTCTGCGGGAGACTTCTATAATTATTGAATTATACTGATGAGCTTATCTCTTATGAGAAGAAAGCGAAAAGTCGTTGAACAGTGATACCTAGAGAGGATTTCTGTTGGTTCGAACAGTGAGTTTTTCAAAAGTTCCGAAATTTCCATCACCTTTCATCTTTGCAACAACAAGGATGCTCCAGTCTGTGTCGGGTTTTAGGAAAATCTGAAGGATGATCTGACGTGAATTACTCGGATCAACGATGGCAGAGTTAATGTAAAAGTCTTCTGGTATTGCTACACTCGAGCTCTGTGGGAACAGGTGAAGGCTATCTGATGATAAGTAGTTGAATGAAGGACTAAAGTACGCACTTTTATCGCTTAGGAATTGGTCAGCAGCGGCTTGTATTCCACCTACAGGTGCATCACGAAGTTTTGCTAATAGTTCAGAATACAAGCCTTGTGTAGCTAGTACTACAGTATGTACATTTGGACGGGTCTTGGTGGTTGAAGGACCGTATTCATCATACGTTGGTTGTGGTGTAGTCTCGGTTGGTTGGTTTGTCTCGGGGGTTGTCTCGGGAGTAGGTGTCTCTTCTGTAATAATGACAGGCTCTTTTTCTTTTTCTTGCTCGATAATTTCTGCATTATCATTATTTTTTTCAATTACGGCGACACTTGAGTTAGGAGATGTTTTAAATACAAAGAAGTATAATACCGCTGCAATCACAAGCAGTCCAAGAACTGAGGCAACGATAATAAAAGATAGTTTAGAACGCGCTTTGACAGGGAATTTTTTAATCATAGCCTTATCATAGCAAGAACTTGTTTATATCGTGTTACTGCTTTGCTTTTTCGTATTTTTCTTCGGTTTCTTGCTTCTGTGGTTTCCACCAGGCTTCATTAGCCGCGTACCACTCGATAGTGTCTTTCAGTCCTGCTTCAAAGTCGGTGAATTTCGGTGCCCAGCCCAGTTCGTTACGAAGCTTTGTCGAGTCAATCGCATAACGCATGTCGTGGCCTGGACGGTCGTTTACGTGGTCATATTCATCTGCACCCTTACCCATTTCAGTAAGAATAAGCTCAACAACAGACTTGTTATCTTTTTCTCCGTCAGCACCAATAAGGTAGGTTTCGCCAATTGCGCCCTTTTCAAGAATTGTAAGAACGGCAGAGCTGTGGTCTTCGGTGTGAATCCAGTCACGAACATTTTCGCCCGTTCCGTATAGTTTTGGACGACGTCCTTCAAGGACTTCGGTGATCTGACGTGGAATGAATTTTTCAACGTGTTGGAATGGTCCGTAGTTGTTTGAACAGTTACTAATGGTTGCTTGTACCCCGAAACTTCGCCCCCAAGCGCGTACCAGAAGGTCTGAGCCGGCTTTGGTTGATGAGTAGGGACTTGATGGGTTATAGGGAGTGTTTTCGTTAAAACGATTAGGATCGTCTAGTTCGAGGTCGCCGTATACTTCATCGGTAGAAATATGGTGGAGTCGCTTTCCGTGCTTGCGTACGGCCTCAAGGATCGTGTACGTACCAATAATATTCGTATCAAGGAATGGACGAGGGTTTTGTAGTGAATTGTCGTTGTGCGACTCTGCGGCGTAGTGTACGACCGCATCGTGTTCAGACACAAGCTTGTCGACAAGGTCGGCGTCGGTGATATTTCCTTCAACCAATGTGACTCGAGAAGGATCAAGACCCTCAAGGTTTGCACGGTTACCTGCGTAGGTAAGTGCATCCAATACTGTAATGTGCCAATCAGGACGCTCTCGGTAGACATAGTGTACGAAGTTCGAGCCGATAAACCCCGCACCGCCGGTGATGATTATTTTCATATAGCTCTATTATATCAACAGCAGCGGACTAATGGTAAAATGTATACAATGATTACCGTAATAATTGCCGGAGGGTCGGGTACGCGTTTGTGGCCACTCTCAACTAGTGACTACCCAAAGCATCTACTTAAATTAACTGGTGACCGAAGTTTACTGCAATCCGCTTATGACAGAGCGAAAGAGGTCGGGGAGACTGTTTATGTAGTTACTGAAGCTGGTCACGCACAACATGTTAAAGACCAGCTATCAGAACTTCCTGGTGAAAATTTTCTTATTGAGGCGGGACGAAGAGGAACTGGGAACTGTATTGTGTTTGCGCTCGACATAATCAGTCGTCGTCACGACCATAGTGAGCCTATTGCATTCGTACACTCAGATCACCATATTCGAGATGTTGAGGGGTACGTAAAATCTTTACGGACGGCGGCTGAGGCATCTGTAAGGAGTAATAAAGTTACACTCATTGGCATTGAACCAACATTTCCTTCTACTGGATTTGGGTATATCGAGCGTGATAGTGAAGTTGCAAATACGGATGCTTTCAACATAGAGTCATTTAAAGAGAAGCCCGACTTTGAAACGGCTCAAACATATCTACGGGCCGGTAATTATCTTTGGAACTGTGGCTATTTCGTAGGATCGGTAGATACTTTTATGAATGAAATCCAACGTGTTTCACCAGAGTTACTTGAAAGTTACGACAAGCTTGCTGCGGTTGAAGAGGTCCTTGCGCAAGAGTACAAAGATACCTACCTCTCTTTTCCCGATCTTGTGATCGACTATGCACTTGCTGAGAAATCTGACAATTTAGCCGTTGTGCCTGCAACTTTCGATTGGATGGATATAGGTTCATTTAAAGATCTACACGATGCAAATGACTCTAATGAGCAAGGGAACTTTTTTAAAGGATCAAAAATTTATGACGATGAAGTACAGAATGTGTATATTCAAAACGATGAAGAAAAACCCATCGTTGTTATTGGGCTCGATAATGTCGTCGTTATTAATACGCCAAATGGTATCCTTGTTGCTCGCAAAGACCTTAGTCAGCGTGTAAAAGAAGCTGTCGCAAAAATTAAAGAGGATCAATAATGATGAAAAAAGTTTTAGCATTTGATATGGACGACACTATCGCGATTACTAAATCACCCATTACTGAGCGAATGGCTACAGCTTTTAACCACATCTTGGACGATTTTGATGTATGTATCATATCTGGTGGTAACTACGAATTATTTGGCCGACAGTTTATTAGCCGACTTGATGTGGATGAAACTAAATTGAAACGAATTCATCTGATGCCCACCTGTGGTACCCGCTACTACCGTTACGATGACACAACTCACGAATGGGCGTTACAATACGCAGAAGATTTAACAGATGCAGAAAAATTAAAGATTGCTAAGGTTTTAGAAGACGCCGCAAAAGAAACCGGCAACTGGACTGAAAATCCGGCTGGTGAAATCATCGAAGACCGACTTAGCCAAATTACCTTCTCTGCACTTGGTCAAAGGGCAACTCCTGAAGACAAGTATGCTTGGGATCCTGATAATAAAAAGCGTATTGCAATCCGTAACATTGCATTAGACAAAATTCCTGAATTAGAAATTCGTATTGGCGGCACAACGTCTATTGATGTGACGCGAAAAGGAATTGATAAGGCGCACGGTATGCAGAAACTTATGGAGGCGAATGGTTTCTTGAAAGAGGACATTCTTTTCTTTGGTGATAAATTACAAGAAGGTGGAAATGACTACCCCGTGAAAGCTTTTGGCATCGATAGTGTTGAAGTTACTAGGTGGGAAGACACCGCAAACTGCCTTGAGTCTATTGTTAGTGCTATAAAGTAAGGAGTTACAGTATGTGTGGAATTGTTGGATATATTGGAAACAGGGATGCTCAAGGAATTCTAACAGGCGGCCTTCGTCGACTTGAATATCGTGGATATGATTCTGCAGGTATTGTTACTTTAAATAAAATAAACCAAGCGACATTGCTGCGTGCAAACGGTAAAGTGGCTGAACTTGATGCGCTCGTTGAAAAGAATAAGAGTAAAGATATGGTTGGTATTGGCCACACTCGTTGGGCAACCCACGGTATTCCTTCGGAACGAAACGCTCACCCACATCAAGCCGGCGACATCTACTTGGTACACAATGGTATTATTGAAAATTACAAAGAACTTAAAGCCGAGCTAAAAGAACACGAGTTTAAAAGCGATACTGATACCGAAGTTCTTGCGGCACTTATTAATAAACTTTACGACAAAGACACAGAACTTATTGATGCAGTTGCGCAGGCACTGAAACTTGTTGCGGGCACCTACGGGATTGCAGTTGTTTCAACACGGATACCTGATGAAATTGTCGTAGCACGTGCTGGTAGTCCTTTGATTATTGGAGTTGGCGACGGCGAGACATTGATTGCAAGTGATGCATCTGCGCTTATCGGTCACACGTCGCAGGCTATCTACTTAAATGATGGCGAAATGGCTATCTGTAAAGCAGATGGTGTTGAGTTGCGTGATTTATCTGCACAGCCAATTACGGCAAAAGTAGAAACAATTGAAGTAGATATGCAGGCGATTCAAAAACAAGGATTTGACCATTTCTTGATGAAAGAAATTAGTGAGCAGCCCGCGACGCTTCGATCGACCTTAAGTGGACGCTTAATACTTGATTCAAAACGCGTGAAACTTGGCGGGTTAAATATGACTATTGATGAGCTAAAAGAGATAGATCACATTACAATCGTTGGATGTGGGACTGCGTACTATGCAGGTATGCTCGCATCTTACTATTTAGAGAAGCTCGTCGATGGGTTAACTGTTGATGTAGTTATAGCCTCAGAGTTCCGTTATCGATCATTCCATCTGCCTAAAAATACGGTTGCACTTGTTGTATCACAGTCTGGTGAAACAGCTGACACACTTGCATGTTTACGAGAAATTAAACAAAGAGGTGTAAAGACGCTCGGTATTATTAATGCCGTCGGTTCGACCATTGCTCGTGAAGTAGATGGTGGCATTTATGTACATGCTGGCCCAGAAATATCCGTAGCCAGTACAAAGGCTTTTACGTCACAGGTTTCGGCTATGATCATGTTTGGCATTGAGGTTGCGCAGGCAAAGGGTGCCAGCATAGAGCTAACTTCCAAATATGTCGATGAATTATCGAGACTACCCGACGAAATTCAAAAGCTCCTTGATACAAAGCAGGATGAGGCAAAAGAAGTTGCCTTGAAATACGCAACTTATGACCACGCACTCTATCTAGGAAGAGACGTCGGTTTTCCGACTGCACTTGAAGGGGCATTGAAGTTAAAAGAAATTTCATACGTTCATGCAGATGGATATCCAACGGGCGAATTAAAACATGGGACACTTGCACTTGTTGATGATCGTTTCTTTGAAGTGTTCCTGGTTCTCGATGACTGGCTATTTGATAAATCAATTAGTGGTTTATCGGAAGTGAATGCGCGCGGTGGTCATATCTTGACGATTACAAATAGTAAGAAAGAAATTGAAGCTGAGACGGTTGTTCGAATTGATACCGACCTGGAAGTTCTTGCGCCACTCGTGATTAATGTCTTCCAGCAACTATTTGCTTACAATGTAGCGGTTGCTAAGGGTAATAATGTTGACCAGCCTCGTAACCTCGCTAAGAGTGTTACCGTCGAATAGAATCACCGACAATCTTGTTGATCTTTGTATCAAACAAACTTTTATCAAACCGCTTCGCCTTCCGGTGCAAAGTCGCCGGGAGGAAAGTAAGTGTTTCAAATCGTTTCATTGCCGCAACCAAACTCTCAACGGACTGGTCTATAAAAAGAACCCCTGTTTCCCCGTCTTGAACGATGTCTAATGCGCCACCTTTGGCGTAGGCAATAACAGGAGTGCCAGCAGCTAATGCCTCAACAGCAGAAATTCCAAAATCTTCTTCGTTAGGGAACAAGAATCCTTTAGCGGATTGTGCAAGGTGAACTAATTCTTTGTCGCTGACTCGTCCAACGAATTTTACCGTTGGTCCAGCAAGCTTCTTTAAGTGTGCTGTATCGGGACCTGATCCAACAATGGTTAACTGCGCACCTAATTGATTTGCAGCTTCGACAGCTAGGTCAAAACGCTTGTAGGGGACATGGCGACCCCAAAGAACATAGCCGCTTCGTTCGCCTTTTGGCGGAGGGGTGAATCGATCAACGTCAACGGGCGGATGGACGACAGTAGATGGACGATTGTAGTACTGTTTGATGCGCTGTTGGGTGACTTCGGAGTTGGCGATGAATACGTCGATCCCTTTAATAGATTCCAGGTCGAGTTTGCGCATTTTTTTTACAAAATACGGAATGACGGGGCGAATGAAGGGGGTAAATACACCAAATTTGAACTCACGGCGGAATTCTTCGTAGTGACTCCAATAGTAACGGATAGGGGTATGAATGTAGGCGATATGTACTTGGTCGGTACGAGTTTTGCGAACGGCCTTTGCTTCTGCGCTACTACTGCTAATAATAATATCGAATTCGGATAGATCTAATGTGCGGAATGCTTTCGCACGAAGGGTGGGCCATAAGACGTGTTTGTAGCGCAGTTTTGCAGGTAATTTTTCTTGTAAATACGTCGTACGAATATCAACGCCTTTTAATCCTGAAAATGCCGCCGGGTTATACACTGATGTATAAATAGGGGCCTTTGGAAATAGTTTATGAAGTTCAGCAATAACTACTTCGGCGCCACCAGAAACGGTGAGCCAGTCGTGAACGATTGCGATCTTTGGCGCTGGCATTCTTACTTAGCTCCACGGCCACGAAGGACAACCATCACTGTTTTAAACAGAATCTTAATATCCAACCAGAAGGTCCAGTTTTGCGCGTAGAAAAGTTCAAGTTCAATCCGCTCTTCAAATGAAAGTTCGCTTCGTCCAGAAACTTGCCATAAGCCAGTAACACCAGACTTTACGCTGTGCAGTAATGCCGCACGTCCATGGCCCATCTTCATTTCCTGTGGAAGGATTGGACGAGGACCAACAAGGCTCAAATCACCTTTAAACACGTTATATACTTGAGGAAGCTCATCGATTGAAGTTGCACGGAGCCAACGGCCAAACGGAGTAATGCGTGGGTCATTTTCGACCTTGTGATTCTTTTCATATTCAAGCGCTAAGTCTTCTCGTCCCATTTCACGAAATTCATCAGCTGCATCTTTACTGCCATACTGCGCACCCATGCTGCGGAACTTAATCAGACCAATTGGTTCAGAGAAACGGCTGAGGCGTTTGCTGATATAAAAGACCGGTCCACGGTCAACAATCTTTTTAATAATGATAAAAATCAACATGAACGGAGCCGAAACGATGATAAGCAGTAGGCTGACGAAGAAGTCAAAGATACGCTTTACGATTGCACCCCAGCCAACAAGGGGAGTCTGGTACACGCTAATCATCGGATACCCAAGGAATACGTCAACGGTGTTTTTGCCTGAATAGAACTCGGCTTCACCGGGGATAAAGCTGTAATCGATATGCGATTGCTGGGCAGCGGAGAGGATCTTTTGATTACGCTCGGCGTTTTCATAAAGGTCTGTTTGGATGATGGCGGTGATTTCGTTGAGCTCTAGGTCCTTCAGGGCGTCTTCGACGAATGAATAGTGATGGCCACTGAAACCTTCGGGAATATTCTTTTTTGGTCCGGCGTAGGCGATGACTTCATAGCCACTACGTGCTGTGTCGGCAATATTATGCGCAATGTCGCGAGTTGCTGACGAAGACCCGATAAGCAGGACTCGTTTTGTTCCCCTGCCAAAGCGGAACATAAGTGAGCGAATAAGGCGGAGAATCTCTCGTTCAAATACGATGAGGACAAATGCGCCGGCAAGGGCATAGGCAGCAACTAATCGTGCGGGGAAGATGGTCTTGTCGCTAATATATTCCCAGCCGATAACGAGGAGGATGCCGATGAATGTTCCGACGGCAATCTTTGCCCATTCAACTAAACGACGATTATAGGTACGAGGTTGGTACAGTCCAAGGATCGCAAAGATAAAGATCCAGAACGGCACAATTAGTATGAATGAAAAGAGGTAATCAAAGGCATAGATGTTATTTACAAGTGGGCGCGGGTCATATTGCACGCGGGCAACGTATGCCAACACGAAAGCGGTAATCAGAACGAGGGCATCGATGAGAATCAGGGTAAAGCTATAGAGCTTGCTGTTTCGGCGTGACATAAGTGATACTATCATACCATTAATTGCGCTACACTAGAGGTACTCTATGGTAGTAAAGCCCACAAAACTGACACCTCTCGACAAACTATTTGTTGGTATATTGCTTGTTATTTTTGGCGGTATTATCCTCCATGCGCCGATAAGTGTTGGGTTTAGTACACTTTTTCCCTCGGCTGAACTACTGATTAAGTCTTGGAAAGAGATTTTGATGCTACTGGCCGGCCTTTTGATGTTGGTTATTTTGTATCAGAAAAAGCAGTGGAAGATTTTGTCTTCGCCGCTCGTTTTAGTTATTGCTGGCTATGCGTTGCTTCACCTATTGTTGCTGCCGGTTTTCCCGCAAGGTGTTACTTCTGCAATTGCCGGGCTGTTCATTGACCTTCGTTACCTATTATTCTTCGTCTTGGTCTACGTAGCGATTCGTTTATATCCATCACTTCGCCCAACATTTATCGTGACATTCTTCGCGGGGGCATTTATCGTGGCGGCATTTGCGCAACTGCAAGTATTTGTTTTACCAAATGACATCTTGAAATACATTGGCTATAGTGAAACGACAATCGTGCCATATCTAACCGTAGATCAGAATCCTGAATATGTTCGTATTAACAGTACGCTTCGGGGTCCAAACCCACTAGGTGCGTACGCGGGTATTGTTTTGGCGCTGCTGTTTGCTGCGTGGCTGAAGTTAAAACGACCAAATGTTCAGCAATGGAAATTAGTAATAAGCGTCATTGCCCTTGGTAGTTTCGTAGCGTTATGGGCAAGTTATTCACGAAGTGCTTTAGTTGCCGCCTTTGCTGCTATCAGTATTATCGTTCTAGCGACTATTGGACGCAAGGTTTCGCGAAGGTTTTGGATAGCATTAGTGGTGCTTGTTTTTGCCATTGCTGGAGCATTATTTGCTGCGCGTGATACGAGCTTCGTTTCAAATGTATTACTCCATGAGAATGCGACGACTGGCCCAGGTGAGAATTCGAATGATGGGCACGCGGCATCATTACAAGATGGCGTAGACCGGATGGTGAATCAACCATTTGGTGGGGGAATTGGCAGTACGGGATCGGCATCACTCTACGGTGATGAACCAATTATTATCGAGAACCAATACTTATTTATTGCGCATGAAGTGGGGTGGTTAGGGCTCGCGATTTTTGCCTACATAACTTTCCTTGTGCAGCGCGAATTATGGCGACGACGCGCTGATTGGCTGGCGATGGGAGTCTTTGCGAGTGGCATCGGACTTATTCTTATTGGTATTTTACTTCCAGTTTGGGTTGATGATACAGTAGCCGTAATATGGTGGGGACTAGCTGCACTAGCGCTCGCCACTAATAATCTGAAGGAGGGGACATATGGCCGAAAGATCCACAAAACGACAAAAAGAGCTGCTTGAGTACGTTGATGGTTTTATCCAAGAACACGGCTATGGCCCAAGCTATCGTGAGATTATGAATGCAATTGGCTACAAATCTGTTTCCACCGTTGCAATTCATATTGAGGGGCTTATTAGTAAAGGATTCCTTCGTAAGACCGATAATTCTGCACGTTCCCTAGAGGTTGTGACAACCAGCGCCGCAACGGCCGCGCAGTCGAAAACGGTCAGTCCTGCCAAAGAGAAGTGGCTAGTCGATGCGATTAATGCTCGATTTAATACGTATGAAAATACACCTTCACAGATGACGCTCGATGAGCTGTATGTACTTATTGGTGCATTGAAGATTCTCGGGCTTGATGGAGCCCATGAAGCTTCTAAGGCAAAGCTGAGCAAGCTTCGTTAGCCTGTGCATGATTTTATTTGTTGACGATTGTGGAATAAACTAATACACTAAACCATAAGTACATTCCAAAAACCCAAAACAAAAAACCAGGAGAAACAATGATAAAGACACAAAAACGCATTAAGTACGTACTTTCAGTACCGTTATTTCTTTTTGCAACAGTCGCATTGCAATTTGCGCAGGTTCAGTTCGCCTCGGCCGCAACATTAACCTGGGACGGGAGTGCAGGCGACAACAAGTTCAGTACAGCAGCAAACTGGAACACAAACTCTGTGCCCGTTAACGGTGACATTCTTAACTTCAATACAAATGTCGCGACAGACTATGAAGAATTAAATAATGATATTAGTAATTTATCTGTTGCAGGCATAAATTATTCTGGAACTAATTCATCTGCAGCATATTCAATTAGCGGAAATACACTTACGGTAACTGGTGACCTGCTAAGTACTGCGACCTCTGGACAGTGGCCTAATCGCTTAGTGATTTCAACGAATGTCATTCTTGGCGCTGATATCATCGTTCAAGATGTAAGTTTGATGGGAAGTGGCAATACACTTACGACAAACAATCACACAGTTACTATCTCTGGTGTATGTGTCGCACTTCCTGGCCTAATCGGCGGCGGTGTTATTCAAACAGGCGTGAGCAATAGTCAATACAGTAACTCTATTGCACTTAACGCAAACAGTACTGGTTTTACAGGTAACGTGATTGTTAAGTCTGGACAAGTGTTTGCCCCATTAGGTTCTTTGGGAACTAGCGCAGGAACAACGACAGTTCAAGATACTGGATCAATTTGGCTCTTTGCAAACGCAAATAGCACATGGAGTGAACCATTTATCCTAAGCGGTACTGGTGATATTGCATTGCAACACTCTACTGATGACGGATGTAGTGGTACTGACCCAGAAGACACATTAACAGGTACATTTACTGGCCCAATAACTCTTCAAAGTAACTTTAAGTACAATGGTACTGATAACATGACTGTTACCGGAACATATACGGCTAATGGACATAAATTTGAGACTCGTGCTGGTGCGTCAGGCATATTAACTACACCTAGCGGTACATCGGTAGCACCAACTGAAGAAACAACATACTCTGACGACCAGTCAGCTCAAGCTCTTTCAGTAGGTGCAAATCAAACAGCAACTATTGATGGTACTCGCGGAGCTGTTAATGTGAGTACCGGTGGAACAGTAAGCGGTACTGGAACAGTCAGGACCCTAAACGTCAACAGAGGAACAGTAGCTCCGGGTCATTCTCCTGGTACGCTTACAGTTCTAGAGTCATTCACTCTTACGGGCGGAACGTACGAGGCTGAACTTAAGACTTCAGCTGCTGGTGAATACGATCAGCTACGGGTAAGTGACCCAAGCCGAACAACTCAAACTGATGTCTATCTTGATACGACAGCGGTACTAGAGGTGAATCTTTATAGCGGTTACAGCATCAAGCAAGGTGATACATTTACTATCATTGATAACCGACAACCAGCATCACAGCTTGTGTCGGGTACATTCCAAGGTTTGGCCCAAGGAGCACAATTTACTGTAGGTAACATTATGTTCAACATTAGCTATATTGGCGGTGATGGAAACGATGTTGTTCTTACAGCGTTAAATACTGGTACAGATCCATCTGCGCCAAATACCGGTGCAGCAAAATTACTTCTTGGTAATCCAGTACTCATCGCCGTACTTGGTGCATCAACAGTTGCACTTATCGTAGGAATTGCAATTCGCCGTCAATCTACTCGATAATAGACACATTAACAAATATACTAAGTGAGTGGGACTAATTGGTCTCACTCATCTAGTGTTTAAACCAAAAGACAATGCAAGATATTACTCCGTATAAACGACCAAACCAACCTGCTCCGACACGATCGGAGGCTTTTGGTTCTCGTGCAAATGTGCGGGCGTTTTATAGTCGTGAGACTCGAGTGATTAGTGATGTCACTACCGGCGCCCCTATTTCGGTTGAAACAATCGAGACGGAAATTGATGAAGTGGTATTGCAGCCAACCCAGCCGCATCACCGTATTGAAAGACTCTCTACCGAGGCAAAAGCTCAGGCTTTAGAACGAGCATTTACTCAGGCGCAGAAGGCCTTACGATCTGAAAAGCGACGCAATCGAGATTTGAAACGGTCAGGGCTTGTACTGCTTGCGAGTATTTTTATTCTTGTGACAGGGTATGTAAGTATCGATACTTTGATTACGAATAACCGTGTAAAGGCCGGAACAGCTGTCACGACGCCCGCCGGATCTGACGGAGTCGTCTCTGCGGCCGAAGAAGGTCAGGACGAAGTAAAACCGAATGCCGAAGCACTTGGTAAGTATACCGTTGCACCTAGCCTTCCAAGGGCTTTATACATTGATAAGATTAACGTCTCAGCACGAATCTTGCCAATGAGCGTCAACGAAACTGGAGCAATCCAGGCACCGCGTAATATATATGACGCAGGTTGGTATAATGGCAGCGTAAAGCCTGGCGAGGTGGGCGCGATGTTCATAGATGGCCATGCATCTGGTCCGACGCGCGAAGGGCTTCTGGCGTACTTAGACAAGCTTGCTGTGGGTGATGAAATTAAGGTAGAAAAGGGTGATGGAAGCAAGCTCACCTATAAGGTAGTTCATACTGAAACTGTTGCGCTCGCAGATGTAGATATGAAAAAAATGCTGCTTCCTTACGGAAATGCACTTCGCGGTCTGAATCTAATGACCTGTACCGGTAAGTGGTTGGAATCTGAAAAGACCTATGACCACCGAGTTTTAGTCTGGACAGAGCAAGTATAGCATTGACTAGTCCACAGGGGTAAAGGTATAATACCCTTTGTATTCCGACGTAGCTCAATGGTGGAGCAAGAAGCTGTTAACTTCGAGGTTGCTGGTTCGAGTCCAGCCGTC
>Ga0247804_10000164_pt1:0-25000 | contig 30523 bp, 18 predicted proteins | sample UWRJL029104C1_FD_181142 | JGI IMG/M metagenome (GOLD analysis project Ga0247804, IMG submission 181142) | Plant litter microbial communities from Arlington Agricultural Research Station in Wisconsin, United States - UWRJ-L029-104C-1 | ecosystem: Environmental > Terrestrial > Plant... | reverse complement strand
TACATTTTCTTTCTTCGGCTTCTTTACTACTATTTCTTTTTGTGCCAGCACCGGCATTTCTTCCATAATTAATTCTTTTGAAACCTCCACTCCTTCAGGAAGTAATTCCATCGGAATCTTCATCTTCATCAGCTTCTCTATTTTTGTTTGGAAAGGCTTTTCTTTTTTAGTGATAAAGATGATCGCATTACCATCTTTATCGGCTCTACCTGTTCTGCCAATCCTGTGAATATAATCTTCCGGTACTTCAGGCGTATCGAAGTTTATAACGTGCGTAACTTCAGCTATATCAATACCTCGTGCAATAACATCTGTTGCAATTAAAATTCTGAAATCGCCATTGTGGAATTTATTCACGGCTTCAAACCTTTGTGGCTGTGATTTATTGGAATGTATAACGCCAATATTTTCAGGAAAATGTTTTTCTATGTGTTTATATAACTGGTCTGCCAAACGTTTAGTATCCGTAAATACTAATACTTTGCTCATTGTCGTATTATTCTTTAATAAATGCTCTAACAAATTTGCTTTGGTATTGAAATTTGGAACGCTGTATCCTTTCTGAATAATTTTATCTACCGGTGTACCTGTTCGTGCTGCTTCTATTTTTGTAGGAAAGTTGAAAAAGGTTGTCACCAGTTCTTCAATATCTTCTGTAACGGTTGCAGAAAACAATAAATTTTGTCTTTTCTTTGGTAGTAAATCCAGCACTCTTATCAATTGCGGACGAAAGCCTAAGTTCAGCATTTCATCAAATTCATCAATTACAAGGCGTTTTACATTTTTTAAATTGAGTGCGCCATTTAATACTAAATCCAGTAATCTTCCCGGTGTAGCTACAACAATATCAGCACCTGCTTTTAGCAAAGTAGCTTGTGGCTTCATGTTTACACCACCAAAAACACCTACTACATCTGCATTGGTATATTTTGTAAGCTTTCTCGCTTCTTCTTCTACCTGTACTACCAACTCGCGCGTTGGTACTAAAATTAAGACTTGTGGTAATTTTTCTTTATCGTATTTCCAGTGTTTTATAGATGGTAATAAGTAAGCAACTGTTTTTCCTGTACCTGTTTGTGCAATGCCTAACACATCTTTGCCCGACATAATTACAGAAAATGCTCTTTCCTGTATAGTGGTAGGTATGGTATAACCAACATCACTCAAGGCATTTAGTAATGGTTTGGTCAGGTTTAATTCTTCGAAAGTCATAATAAATTTTATATTACAACAAAGGTAGTATTATAGATAGCGAGTTACAAATTGTAAATAACAACAGATAGTTAGCAAACCACTTTAATAATTCTATAATCTGTTGTTGCAACTTAATTTATTAATTTCGTTTCCGATTGTCGTACTGAAACATGGAGCATCTTAGATTCTTCACTTCGTTCAGAATGACAACGTTTCACTCAGAATGATAATAAAATGAAAAAACACAATTTTGGCGCCGGTCCATCTATATTACCGCAGGAAGTTTTTGAGCAAAGTGCGCAGGCATGCTTAGATTATAATGGAATTGGCTTGTCGTTATTGGAAATATCGCACAGAAGTAAAGAGTTTACTGCTATTTTGGAAGAAAGCATGGCTTTGATAAAAGAATTACTGAATGTGCCTGATGATTATACCATTTTATTTTTGCAAGGTGGTGCCAATATGCAGTTCAACATGATTCCTTATAATATTTTGAATGATGATGAAACGGCTGATTTTGTAGAAACAGATATTTGGGCAACGCGTGCAGAAGAAGAAACACGCCTTTATGGAAAAACCAACATTATTGCATCTTCTAAAGAAAGTAATTTTACTTACATTCCAAAAGATTTTAAGGTAGATGACGATGCTGCATATTTGCATCTTACTTCTAATAATACTATATATGGCACAGAGTTTTTTGAGGACAAGCAGTATTCAATTCCTGTAGTTTGTGATATGAGTTCTGACATTTTTTCGCGTCCGGTTGATGTTTCTAAATACCATCTTATATATGCAGGCGCACAAAAGAATTTAGGTTGTTCTGGAATTACGTTGATCATTATAAAAAATGAATGGCTTGGAAGAGCAAAACGTGCAAAATCTAAAATGTGGGATTATAGTGTGTATGCAAAAAACAATTCCTTATATAATACACCACCTGTTTTTACTATTTATACTTGTTTATTGACGCTTCGCTGGTTGAAAAAATTAGGCGGTTTATCTGAAATGGAAAACCGTAACAAATCCAAAGCTGCATTATTATATGCAGAAATCGACAGAAATCCTTTATTTAAAGGACATGCTGTTGAGGAAGACAGAAGCAGAATGAACATCAATTTTGTTACGGTAAATCCAAGTGATGAAGAAGCATTTTTAGAATTTGTAAAGCCGTATAACATTCATGGAATTAAAGGCTACAGAACCGTTGGTGGTTTCCGTGCTTCTTGCTACAATTCATTGCCTATTGAAAGTGTGCAGGTTTTGGTTGATGCCATGCAGGCTTTTGAGAAGAGTAAATGATTCTTCGATAAACGCTGAATGACATTCGATAAACGAGATATCTCTTCGACCAGCTCAGAATGGACATATTCGACCAACTCAGAATGGCATTTGTGTTCAACCTTTTCTCATAACATTTGTTAACTTTAGTATTAAACCAAATATTTATGAGATTAAAACATTACACTCTACTTCTATTTATTTTTTCCTGTGTTGCCGTTTTTGCACAGCCAAAAATAAAACTGGATACTTTCGCTCGCGGATTTGGTGCACCAATTGATATTGCCAACGATCATTTTACATCGCGTGTTTTTGTAGCACAGCAAAATGGCGTTATTTTGGTATTGGATTCTGTTGGCAACAGGCTCGATACATTTATAGATCTTAGAACTAAAGTCCAGTTTAATGGTGAAGAAGGTTTTTTAGGTTTAACCTTTCATCCTGATTTTCAAACCAATGGTTATTTCTACACTTATTATACCAAAAAAAATACTACTGATAATTTAGTAGCGCGGTATAAAGTTTCATCTAATCCAAATAAAGCTTTGATCGATTCTGAGCAAATCGTTATTAACTTTTCGCATCCTGGTCAAACAAACCATAATGGTGGCTGTATCAAATTTGGCAGAGATGGCTATTTGTATATTGCTACAGGTGATGGCGGTGGCGGCGGCGACCCGAATGGAAATGCGCAAAATAAAAATGTGTTATTAGGAAAATTACATCGTTTGGATGTAAATAGGTTTGATACTACTTATAGAATTCCACCTACTAATCCATTTGTTGGTCAATCAAATGTAAGGACAGAAATTTGGGCTTACGGTTTGCGCAATCCTTGGCGATATTCTTTTGACAGAGAAACAGGCGATCTTTGGCTGGCTGATGTTGGACAAAGTACTGTGGAAGAAGTTAACTTTCACGATTATAATGCGGTAAACGGAGAAAATTATGGTTGGCGTTGTTATGAAGGCAATGGAACTTTCAATACTGCAGGTTGTTCAGGAAATAATTATAAATTTCCATTTTTCACTTATGGTCGTAATAATACAACAGGCGGTTTTTCTATAACAGGCGGATATATTTACAAAGGAAATAAATATGCAGATCTTCGAGGCTATTATATGTTTGCAGATTATGTAAGCGGAAATTTATGGTTATCGAAAAAAACGGACTCTATTTTTACCACACAACAAACACCAATAAAGCAAGTAAACATCAGTTCTTTCGGTGAAGATATTCGCGGTGAATTGTATGCTACCAATTTAGGAAATGGTGTAGTTTATAAAATAAGAGAATTGTGTTCACCTTTTCAAATCAGTTTAGTCAGCAAAAGAGATCCAAGCTGTCCGAATGTGGCAAATGGTAATATACGGTTTACAAGTATTGGCGCAAACGGAACAGTAACTTATAACTGGAGTAATGGCAGCAGTGGCACCATTATTTCAGGGTTGGTACCTAATAAGTATGTGGTGACTGCAACTGATGGTATTGGTTGCGTAAGAAAAGATAGTGTTGTCTTATATAATGCAGATACTTTAAAGGTTTCCTTGTCTGCAGAAAACCCAAGTTGCCCAAATGTTACGAATGGACAAATTACTGCTACAGTATTAGATGGAACTGCGCCTTATAGATATAATTGGAGTAATGGTGGAAATACAGCAACTATTTATAATCTTGCACCAAACAAATATGTAGTTACAGTTAGAGATACTTTTACTTGTATTGCAAAAGACAGTATTGTTTTATTTAATGCTGATACTTTAGATAAACCAGTTATCACACAACTTGGTGATTCTATATATACAGCAACGGGTTTCATTTTTTATCAATGGAAATTAAATGACACTAATATTATTGGCACCAACCAGGCATTTCATAAAATATTATCACAAGGAAATTATCAAGTAGAAATTACTGATACTAATGGTTGTAAAGCTTTATCTGATATAACACCTGTGTTTTTAACTTCTGTAAAGAATAAAAATGCAGATTTAGAGAAATTCTCTTTTTATCCAAATCCTGCACGTGACAATTTGATGATTGATATTAGGTTTAATTACAGCAAAAAATCTACTTTAAAAATTATAAATACTGTTGGACAAGTTGTTTATACAGAACAATTACAAGGAAAAAATTTTATGAAAACAATTTCTATTTCGTTGTTTTCTAAAGGTTTGTATCAATTAAGTATTTCTACAGAAGATGGAAAAATGAGTACTAAGAATTTTGTGAAGGAATAATCTCTGAACCATGATTTATATGATTTTCTTGATAGCATGATTTTAACACCATTATAAATCAAATTAATCTTCTAATCAAGTAAATCAAGGTTAAAGACAAAATAAAAAACGCCATCAAAATTGATGGCGTTTTTGTTATGCATTATGCCACGATTATCGTGGGCATGAATCTTATTTTGCTGCTGCAAATCTTCTGTTTACTTCATCCCAATTAATTACATTATAAAATGCGTTGATATAATCAGGTCTGCGGTTTTGGTAATGTAAATAGTATGCGTGTTCCCAAACATCTAATCCTAAGATCGGTGTACCTTTTACTTCTGCTACATCCATTAATGGATTATCCTGATTTGGTGTAGAACTTACTACTAATTTTCCATCAACAACTGATAACCAAGCCCAACCTGAACCAAAGCGTGTAGTTGCAGCTTTAGTAAATTCTTCTTTAAATTTTTCATAAGATCCGAAAGCAGCTGTGATAGCTTCAGCAACAGCGCCTGTTGGTTCGCCACCGGCATTTGGTCCGATCACCGTCCAAAATAAAGAGTGATTGAAATGACCACCACCATTATTACGAACAGCAGGTGCTAATTTAGAAATGTTTGCTAATAATTCTTCCAACGATTTTCCTTCGTTTTCAGTACCTGCCAATGCTGCATTTAAATTTGTTACATAAGCATTATGATGTTTTCCATGATGTATTTCCATCGTTTGCGCATCAATATAAGGTTCTAATGCGTCTTTTGCATACGGTAAATTTGGTAATTCGAAAGCCATGTTATTTAATTTTAGAATTTGTGAATGAATGAATTTTAGAATGAAGTACAAAGATAACAAACTTCAGTTCTTTAATGTTGTGATTTTTTATCAAGTATATTTATAAGGCGATTAATTTTGATTATTAATTACTTTTCTATGCCACTCTCAATTTTTCAGCCATTTTAGATTTGTTGAGTTGTTGTTCTGCGTAAGCGCGTGTTACAACAAATTTTTTCACTTCAGTTTGTGATGGCAATTCGTACATTGCTTCATTAATAATTGCTTCGCAGATAGAACGCAAGCCACGTGCACCGAGTTTATATTCCAATGCTTTTTCTACTACAAATTCAATTGCAGTTTCATCCATATCAAACTCAATATTCTCTAAAGCAAATAGCTTTTTGTACTGTTTAATTAAAGCATTTTTAGGTTTGGTTAAAATATTTGTCAGCGCATCTTTATCCAAAGGTTCTAAGTAAGATAGCACCGGCAAACGACCAATCAGTTCAGGAATCAGTCCGAAAGATTTAATATCCTGATGTGTGATGTATTGCAGCAAGTTATCCTTATCTACTTCGTGGTCGCCATCCATTGCTTTCTTAAAACCAACTACTGCAGTTTTTAAACGTTTTGCAATACTGCTGTTGATGCCATCAAAAGCGCCTCCACAAATAAATAAGATATTTTTAGTGTCTACTTTCAACAATTTTTGTTCAGGATGCTTGCGACCACCATTTGGCGGAACCAATACTTCCGAGCCTTCCAACAATTTCAGCATCGCTTGTTGCACACCTTCGCCACTTACATCGCGCGTGATAGACGGATTGTCTGACTTGCGTGCAATTTTGTCAATCTCATCTATATATACAATTCCTTTTTCTGCCAAAGCTGTGTCGTAATTACACACCTGCAATAATCTTGACAAGATACTTTCTACATCTTCGCCAACATAACCAGCTTCGGTAAATACGGTTGCATCTACAATAGCAAAAGGAACGTTCAATAATTTTGCAATAGATTTTGCGATCAATGTTTTACCGGTTCCGGTCTGTCCAACCAATAAGATATTTGATTTTTCAATCTCTACTTCGTCATCGTGAATTTTCTGATTTAATCTTTTGTAATGATTATAAACAGCAACAGCAATCACTTTCTTCGCGTCATCTTGTCCTATCACATACTCATCTAAATGTTCTTTGATGGTTTTAGGTTTTAGAATCTTTGCAGGTGCAGTTAAATTATTCGGCTTATTTGCTGTGTGAAAAACTTCCGCATCTACAATTTCTTTTGCCTGTGTAATACAATTTTCACAAATGTAACCATCTAAACCTGAAATCAGGATTTGTACATCATCTTTTGCTTTACCACAAAAGCTACATCTATTTGGATTTTTTTTTGACATATTTAGTTGTAAGTAAAAAGTAATTTAATATCTATAAAATTACAAAAAAATTGGTGCGTTTGTTCGACGCACCAATGTCTGTTATCGTTGATACGCACTACTGTACGTATTTACAAACACTATTTTCTGATCAACACTTCGTCTATCATACCGTAAGCTTTTGCTTCTTCGGCAATCATCCAGTAATCTCTGTCTGAATCTTTTTCAACTTTCTCGAAAGGCTGTCCGCTATGATTTGCGATGATTTCGTACAATTCCTGTCTTAATTTCATGATCTCTTTGTAAGTGATCTCAATTTCAGATACTTGTCCCTGCGCGCCACCCATTGGCTGGTGAATCATCACACGGCTGTGTTTTAATGCACTACGTTTTCCGTTTTCGCCTGCACATAATAATACTGCTGCCATAGAAGCTGCAATACCTACACAACAAGTTGCTACATTTGGATTTACATATTGCATTGTATCATAAATACCTAAGCCTGCGTAAACGCTGCCTCCTGGTGAATTTACATAAATTTGAATATCCTGTTGCTTATCAGCAGATTCTAAAAATAGTAATTGCGCCATGATTACGTTTGCCACATAATCATCTACACCTGTACCTAAAAAAATGATTCTGTCTTTCATTAAACGAGAAAACACGTCTAACACACCAATATTCATGGTTCTTTCTTCGATGATATTTGGTGTAAGATTGGTAACTGTTTTGTCTAAGTAATTATCTAAATAGATACTTGACATTCCATGATGCTTAGTAGCATACTTTTTAAATTCTTTTCCGTAGTCCATTTTTTGTTTAGATTTTAGATTGTTAGAGATGAGAGATGAGAAGGTATAAGATAGAGTCTCAAATCTCCATTCTCATATCTAAGCGTCTGCTTTTTTATTAAAGAATTCATCAAACGTAGTTGTTACTTCTTCTACTTTGATTTGCTCTTCGATAAAAGTAAACAATTTTTGTTCCAATGCACCATCGTATGACTTTTTGACATGGTCTTGTTTTGCCATCATGTTGTTGTTGAAAGTTTCGATCATTTCGTCAGTAATTCCACCGCCATACATCATAAACTGCGCATGAAGTTGTGCTTTTGAAAACTTCTTAACATCTTCAAAATCAACTTTAATATCATTATCTTTTGCAATTGCTGTAGTAATCAGCTGCCATTTCAATCCTTTTTCAGATTGTGGGTATTCTGCTTCAAGCTGTTCGTCGTCAATAGGATTTTCACTGCTTTCTTTAATAAACTTCTTCAAGAAAGCTTCAGGCAGTTTCACGTCCGTGTTTTCCATTATAGACAAGAAGACATTGTCTTTAAATTTACTTTCTGCTGATTTATCTGCGAAATCCTGTAATTCTTTGCGCACTTTCTCTTTAAACTCATCTAAAGAATTTACAATTCCAGGACCATATACCTTATCAAATAATTCCTGATTTAATTCTACTTTTTCTATTATTGATGTTGCACCTTCTTTCACTTCTTCAGGATTGGTTACATTGCCGTAGCGTTGTGCAATCTTATCTAATTCATCTTCTAAGGTTTTGTCATCTATTATGATAACAGCTTTTTCAACCTTAAGATTATTATTTAATGCCACTTTTATATCAGGCGCCAATCCTATTTCAAATTCAAAAGTAAAATCTGACGGATTATTGATATCTATATTAATACTGTCGCTTGGTTTTGGCAATGGACGACCTAACAAATTTATTTTATTTTCCTGTATGTATTTATCTAAAGATTCTGAAACAGTTTTGTTCAATTCGTCTAACAGTATAGAGTTTCCGTGCATTTTTTTGATCACACCCATAGGCACAAAGCCTTTACGAAAACCTTTTATAACTGCATTACTTTTTGCTGTATTTAATGCTTTCTCTACTTTCGGCAAATAATCTTCTTTTTTAAGTTCGATACTGATTACAGCATTTAAATCATCGGAGTTGTTTTGGGAAATATTCACTTTATTACGTTTAATGTTAAAATGATAAATGTTGAGTGAAGACAAGAATATCAGATAAAATTTGACATTCTACATTCCTCATTCAACATTATCTTGTGCGGGTGGAGGGACTCGAACCCCCATGGTTGCCCGCTAGATCCTAAGTCTAGTGCGTCTACCAATTTCGCCACACCCGCAAATGTCCGAACTATTCGGGACGCAAAGATAAAATTTAATTTTAAATTGTAAGAATTTGTTATGAATTATTTCTGGCACTTTAAATAGCAATTTTAGATACATTAACTATATACAACTATGATTCTTATTATCAATAAGAAAAAATGACTTATCTTTGCGCCATGAAAAACTTATCAATAGCATTAAACGTCATTTTATTTTTATTAGTTGGCGTTTTATTTTACCTGCATTTCAGCTCTAAGTCGAAAACAAATGCACCACAGATCATTCAATCAAATGGAAAATCAATAACAGTACCCCAAATTGCCTTTATTGATATCGATTCTTTCCAAAACAGTTACGCCTATTTTAAAAATGGTAAAGCAAGTTTAGAAGCTAAACAAAATGCGATGGAATCTGAATTGCAAAGAAGCATTGGTGGTTTTCAGAGCAAAGTGGTTGCCTTACAACAAAAAGCAGCAACTATGACTGAAGAAGAAGGTATGGCTGCACAACAAAAACTGCAAATGGAACAGCAGCAAATAGAAGAGCGCAAGCAGACTATGGAAGAGCAGTTTATGAAAGCAACACAGGATTTTAACTTAGACTTACAGGAACGCATTCATGTGTACCTGAAAAAATACAATGCCGATGGAAGATATACTTATATTATGCCATATTCGAAAGAAATGACAAACTTGTTATATGTAAATGAAACCAATAATATTACTAATGAAGTTTTGAAAGGCATGAATGAAGAATATGCCGCTTCTAAAAAATAATTGATTTAAAAATCTCCATTAAATAAAAGTTCAGGTATTTAACCTGAACTTTTTTATTTTTAGTTTGTACATTGTATATTGTACGTCAATGGAAGTAAATGTAGAAGCCGAAAAGCAAGCCATTCTTAAAGATTATCGCCAATTGCTGCGCTTGGCGCAGACACGCATGAAAAAAGGTGACGACAAACGTATTCGTCATGCTTTTGAGCTTGCAGTAGATGCACATAAACATATGCGCCGTAAAAGCGGTGAGCCTTATATTCATCATCCTTTGGCAGTAGCAAAGATTGTTGCAGGCGATATGGGTTTAGGTACAACTGCGATTATTTGCGCTTTGCTGCATGATACGGTAGAAGATACTGAAATGACACTTGAGGACATCCAAAAAGAATTTGGAAATACCGCTGCTAAAATTATTGACGGACTTACCAAGATCAGTAAAATATCACATCAGACAGCCTCTATACAAGCAGAAAATTATCGCAAGATCTTACTTACGTTAAGTGATGATATTCGTGTTATCTTGATAAAAATTGCCGATCGTTTGCACAACATGCGAACGCTGGACGGACAAAGCAGAAAAAATCAATTAAAAATATCTTCTGAAACTATTTACTTGTATGCACCATTGGCGCATCGCTTGGGTTTGTACTCTATAAAAGGCGAATTGGAAGATTTAGCAATGAAGTATACCGAAACAGAAAAGTATAAGGAAATTGCTAAAAAATTAGAATCTACAAAAAAAGATCGCACCAAATTTATCAATGATTTTGTGCGACCATTACAGGAAGAAGTGAATAAATCCGGTTTGAAAGGAAATGTTTTCGGCAGACCAAAATCCATTTCTTCTATTTGGAATAAGATGCGTAAAAAGGAAGTAGATTTTGATGATGTATATGATAAGTTTGCGATTCGTGTAATTTTAGAATCAACGCCGGAAAAAGAAAAAGAAGATTGCTGGCGAGCTTACTCTATTGTTACCGATAAATATTCACCGCAGCCAAATCGTATGCGCGACTGGATTTCGCATCCGAAAGGAAATGGTTATGAGTCATTGCATACAACAGTAATGGGTCCAGGCGGACAATGGGTTGAAGTTCAGATTCGTTCGCAACGTATGGATGAAGTGGCAGAAAAAGGGTTGGCAGCACATTATAAATACAAAGAAAATAAGTTTAAAAGCGCCAACTCTGCAGAAGAAGCCATTGAAAGCTGGCTGATGCAAGTGCGTGAATTTTTAAAAAATCCTGATGTAAATCCAATTGAGTTTATTAATGATTTTAAGCTTCAATTGTACCAAAAAGAGATTTATATTTTTACACCAAAAGGTGAATTAAAAATTTTGCCTGCCGGTGCAACTGCTCTGGATTTTGCTTATACTATTCATACAAATGTTGGTGATAATTGTATTGGTGCAAAAGTGAATAATAAATTAGTGCCGATCAGTCATGAATTAAAGAATGGCGACCAAGCAGAGATCATTACTTCGCGCAAGCAAAAACCAAGTGAAGACTGGCTGAATATTGTAACGACTTCACGAGCAAAAGCAAAAATAAAAAATTCTTTACGTGAAGAAAAAAGAAAGATTGCTGATGATGGTAAAGATATCTTAGAAAGAAAACTCAATCAGCTTAAAGCAAATTATTCAAACGAAAATATTACGTTGTTAGCTTCTTTCTTTAAGATGCCAAGTCCTATGGATATGTTATTTGCAATAGCTAAAGGCACTATTAATTTATCAGAACTTAAGCAACTAAGAAATATTGGCGGCAATCTGGAAATTATAAAACCTGAAAAACCACCGAAACCTAAAGACGAAGAAATTAATTACAATACAGAAAACAACGGCAATATTCCAAACAACACAGAGCTTGTTATTTTCGATGAATCGTCTAAATTTCCTTATGAGTTTGCTAAATGCTGCACTGCTATTCCAGGTGATGATGTTGTGGGTTTTATTTCTATAAATGGTGTGATAAAAATACACAGAACAGGCTGTCCAAATGTGATCAACCTGATGTCGAAATATGGTTACAGAATTATTAAAACACGTTGGACAGCAAAAACAACACCTGCATTCTTAACATCCATAAAACTTCATGGTTTGGATGGAATTGGATTGATCAATAAAATGACAACGGTGATTTCTGAAGACATGAAAATAAATATGCAATCACTTTCAGTAGAATCGAAAGAAGGTATTTTTGAAGGAATAATAAAAGTGTTTGTGAAAGACAACGATCAGGTAACAAAACTCATTAATAAACTAAAATCTCTGGAAGGTGTAACGTCTGTGATCAGAGAAGAGATTTGATTAACATCAATAAATACAACCATCTATTGTGCTTGTGAATTAATTGTTGCATATTGCAACTGGAAACGTTATGACTAAAACCCTATTCTTACTCTAAGCGAGTCCACCCAATTTTAATAAACTACTAAAAACCCTCAACTCAATGAGTAGATTAACCTATTTGTTAATGCTAATGCTTTTTGCATTCAGCACATTTTCACAAAATAAAATCAGTGGAAATATTACAACCGAAAACACAATTAAAAATGTTGAAAGAAACTTTATCGGATTTAATTCCTGTCAAGGTTACTTAGAAAATATTTACAAAAATTTCACAGCTAATTCAGGACTTGAAGTCAATAAAAATTTCCATGAAGTATTTGCAAACCTTAGCAATAATATTTCATGGAGATTTCCAGGTGGTACAACTGCCAATTTTTATAACAGATGGGCAAGTGGTTTTGGAAATGCCGGTTTTGGTATCAGTTTTGGTGATGCGTGGAATTCGAGTAATATTAACAACAATATACTTACTTCCAACTATGGCACTTATAGCAACTTCAATGTTATTGGCTTTCCAAATGCTAAAACAAATGTCATATTTCCTTTTATTAACTCTATTTCAAAAAACAGAACGCTGAATTCAAATACTGTATTCTGTATAAACATTATTAATCATTATAGAAATATCTCGCTTATTGGTTACGATTCGCGAAAAGAAACGTTAAGAGATACCAATAAAGTGAAAGCTATTATTGAAGCAGAAGGAAAACATTTAGACGCTTTTAATAATTCTACACTCAGTAAGGATTTTAAAAAGATTGTAAGACAGAATATAGATGCGTTCTTAACCTTAGTAAACAATGGCGTTTCGGTATATAAAGTAGAAATTGGAAACGAGCTTTTTACTTATGTTTTTGATGATAATGCAGGAACAGATTACAACACTTTTTTAAATAACAGTAACTTTTTTAATCCGTCTGACACAAAAGTTTGGATCAGACCTGACGGAACACCACAAAGCATAAAAGATGCTTATACAACACTGCAAACTTATAGCAGACTGGCAAAAATGTACAAAGTATTAATGGTTGATACTTTACAGAAACTGGCAATTACTCAAAGCAGCAGAAATTCTGTATATACAAATCACCTAAACAATATAAAATTTGGTGTGCCGGTTTCTGTTACTTTAAATGGCGGGTTCAGAATTTGGGACAACTTTATGTTAGATCCGCAAATGCGAGCTTTTATTGGTATTGACGCTTATATTATGCATCCGTATCTTGACTATAATAATTTCTTTAAAGGTGTATCCTTGTCAGCTATTACAAACGTTTCTGATAAAGAGTTAGCAAGTGAATTTAAAACAATTAGAGACACAATCGAAATATCATATAATCAAAGATTTTTTAAACAAAATCATATAAACATGATCAATGCTCTTCCTGTAAATGCTGAAATATGGTACACAGAATGGAATTTTAATTTTGACAATAATAATTTAAAGAAAGTAGGCAATACTATGCTTCATGCTATGTATTATTACGATGCAATCATGAATTTCTTTGATATAAATGCGAATAAAAACCTATCTGTTTTAAGTAATAAGACAAACCCAATTAAAATATGTAATTACCAGTTGCCTTATGCTAAGAACGATACATGGTATAACATGACGAGGTTTAAAAATGGTTACAACACAAATGCATCTGATCCAATAACAACGACCAATAACAACTCCAATAATATAGAATACAATTCTACTTATTATGCTGCCTTGTTATTATCACCTGTTTTAAAAGATTCTTCTATAAAATACTTAGACAATAAAAATGGTGGATTTGATAAAATCACGAACTGTTCGTTTAGATCTTTTTATAAAAAGGAATGCGATGAAAGTTGCTGTGGTGATGTGCTTTATATTTATTTTGATAACAAATCTGATTCCAATTATACAATTGATCTGGCAAGTGCACTAAAAATAAATTCACTAAACTGTGTAACTGCTACAACAAGTTATTTATATGCTAACAACCTGTATGCTTCTATGGGTCAGACAACTTTTAGAACTGATGGCATCTTAAAAACTGACACTGCGAATGCTGCTGCAAACACTACGATACAAAGAGTTTTTAATAAGGAACTTGAAAGCGGCGATCTTGATAATATTCTGATACCGAAATATGCATTAGGCTACATAAAAGCAACTATCAAAACACCAACATCAACTTGTGCGTGTGCTTCAGTTGCAAGAAAAAAATCAAGCGAAATTGAAGTTGCAGCAAAATCTGCGCCTATAGAACCTATAAAAATACAGGCTGTAATTAAAACGTATCCTAATCCAAATACTACAGGTACATTATTTATTGACATTCCATCTGAAATTGATATGAGCGCAGAAATACGCATTTTTGATCTGACAGGAAATTTAATAAGATCGCTTCAACGCGATTTATTTTCTGGTGATAATTCTTTACAAATTGATCTAACGGATTTGGCTAAGGCAACATATATTGTTCATATTTCGGGTACTAATATTAATTCCTCTCACAAAATAGTCGTTCAATAACTATTAAGTTTTATTCTTTCTTTTTATTAAAATAAATAAGCATAATCCTAATAGAGCAATATCAAAAATTATAGATTCGCATAAGAAGATAAGTGTTGATGGCAAATGCGAATAAGAAAATGAATAAGAATTTATCGAACTTTTTTGTAAAGATTCCTACAGCAAAAATAATCTGAGACATAAATAACTTTATAGTAATTGTAATGAAATCAGCTAATAATATTTCAGCATAAAATTCTTTATCATCTGTGTAATTACTTTGTCTTTATACAAACCGCTACCACAAGCTATAGAACCAAATGAAAGCACAGCATTATTTTTATTTTCAAGGATTACAATATCGCCACCACCATTATTTGGGTTTGTACCTTTGGCTAAAAGTATAGCATTTGCAGGTGTATTGCTATTTATCTTATCCATTTCATCGCCACTTAAACCTCTTCCATCAATGCCTTGTTTTCCAAATTCATCGTTGTTTTTCACATTGCAATTTTGATACAACCAATGATTAACATTTAATACTTTATAAGAACAATATGTTTCATAACCGGCATCTGTAAAAGCATTGCACCAATACTTCGCTTCGTTAGAAAATTGTGTTCGCCATGTGCCTGCCGGAATTAAAGTATTATCTAAGAAAGTTCCATCTTTTCTGCACTCAATAGTCTTAAAATTATTTGTAAACTGTATTTTATAATAAGCCTGATTTCCGCCTAATGAAATAATGTTCTTAGTGGTTGAAAACCTGCTCAATGATTCAAACATTTTTGTTGAAAAATACTCGCAATGTTGTGCAAACACTATAGTTTTTGCATCTGAGAATAATTCCGGATAAGCTTCTAAATAATAATCAGGATATACATTGCATGCATAATTTTCATAAAAGAATTTATAGATGTTTTGGAAAATAAATAGATCATGTCCAACCAAGAGTGAATCAAACAAACAGGAAACTAATGGACGTTGTGTAGATAAATGATACACACAACTGTCATCTTTTGTGTTATTGTAAAAACATTTTCCACCGTAATAATTATAAGCGTGCCATGTTGTAATTGGTGCGAGCACAATGAGCTTTGATTTTTTATTACTATTGATAATGATTGGAATATTGAATGTAGTTTTATTATCTTTTAACTGAATACAATAAGTACTTGGCAACATATCTTTAGTATCAATTGTAAAAGTATCTGATCCGTTAAATGCAATATCTTTTATCTTTTTAAATTTATAATTATCAATTGGCTGTAGCAATTGAATAAATTTTAATGCAGATGCGTTTTGCAATCTTATAAGCACTTTTTCGCCTTGTGTGTAAACTATCTTTTCAGAAAATCCTGTAAGTTTCGTTTCAAATGTTTCTAACAGCTTTGTTTTTACACTTGGATTTTTTACGATGTCAGCATCAGCCTTAACACTATTAAAAACAGCAGAAATACCATACTTACGAACTCTTCTTCGCAGCTCATTTTTATATTGTTCGTAAGAAATGAAATGTCTTTTATAAACAAGCTGCAAAAAAGGTTCATTCAACAAACCTTCATAATTTTTCTCGTTAACATTCTTTGTATTAAATGCCAATTCATTTAGTATATCATAGGTTAAAGGATTAAAAACATAACCAGGTAGTGAATCTTTAAACGGAAAATAATTTGTTTCTATAACCTGTAAACTATCTGCATAGCTTGTATCCTGAGCCCAATTGTAAGCATATATTTTTAGTTTTCCTGCTTGTATGGTGTCCGGTGTTTTTATTAAAAATTTTAAATGATACCAATGATCTGATTCTTCTGAAATAATTGGACTATGTGTTCCTAACCAGCCATTCCAAGATGATTCTGCAGCAAGATTTACCGAGTAATGTTTAGATTGTATTTTTAGCTGAATTTGATAATAAGTATTTGGCTTAACACTTGCTTCTATAGTAAATCCAAAATTATGTTTAGGCGAAAGTTCTATTGCAGAAATGCCATATTTATCCTTCACAACAGCACCAATATCTATTACTTTATAATTAGAATCTTTGCTTATGGCATTTTCTGCTGATAAATGAAATGAATTTATCGGTTGTTTGTTTTTACAAGCAATCAGCCAATAACTGATTAACGCTATCATAAAAAATTGCAGGTATCTCATATACAACAAAGATAAACACTAATTAATATGTTGCGTCAACATCTATATTAATTACACAGTTAATTGCATTTCATAGAAATACAGAGATATTGTCTGCATCAATTGTGATAATTGGCGACGCAATTTTAGTTTTCTATACTAATAACTATTTTGTAAATTTGCTTAATGGCTATCGACTCGAAAAATTTTAACGAAGTAAAATATATTTTCACTACTTATTTAGAAAACAATAAGCAGCGTAAAACACCTGAACGATTTTCAATCCTGGAAGAAATCTACAATCGCGAAGATCACTTTGATGCGGAAGAATTATACTTACAGATGAAAAATAATTTTTTCAATGTAAGTCGAGCAACCGTTTATAATACTTTGGATGTTTTGGTGCAATGCGAATTAGTAACCAAGCATCAATTCGGACAAAACCACGCGATGTATGAAAAATCATACGGCAACCGAAATCATGACCATTTAATTTGTGTAAATTGTGGTAAAGTATTTGAGTTTTGCGATCCACGTTTGCAGCAGGTAAAAACTACTGCTGGCGAATTATTTCAGCAAACAATAAAATCGCATTCTCTTACGTTATATGGCAATTGTAACAAATCCAATTGTGAAAACAAAAAATCCTAAAATATATTTATGAAACATCAACCACTCTTTCTTTTAGCATTATCATTCTTTCTGTCATGTAGCAGTTTTTCGCAAATCGCTATCATACCAAAACCTAATGATATAAAAATAACCGAAGGCACTTGTAGCTTAAAAAAAAGTGTGAACTTTAAAGTAATCCGCGGCGATGAAGCGACAAAGTCTATCCAAAAACAAATAGCAGATTTTTTAAGTCAAAGAAATATTGCGGTCAGCACCACAGCTGCAACAACTTTGTCCATCAATTTATTACAAAATAAAACAGGTGATACAATTATTGCTGATGCTTATACTTTAAGCATTACAACAAACAATATTGCTATTACATCACGAACCAACGCAGGTTTATTTTATGGCTTTCAAAGTTTGTATCAATTAATAAATACTGATACTTTGAATGTAGTGCATTGTTTAGAAATAAAAGATCAGCCGTTACTTTCTTTCAGAGGATTTGAGTTAGACGTTTGTCAGCATTTCTTTAAAACAGATGTAATAAAAAAGTACATAGATGCAATCTCTAAATTAAAGCTGAATCAATTTACGTGGAAATTAGCAGACGAGCAAGCATGGCACATTAGCACAAAAAACGCAGCTAAGCTTTTCGATACAGATAGTACGGAAAATGAATTCTATACGCAAGATGAAATAAAACAAGTAGTGCAATATGCTAAAGAACGTTTTATAAATGTAATTCCGGAAATCAACTTTGCTAAAGTGATACAATCAGAAGATACATCATTCCAATTCAAGAAAAATATTTTAGATGAAGTGTTTGCATTATTTCCATCAAAATATTTTAATGTTGATGAACCGCTTTTTGTTACAGATGAAATAGCAGCCTATATAAAATCAACAGGCAGAAAAATCATCAGTAAAGATGCTGCAACTTCTAAAGGCGATGTTGTATTAAGCTTTAAAAATACAAGTGTTGGTATAAATGCAGCAAGAAATGGAAATGAAGTGATAATGGCTCCACACAATCTTTGTTCATTAGATAATTATCAGGATTGGGACGACAGCAAACTATCTAAATCTATGTTGTATTTGCCATTAGATAAAGTTTATAAATTTAATGCTGTTGCTAAAAGCAAACAACACATTATTGGCTCACAGGCAAATATCAATACTAAATTTATAGCTACGGAAACAAAACTTTCACAACAGGTTTATCCAAGAATATTTGCTTTGGCAGAAACTTTCTGGACAAGCAAGAATAATAGAAAATCATTTAAAGATTTCTCTGTAAGACTTGAAAAGATTGGCTATCCAGGACAAATTACGGAAAAAATAAACTTGGTAAAGTTTAAATAACCGAATCAACTTTATCGCCGGCATTTACTAAAATAACACCTGCAATAATGGCAAAAATTCCAAGTGTTTGTTTCCAGTTCATGGTTTCATGAAACAGGAAATAAGAAACTACACACATGCCAACTATCGTGAGAGAAAAGAATACGGCACATGCAACATTTAGCGGAATGGATCTGAGCGATTCTGTAAAGCAATAAGAATTTAAAAAACCAAATACTAAACTACCAACAAATATTATCCAATATTTAGGCAGCTTGGTATCTACTTTCGAAGCATAATTAAAACCAATGTTCGTCAATACATTAAATAAGATTGCTAACCAAAGCATGTAATTACTCAATACCATTTCTATTTTTTTTAGTTGACTAAATATAGAGCAATCTTTTTAAACCATAACTTTAATTTAACAAAATCTAATAGTCTATATATTAGGTAGATTTTGTAGGTTTGTAACAATTATTAACAGTAAACATAAAAAATGCAACGTTTATTATCTAAATTTTCACTAATTCTAATCGCATTACTCAGCGTAAATCAGCTGCAAGCACAAGATTCATTGGTCATCACACCTACTCAACTTGCACAACCTATTCCTGTCGGAGCATCACATACCATAAAAGGAAAAATCGTTGATGAATCCAAAAAAGAAGCACTGCAAGGTGTAAATATTACCATAAAAGGAACAACAGAAGGTAGCATTACTAATGAAAATGGTGAATTTGAGATCGTCACATCACAACCATTGCCTTTAGCATTGATTGTTTCCTATGTTGGTTATGCTAATAAAGAAATTCAGATAACAGACGGCTCTACATTAAATGTAAAAATAAAAGAAGAAAACAATCTGATCAATGAAGTAGTTGTTTCTGCCTCACGTATCAGCGAAAAGATTCTTCAGGCACCTGTGAGTATCGAGAAACTGGACAATACAGCTATTAAGCAATCTGCTGCACCAAGCTTTTTCGAAGCATTGGAAAATCTAAAAGGTGTGCAAATGACAACCTTGAGTTTAGGATTTAAAGTGCCGAACACACGTGGTTTCACTAATACAACTAATTCACGTTTCTTACAGTTGGTTGATGGAGCCGACACACAATCACCTGGTATTGGTGCACCTATTGCCAATGCAGTTGGACCAAGTGAGTTAGACGTTCAATCAGTTGAATTAATTCCTGGTGCTGCTTCTGCAATTTATGGAATGAACGCGATCAACGGCGTTTCTTATATTTCTACAAAAGATCCTTTTATTCACAAAGGAATCAGCATTTATCAAAAAGTTGGAATCAACCATATCAAAGATGACAACAGCAGTGTTAAACCAATTACAGAAACAGCAGTTCGTATTGCAAATACTTATAAAGACAGATTGGCTTATAAGATCAATGTTTCTTACTTCAAAGCTTATGATTGGATCGCCAATGATGAGACAGATTTAAATCCAAATGCCAATACAAAGTTAGGTTTAACAGGTGATTTAAATCCAGGAAAAGATCCGATAAATTCTTACGGAAATGAAAGCACAAACAGGAAAGATATCGTATTAAGAGGCAAAACTTATCAAGTGGCAAGAACAGGTTATGATGAAAAAGAATTTGTAGATTATAATGTACAAAACTTAAAAGGTGATATACAAGTTGCCTATAAATTTAAGAACGAAGATGTATTATCATATACCTACAGAGTTGGAACAGCTGACAATGTTTACCAACGTGGAAACAGAATAAAATTAGATGGTTTGTTATTACAACAGCATAAATTAGAATGGACCGGCAAACATCATTTATTCAGAACATACTTAACTACAGAAACAACCGGCGATTCATACAATGCTCGTCCAATGGCAGAAAATTTGGAAAGAAATTTTAAAACAGATACAAAATGGTTTGCAGATTTCACTACACGTTTTAATTCATTAACGACCATTTCTTCAGCAGGCGATTCTATTGTAAACGCATTAAACTCAGCACGTCAATATGCAGATTCCGGAAGATACCAACCAGGCACTGCTAAGTTTGATGAGAAAGTAAAAGAGCTTGCACAAATAAATAATTGGGATCGTGGTGCAGGTTTAAAATTAAAATCAAAAATATTTCAAGTTGAAGGACAATACAATCTATCACACTTAGTAAAATATTTTGACTTATTAGTTGGAGCAGAATTCAGAGATTTTAATGTATCACCAGATGGCAACAGCTTCATTAATCCAGAAGGAATTAACGCAGGCGGTTTATCTTTTGACTCATCAAAGCTTTTTAAGAATTTTAATTACTATAAAGTTGGTGGTTTCTTCCAGGCAACAAAAACAGTTTGGAAAGAAAGAATCAAATTTGTGGCAGCGTTGCGTGTAGATAAAGTTCAATACTTCAAACCGGCAGTAAATCCTAGACTTGCAGTAGTAATTTCACCAACGCCAAAACATAATTTCCGTTTGTCATGGCAAAATGGATACCGTTTTCCAACATTGTTTGAAGGTTTTTCTTATGTTGATAATGGTGGCGTAAAACGTTTAGGTGGCTTAGAAGTATTAGCTGGCGGACAAAATATTATTGAAAATTCTTATGTAAGACAAACCGTAAGAGACTTTAACAATGCTGTAAAAGATGACCAAAATACTGGTTTAACAGAAGTGCAGGCAATTGAAAAAAACAAAGGCATTTTACAAAAAAGTCCATTCGGTTATATCAAACCGGAAAGAATTAACTCCATTGAAATTGGTTATAAAGGTTTATTCTATAAAGATAAAATCTACATTGATGTTGATTACTACTTTAATATTTACCATGATTTTATTGGTCAGGTTGAGATCACAAGGATCAACCAAGGTACTATCGGCACAGATGATTCAACCGTTTACTTTGCAAGAAGTGCAGGAAGTTATGGAAAAAATACAAACTTCCGTTTATTCACCAACTCGCAGGCTGTTGTTCGTAATCATGGTGTAAGTGCTGCATTTAGCTATAACTTTTGGAAAACATTTACAGTTACTGCAAACTATTCTTGGGCAAAATTAAAAGGCATAAAAAATACAGACATTTTAATTCCAGCCTTTAATTCACCTGAACACACCGTAAACGTTTCTATTGGTGCTAAAGAAGCATTCAAAAATTTCGGATTTAATATCACTTGGAGATGGCAAAGCAGATTCTATTGGGAAAGCCAATTGGCTCCAGGTTATGTGCCATCATTCAATACTTTAGATGCTCAGATAAACTACAGAGTTCCAAAAGCATTCAGTACATTTAAAATTGGTGCAACAAATATTACCAATAAATATTATACGCAATATGTTGGCGGTCCGTCAATTGGTTCTGTACTTTATTTTTCTTGGACAGTAGATGGAATTTTTGAGAAAAAACAAAATTAAAATTTGATTGATTAGTAATATGTTAAATTGTATGCTATACAGATAAGGACAAGTAATATACAGATGATAAAGTCTGCATTTTATAAGTTCTTATCTAAGGCATGCAAAAAAAACTTCTATTTATTTGATAAAAAGATTTTTTTTATTAAATTAGTATACTAAAACGATAGACTTTATAGATTTAAAATAATGAACGTATGTACAATTACTTTTTACCATTTCGCCTGATAGAGTTTCGATGTTGATTTTACATAATAAGACTAAAATCATTTTAAAAAATTAAACTAATCTCAAATCATGCAAAATATTCCATTAAAAAAATTTACGCTAAGTTATGCTCTAACAAACGAGCAAATTGAATACTTCAACACTTATGGTTTTCTTCATTTCGAAAACTTTTTATCAGAAGAAAAAACAGAAGCAATTTTAAAGTCTTCAGAAAAAGTGCAACAAGATTGGATTGCAAATGATGTAAAACAAATCAACGGAATACCAATAAAATATGGCATTGACGAAGACGGAAACAAAATTGTACAACGATTTGCCTTCTTAAATAAATTCAGCGATGAGATAAAAGAATTTATCAATCTTCCTGAATTACAAGCTTTAAAGCGTTTAATGCCTGAAGGCGCAAGAATTGGTGAAGACGAAAAAGATGGTGCAGTTCTAAATCATTATGTAAATACGCCTAACAGCAATTATAAACAATTAGGTTGGCATACTGATAGTGCAAGAGATTTATTCTACGGAAAAAAACCGGAACAATTTATCAATATTGGTTTGTATTTCGATGATTCATCTGAAAAAAATGGTGGTCTTAGGATTTTACCGGGCACACATCATCAAGGTTTATTAAGTTCTCTATTTAAGAAGTTTTATTTCTTAAATAATGATGCTGATCAGAAAGAAGTTTTAGTTAAAGCAAAAAAAGGCGATCTGGTTATTCACGATGGAAGAATGTGGCACCGTGTAGCTTCTTCACCTCATTTTGGTGCAGAAAGCAGAAGACGTGTAATGTATCTTCCTCTAATTGCCGGAACTTACAAACCAAAAGATGCAAAAAGTAAAACACCATTATATCATAAATTGCAAAAATTAGCAGGTTAATATAACTTGTAAGCAAAGCTTACACTATGGGTTTCTATCAGTAAAACATAATTTACTACACATAAATAACTTTTTCATCGTCTATGTTTCTATGTGTTAAAAAATTAAATAATAATAAATGGCGACAACGCATTTCATAGCTTTTCAGACTTTGTGTAGTGTAGAGATCGCCAACTCTACACTACTTTATTATTGTAAAAAAATGCTAACTTTCATTAAAATAAATCTATGCATACCATAACCATTATTGGCGGCGGCGCTTCGGGAAGTTTGCTATTGATCAATATGCTTAAATATTATGAGCAGAATGATGTGGTAATTAAATGGATTGAGCAATCAGGTGAATTTGGTGTAGGTACTGCTTATTCAACAGATAAAGATTACCAGCTATTAAATGTTCCGGCAAATGTAATGGGTTTATATCATGATTATGCAAATGATTTTTTTGAATGGCTTTTAAAAAAAGGCTATTCATACAATGAGCATGATTATGTACCAAGAAAAATATATGGCGATTATCTGAAAGAAAACCTATTCAACTATTTAAAAAATAATCAGCGCATTCAACTCGAATTAATTCAGGCTGAAGTAATAGATATTGACAAAGCAGACAATTTGATTGATGATAAAAAATATACTTTACACCTTCAGAATGGAAAAAAAATAAGTTCAGATGCGGTCATCTTTGCTATCGGAAATTTCCTGCCTTCTCATCCAAGAGTGGCTAATATGGATTACATTAACAGTGAACGATATTTCAGAAATTCATGGGACAATGAAACCATCAACGGCATCAGGAAAACAGATGATGTGTTGATTATCGGAACCGGCTTAACAATGGTTGATAAGGTGTTAGATCTGTATCATCAAAATCATAAAGGAAAAATCTATTCTCTGTCGCGCAATGGCTACCTGCCTTTCACACATTATCCTTGCAGTCGCCATCAAAGATATCCTGATTATACGAACGAATTAATTGCTTCGGAAAATGCGAAAGACCTTTTCTCTATCATCAGAAAACACATTGACATTGGCATCAAATCCGGTATCGACTGGCGTGTTGTCGTAGATACTATTCGTCCATCTTTACCTGCTATTTGGGACAGTTTATCCTTAAAAGAAAAAAAGCAATTTTACAGGCATTTAGGATCTTTGTGGACCGTTGTACGACATCGTATTCCTGTTATCTGTGCCGATATCATTCATTTGCTAAGAGATAAAAAACAATTGTATATTTTAGGTGGAAGATTGCGTGAGATCAATGCTGTCGAAAAAGGCTTTTCTGTTACGTATACAAATAGAGAAACTTTGGAAAACAAAGAATTAGTAGTTCAGAAGATTGTGAATTGCACCGGACCGCAACTCAATCTTGCCAATATAGAATCTACATTACTAAAAAATCTTTTACAAAAAGGTTTTATAAATATTGATGAACTGGCTTTAGGTTTCGATGCATTGCCTGATGGTACTTTATTAGATAAAAATAAAAAACCGATGCCTGAATTTTATACTATCGGCAATGGATTAAAAGGGATCTTATTCGAATCAACTGCTATTCCTGAGATCAGATTACAAGCTTATAATTTGTCAAAACTTATTAAAAAGCAACATGCTGAAGCAAATCAAAAAATATTGGTTTAATAAAAAAGAAGAAGCGTCTTGCATCTCTTGTATACTATTATTAATGGTTTATTTTTTTTTTTGGCAAAAAAAGAAACAAATCAGACAGCAAAGCTTTTACAAAAAAAAACTACACACACAGTAAGTATAAAATAAAATTTATACCTTTTGGAA
>Ga0247804_10000163_pt1 | contig 30728 bp, 28 predicted proteins | sample UWRJL029104C1_FD_181142 | JGI IMG/M metagenome (GOLD analysis project Ga0247804, IMG submission 181142) | Plant litter microbial communities from Arlington Agricultural Research Station in Wisconsin, United States - UWRJ-L029-104C-1 | ecosystem: Environmental > Terrestrial > Plant litter >... | reverse complement strand
CGCGAAGCAATCCTGTGACTTATATAAAAGCATACGATGCAATTCGTGATCTGTTTTCTGTTCAATCATTATCGAAGATTCGTGGCTATCAGCCAAAGCATTTTTCTTTTAATGTAGAAGGTGGTAGATGTGATGCCTGCGAAGGTGAAGGCGAACAAGTAGTGGAAATGCAGTTCTTAGCAGACGTTCATTTACTATGCGAAGTATGTAACGGCAAGCGTTTTAAACAGGAAATTTTAGAGGTTACTTATAACCAAAAAAGCATTGCAGATATTTTAGACTTAACGGTTGATGAAGCGATAGAATTTTTTAAGGAGAAGAAAGAGGTTGCCAATAAATTACAGCCTTTACAAGATGTTGGCTTAGGTTATGTACATCTGGGACAAAGCAGCTCAACACTAAGCGGTGGCGAAGCGCAACGTGTAAAACTAGCTTCTTTTTTAGGCAAAGGAATGGCGAAAGATCCTGTATTATTCATATTTGATGAACCAACTACAGGCTTGCATTTTCATGACATAAATAAGCTGTTGAAAGCATTTAATGCATTGATAGAAATCGGTCATACGGTTGTAGTGGTTGAACATAACATTGATGTGATAAAATGTGCAGATTGGATCATTGACCTTGGACCAAAAGGTGGTGAAGAAGGCGGAAACTTAGTGTTTGAAGGCACACCTGAAAATTTGATCAAAAATAAAGAATCACTAACGGCAAAATATTTGAAAGAGAAGTTGAAGTAAAATATTTGTTGAAGACAACTATGCAATGTTTCGTGTCTTCACGAAACAAATTAATTTTTAAAGCTCAATCATAGCATACTTCTTTTGCGTTCTTTGCGTGAAATTACACTTGTCCAAAATCAATTTTCTCATTATATTTATTACATGAAAAACCATATACTATTAGCTATCCTAACTATCTCATTTTTACAATTTTCCTGCAAAAAAAAGGAAGCAACACCGGTTGAATCTTGTGATGTTGTTATTAAAAATGGCAGAATGCGTAATCCTTATGCTTCATCGGGAAATCATCTTCGTGTCAAACCATCTAAATACTGTAAATTCTATATTCACAATATTGCAGAATACCAGGCTTTGGAAAACAAAGGTGTTTATCTGCAATCTTTGCCGATGGATGAATACACCGATCGCATAGATTTTCCGGTAACTACCACTGCGCAAGGCATGTTGTTTTATGGTGTAGTGCCAAGTGGTGTTGATATCAGCAATTTCAGTCACGAGCTTGTAGAAAATGCTTTTCTTCCTGAAAAAACAAACGCGAATGGAAAAGTCAATGGCTCAGGTCTTGGCTTAGGAAAAACCATCAACGGTACGGTAAAATTCATGAATCCGATCTCTCATCAATACAGTATGCTTGGTGGCGTAAAAGTGATTGTAAAAGATGCCTATAAAACAGCAGTTGCTTTTACAGATCAGGATGGAAATTTCAGTATTGAAGATGAAGAAATAAATTCAGACACTGTACAAGTGCTGTTAGAGTTCTCTAATGATTATTATGAAATAAGAACGCTTAATATTGCCTTTTTGCAGGCGATTGTTTTTCCAAATAAATATTCTTTAGGGTATAAAAAAACATGCGGCTTAACCAATATGCAGATCGAGATCGGTCCTGAAGCAAAAAATGCAGCCTTACAGCATTCTGCGGCAATGTTATTATCGCTTAATCAATTCAAAAAATTTGCGGTCGATAACCAGCTTAGATTTCCAACCAAGAGAATGGTGATATGGAATGCTATTGATGCAGTGATCAGCGACAGCTATTCAACACCGATGCTTAACAATATCAACATCAGCAGTAGTACCAGCATCGACGGCTTGCTATCGCAGCTGTTTGGTATTCCAAGTGCTTTAACGCCACTTCTTCGCGATATAATTGGTGATAAGCTGCCTGATGTATATGCGCCTTATTATAATGCTAACTTTGACCATGTGCCAAGAGGTTTTATAGAAACGATGTTCCATGAGTTTGCACACGCCAGCCACTATGCACAGGCAGGTGATGCTTTTTGGCAGGATTATATTGCATATATTTTTGCAAACGGCGGTTATGGCGATGTTACAAAACCGGGTTCAGGTATGATACAGTTGTCGGAAGCATGGGCAGAAGATCTGTCTAATCATTGCGCATTTCAAATTTATGGTGACTCCGTTTACATTAGATATTCTGAAAGACCACCAACATCTTTTATTCCTTATGGTGTATATTACGATGTGTCTGATAATGTTCCTGACAATGTCAGGAACAGAACAATTGATCAGGTAAGCGGTTATACTTTTCCTCAAATGTATGAGTTGCTGCAGCCAAATATCAGAACGCAACAGCAATTCAGAGATGCTTTAAAGCTTAAATTGCCTGCACAATCAGTAGCGATAGATAGCTTGTTTGCCGGTTATGGTTTGTAGTAAACGATACTTCGTGCCACGATTTTCGTGGCACGAAGTATCGTTTATTGTGAAGAGCATCTTGTAAATAACTCATTTTATACTAATAATGTAAAAAGGATAACTCATAAGGTTATCCTTTTTTGTTTTCCCCTATGTATCAGCGCTTAAACCGTACTTAAAGCCTGTTTCAAACTTATTAATAACTATCCTGAACTTATTATCTGTCTTCAACGCCTTATTATCTGCCTTCAACGCCTTATTATCAGTTTTTAAGGACTTATTATAAGGACTCAGCGCCTTATTATCAGTTTTCAAGGACTTATTATAAGTCCTCAGCGACTTATTATCATCACTCAACGCCTTATTATCATCACTCAACGCCTTATTATAAGTCTAAACATTCTTATTATAAGAAAAAGGAACGAAAAAAATATTTTGAGTGAGATAAAATAATAAGCCGCACGACAATAATAATGGTGCGGCTTACCTAAAGCTTTATAGTATGATACTAAAACTGCAATTCCGTCAAAGGAATCGTTTGTTCGATTTTCACCTCGTTTTTATTGTTATATACTTGCAGTTTAATGGAAATAGGTGTGCTGTTCCAGTCAATATCTATCATGCCGAAGTTCAACGCTTGTAAGGCAGTACCAACTCGATACATATTTGGTCTTGGAGAATCTTCTGTTTGGTTCAATCCGCTGGAAGTCATATCATACAACGGATATAAACCTGCAGGCTGCTGTTTGCTTAATTCTGCCCAATGCACATCGCCACTTACCATAAATACACCTGCTGCTCTTGTTTCTTTTATTAAATTAAAAAAGCGTTGCAACTCATGCGGATAGTTTGTCCACGATTCGTAGCCATTATGTTCGTGCAGCATTTGCGAGCTGCTCATCACAATTCTTACTTTTGCAGGTTTCAATAATTCAGCACGCAGCCATGTCCATTCTTCATTACCTAAAAAATGTTTCGTTGTATCGCTGGTCGGCGAAATCGGTTCACCACTAAAAACATCTAAGAAAACACGTGTGTCTAATACAATGATCTGCAGCTTGTGCGCATCATCACCGTAATAATATGAGCCATACACGCCGGTATGGTTTCGCTGATTAGAGGTTGCCGGAACATTATAAAAATTCAATAATAAATTAGCGGTCTGGCGTTTGTGCGGGTATTCATTGCCTCTGTTATTGCCGCCATAATCGTGATCGTCATACGTAGCAATGATAGGAATATTCTGCTTAAATCTTTTAAAAGGTGCATTACTTAATAGAATGCCATATTGCAATGCCAGCCAAGCGGAATCAGGATAAGTGCCAGGCAAAAAATCGCCGTACATATTATCGCCTAAAGCTAAGAAAAGATCAGGTTTCAGGCTTTGTATGCTGTCGAATATGCTGAGATTGCCGACCTGCACACAACAAGAGCCAAAAGCTATCTTACTTGGTGGAGGTGCAATGTTTTCTGAAGAGTTTTTGGTGCAAGATAAAATCAAAAGAATAGGAAAGAAGTAAAATATGTTTTTCATAGTGAAGTTTGTTCACTAAAAATACAAAAATGATAGATAAATTAACCACATAGAAACATAGAATGAAAACAAAAAGAAAATAAAAACATAGAACTTTGCTTAAATATAGTTTTTGCTCTGTGAAAGCAGAACTTCTATAGAAACTCTTTTATCATTATATCTTCTGTGATACTTTAGTGGTTAAAAAGTTTTTTATTCTTCTTCAGCCACAATTTCAAAATCTTCTAAAAACTTAGTGGTGAAATTTCCATTGCGAAAATCTGCGTTATCCATTAATTGTAAATGAAAAGGAATGGTTGTTTTGATGCCTTCGATCTTCATTTCTTTTAAAGCGCGTTTCATGCGTTCAATGGCTTCTATTCTTGTGCTTGCTTTTACGATCAATTTCGCGATCATAGAATCATAAAATGGCGGAATAGAATAACCAGCATAAATATGAGAATCTATACGAACACCATAACCACCACTTGGCTGATAGCTTAATATTTTTCCAGGTGATGGCTTGAAGTTGTCGAAAGGATTTTCTGCATTAATACGACATTCTATTGCGCAACCTTGTGGTAAATATGCTGTTTTTTCGAGTTTTTTTCCTGCTGCTAATTCTATCTGCAGGCGAATCAGATCCAAGCCAACTACTTCTTCCGTTACAGGATGTTCCACTTGAATTCGTGTATTCATTTCCATGAAATAAAAACCCTTGTGCTTGTCTACCAAAAACTCTATCGTTCCAACACCTTCGTAACTGATAGCTTTTACTGCATTAGTAGCAGCTTCGCCTAATTTTTTTCTTAATGCTTCATCTACAAAAGGACTTGGACTTTCTTCTACTAATTTCTGGTGTCTGCGTTGAATAGAACAATCACGTTCTGAAAAATGTGCAGCATTTCCGAATTGGTCGCCGGCAACCTGTACTTCAATATGTCGTGGTTCTTCAATATATTTTTCGAGATACATACCAGCATTTCCGAAAGCTGCACCGGCTTCTGCTTGTGCATTCTCTAAGTTAGATTGAAATTCTTCTTCATTCCAAACGATGCGCATGCCTTTTCCGCCGCCGCCTGCAGTTGCTTTTAAAATTACAGGGTAACCAATTTCTTTTGCTAAATTTTTACCAAATACAATATCGGTAATTAAGTCTTTTGAGCCTGGAATAACAGGCACTTTGGCTTTTATCATCGTAGATTTTGCCGTAATCTTGTCGCCCATTGCATTAATTTGCTCAGGCGTTGGTCCGATGAATTTGATATTTTTTTCCGCACATTTTCTGGCAAAAGTTTCGTTCTCTGCTAAGAAACCATAACCAGGATGAATGGCATCAGCTTTGGTAATTTCGGCAGCCATTAAAATACTATCCATTTTCAAATAAGAATCTTTACTGGCTGGCGGTCCGATGCAGAATGATTCATCAGCACTTTTTACATGCATGCTATCTTTATCAGCAGTAGAAAAAACGGCTACGGTTTGAATGCCCATTTCTTTACAAGTACGAATGATGCGTAAGGCAATTTCTCCACGGTTGGCTATGAGTATCTTTTTGAACATGTTGACGCTAATTTAATGACATTTTAGCTTATTTTTATTTTATGAAGAAGAATATTCAATCACTCATTTTTTTGCTTTGTACAAACATGGCTATGTGTTTTAGTATGAAACCGATTTTATTTTCGATTCCAAAAGTTGCTCTAAGTGATAGTGCTGTGTTATTAAAACTACCATCAGAAATTAAACAATTTTTTGTCAGAGATTTTGCTTTATCACCAAAACAAGATGAATTATTTATAACAGTAGAAAGCAGTAAAAATATTTTCTCAGCTATTTTAAGATTGACAAAAACGAACGGCAAATGGAATATGAATGTTGCTCCATTTTCCGGAAATTATAGTGATATAGAACCTGCATTTTCTACTGATGGCAACACGCTTTATTTTGTTTCCAATCGACCTTTGCAAAAAGATAGTGCAATAAAAGATTTTGATATTTGGAAAACTGAAAAGATAAATGGTATTTGGTCTGAGCCAAAAAACTTAGGTGTGCCAGTAAATACTGATGCTAACGAGTTTTATCCATCTGTGACAGATAATGGTCATTTGTATTTTACATCTGCTTATAAAAATGCGAAAGGCAAAGAAGATATTTGGCTGAGTAAGTTGGTTGATGGAAAATATATAACACCTGAGTTATTATCAGATTCGGTAAATTCTGAATTATATGAATTTAATGCATTTGTTTCGCCTGATGATTCGTATATCATCTTCACATCATTTGGAAGAGAAGATGATCTTGGCGGCGGTGATTTGTATATCAGCAAAAGAGATGCAAATGGCAACTGGACGAAGGCAAAGAATTTAGGCAACAAGATAAACTCAAAAGGCTTAGACTATTGCCCGTTTGTAAGCTTTGACAAAAAATATCTTTTCTTTACAAGTGATCGAAATAAAGTTCAAAAAAGCTATAAGCATAAATTGAGCTTGGATGTATTTTTAAAAGAAATCGGACAACTGCAAAATGGTAAAGGCAATGTTTACTGGATAAGTGCTGATGAAATTTTGAAGTAGTTTAATTCGGTTCTACCAAAAAAATAGGCTGATCGTATTCAACAGCTTGAGCATTGTCAACCATTACTTTTACAATTTTACCGGAAACTTCGCTTTGAATTTCATTGAATAATTTCATGGCTTCGATGATGCACAAAACATCACCTTTTTTTATTTTATCGCCAACTTTTACAAAAGGTTCTTTTCCTTCGCCTGCAGAACGATAGAATGTACCAATCATTGGTGCTTTTATAGTGGAGAAATTTCCTGATGGTGTTTCTTCTTTTTTTGTTTCTGTTGTTGGTGCAGCAACGCTTGTTTGTGGTTGAGCAACCATATTTGCCTGTGGCTGATGTGTGCTGCTGTGTTTTACAAAATCTCTGTGACGAATTGTGATCTTAAAGTCGCCTTCTTGAACCTTTAATTCACCTAAATTATTATCGTTTAATAATTGAATGAGTTTTTTTATCTGAGAAATGTCCATGAATCAAATATAGTGATTAATTTGAAAATTTGATGATGAGATGATTTGAAAATGAATGCAATAAAAAACTCCGCAAAAATGCGGAGTTCTATTCTATAGATTGCTTCACTGCGTTCGCAATGACGAGTTGTATTTATTTTACTCTTTCCATGTAATCACCGGTTTCGGTGTTTACTTTTATCTTATCACCTACATTGATGAATAATGGAATCATTACTTTACCACCTGTTGATACTGTGCACGGACGCAATGTGTTGGTAGCTGTATCACCTTTTATGCCTGGTTCTGCATAAGTAACTTCTACAATAACAGTTGCCGGTAAATCACAAGTTAAAGGCAATTCATCTTCTGCACGAACAGCAATTTTCACCGTCATACCTTCTGCTAAAAAGTCAGGTGCATTAATGATTTTTCCATCAATTGCAATTTGCTCATACGTTTCATTGTTCATGAAATTGTAGTGTTCGCCTTCTTGATAAAGATATTGATATTCGCGATGTTCGATACGAACTTCATCAATTTTATAACCTGATGGAAATGTATTGTCTACCACTTTTCCGTTGGTAATACTTTTTAATTTTGTACGAACGAAAGCCGGTCCTTTTCCTGGTTTTACGTGTAAAAATTCAACGATTTTGTAAATATCATTGTTGAAATTGATACACATTCCATTGCGGATATCTGATGTTGATGCCATTCTTAGATTTTTAGATTTTTAGAAATGAGATTTGAGATAATTTCTCATATCTATGTTCTCATATCTATTAGTCTTTCTGACTATTTTACGTATCCTTCGATTAATACTTTTCCGTTGTAATATAGATCATTACCGGAAACGTAAGCTCTGTGAGATAGGTGGCTTTCGCCTGTTACTTTGCAAGTCATTACATTTGGAGCTTCCATTTTGTAATGTGTACGTCTTTTGTCTCTTCTTTGAGTGGACGTTCTGCGCTTTGGATGTGCCATTTTATTCTAATTTAATTTATCTTTTAATTTATCTAAACTTGCCCAACGTGGGTCAGCTGTATTTTCCGGTTGTCTTTCATCTACTAAACGAACAATTTCCTGGTCGCAGTATTCTGTTTTTCCTGGTTTGTCGCAAATGCGATGAATTGGAATTGCTAAATGAACATAGTCGTATAAAAACTGTGTAATATCAATATCCTGATCATCTTTTGCGATGTATAAAATTTCTACATCATCCAAATCTTTCAAGGCTTCGTCTACCGTATAATTTGCATATACTGTAAATGATGAGTGAATAGAAATTGGGATCGTTGCTGTACATTTATCACATTCCGTAAAAACAGTACCATCTAAATCCACATCTATAATGTAAGGTTCATTGCGTTTATCAAAGCTGATATTCACCTGAATACTACATTTTTCGATTTGTGAACTTTCGAAACTGGAAAAGAACTTTTCTGTTAATTCATAAGAAAACTCATGAATTTCCTTTTTCAATCCGGCATGAGGAATTTTATATTCTTTAAATATATCTGACATGCCTTGTCTTATTATGAGATTTTAAAAGGATTGCAAAAATACGAATTTTATTTGAAATTCTGAAAATTTGAGGATTTGAAAATAAAAATTATAATATCATGATAGTCAACAGATTATAAATTAAATTTCATTTGCCTTCATTATGTTTTTATTAAAAGCAATTTAGATACTCGAAAAAAATCATAAATGTAGAATTAGTAATGCATTGATTTTCAACAAATTTTTACTCAATATGTCAAATTCATCGTTAGTGATTGATATTTAGGCGTTAAAATCTTATATTCGCTATATCGTTAATAAAAACTATTTATGATAAAATTAAAAAAACTAAGGACCTTTCTTACTTTATTGGTGTTTTTTACAATTACTTCCATACATGCTCAAAAAACAAAAACGACCGCTGAATGGGTTGCTTTGGCGAGAAGCGGTGAAAAAAAGTTGAGTGGTGCTAATTTTACGGGTGCTAATTTGGCTGGTATAAATTTAAGTAATGCTGATCTGAGTGGTGCGAACTTAACAGGAACCAATTTCGGCAGTGCCAATTTAACAGATTGCAAATTGTACAATTCTAATTTAACAGGTGTAAATTTTACAGATGCGAATCTTACACGTGCCAATTTTTTGGCTACTAATATGCAATATGTAAATCTTAGGAATGCCAATCTGAAGCAGGCACTTTTGCAGGAAGCGAATCTGCAATATGCTATTTTAAATGGTGCAAATTTACAGTCGTCAAATTTGTTGCTGGCAAATTTAGAAGGTTCGGATCTGCAAAATGCAAACCTTACAAATGCAGCAATCGATTATTTACCTTCTTCGACTCCAATATCACAAACCACTTATGAATCGAAAAATAGTTCCTCAAAGTCAAACGCAATAAGTAAGATTGTGGAAATTCCGGAAGTTGTGGAAACAGAAGCTTTAGGAAAAGCATTGGATTTATATGAAACGAATAAAGATGCTTTTGTAAAAATGAAAGGTGCGAAAATCAACAACAACACGAAAGGAATTGATTTTACATGGGCAAAAAATCATGGTATAATTGTGCCTGGTGCAAAACCTGCTGTGAAAACGAATTAACTTACACCAACTGATAAACAGCACTCAAATTTCTGCCTTCGCCATCATAGTCTAAACCATAGCCGATAACAAATAGATTTGGAATGGTGAAACCGATAATATCTATTGTCAAATCCTTTTCTAAATTTTCAGGTTTGAATAAAAAGGAAACCAAAGTAATGGATGTTGGCGATAAGGTTTGAAGATAATCTTTAAAGAAGAACATTGTTAAACCGGAATCAACAATATCTTCTAAGATAATAATATCACGACCTTTTATTTTCTCTTCATTCAAAGGCAGATCCATTTTTATTTTACCTGTTGATTGCATGCCATCATAAGAAGACAACTTTACAAATTCAATATCGCAGGCATCGTTGTATTGCTTCAATAAATCGGAAGCAAACATGAATGCACCGCGCAAAACCACAATAAACAAAGGCTTTTTACCTTCGAGCTTTTTTGAAAGCTCTGCTTTTATTTCTAAAATTCGTTTCTGGATTTCATCGTGCGTAATATATTGATGAAATAATTTGTCGTGGATTTTTATGGTTTGCATATTAAGAATGATTTTTTATTTTTTTACCACATAAGGCACATAAGAATCTTTAGAAAAAGTAAGATGCAATTTCTTGTGCAATAAGAAAGCTAAGTTTTCTTATCGTTAACGTTTATGAAATATCTTTAGCATCTTCAGTTTCTTAAATGATTAATTTGTTTTATTGGATTTTTAAAACTTGACCTAATTTAATATTTTGATCCGGTAAATTATTCCATTGCATAACTTGTGCGATAGAAATATTGTAACGTTTACAAATATTATACATGGTATCGCCTTTTATAACCGTATGGAAAGCTGAAGCACTTTTAGGCAACTTATTGTAATCTATAGAAGTTGGATAAACGGTTGGCGTTTCTCTTTCTGCCACAGCTATAGATTTTGCAGGTGTATTTGGTAAATTACTCCTTTGAGCAGCATTTATTTTTACAGTGTCTTTCGGATATGTCTGAGCATTAGGTTTTTCTAATAGTTTCGTCTCTTTTTCCCAACCTAAGAGCTTGCTGCTATCTATTGCAGAAGCTGATTTTACAGCTTCTTGCAAACTTGGATAGATCGTATCTCTTGCGCGAACAATAGTGTCTGTGATTGGTTTTATTATTTCTTTTGTTGATGTTTTAATACTTCGCAATTTAGGTTTGCTCGTTGATTTTCCTTTTAAATAAATCGTTTCTTTTACTGCAGGTTCTTCACCTTCATCTAATTGATTCATTTTTAAGAGTGATGATAAACGCACGCCTTTTTTTTGTGAGATATTCCAGATGTTATCTTCCTGTTTTACTTTGTAAGTAGCCTCAGCATTTGATTTCTTTTTTTGTTGAATAAAAAGAAATTGTCCTTCCTTTATCTGAAATTCATCTTTAATATCATTGAAAGCCAAAAGATCTTCTTTGCTGATTTCCATTACATTGGCAATTAAGTCCAAGGTTTCGCCATTGTATACTTTAATCGCTTTTACATTATTTATTTTAATGATCGTTTTGTCTACAGTTTTGTTAAAGTTTTCCTGTGTTATAGTTGTTCCAATTTCTGCATCTTTTTCTTCCACGATTGGTTTCGGAACATTGATAGGAACTACTTCAACAGGCTTTTGCTGAACCGGCGTTTCTGTTACAATTATAGTTTCAATAGTATTGATGTAGCCTGGATTTTCACCTTTGTCAAAAGCATACAGCTTAAAGTCTTCAATTGTCTTTATTAAGATAGGTGCATATTGCGGATTGGTAGCATAACCTGCGCTTTTTAAGCCTCTTGCCCAACCTTTATAATCACTTTTATCTAACAAAAACAAACTTGCATAACGTGGTCTGTATTTTAAAAAATCAGAATGATCTCTATATGATTGCGCTACGCTATCATAGACTCTAAAGCATTCGTTTGGCGCATCATCTGTATATTTAAAGGTTTTGCCAGTCCAGTTTTCTTTGCATTTTATACCAAAATGATTATTGGTGTTTTTTGATAAATAGCTGGTGCCATAACTGCTTTCGTGAATACCTTGTGCCAATGTAATACTTGCAGGAATTCCTGATCTGTTCATTTCTTCGATTGCAATATCTTTGTATTGTTTGATGTACGAAATAATGTTTGCGGTATCTAATCTTTGTGCGTTTGCACGAAGAGTAGTAAGTAGTAAGTAGCAGGTAGTAAGAAATATAAATTTTATTTTCATTTTGTTTTTTATTGAGTTGGTGGTGAAAACACACAACAATGGCTTTGGTTATTTTTTGCGCATCATCATAATGCCATCACGTATAGAAATGATAACGTTTTCCACTCGATTATCTTGTTGGATCTTATCGTTAAATTCTGCTAATTTTTGCGTGTCTTTATCTTTTTTCTCGTCAATTATTTTTCCGCTCCACAATACATTATCAGCCAAAATAAAACCACCACTTCTAACTTTATCAATTACCAAGTCGAAATACAAACTATAGTTTTGCTTGTCAGCATCAATAAATACTAAGTCGAACGTTTCATTTAGTTTTTCTATTTCTGTGGTTGCATTGCCAATAATTTGATAAATTTTATGTTGTAAACCTGCTTTTTCTACGTGTGTTTTAACAATAGTTTCTAATTCTTCATTAATATCTATTGTAAATAATTTTCCTGTTTCTGTTAATCCTTCAGCTAAGCAAATTGCGGCATAACCTGTATAAGTGCCGATTTCCAACACTCGATCTGGATGTAACATTTGTGAAACAAATTTTAAAAATTGTCCTTGCACTTTTCCGCTCAGCATTTGCGGCATCAATACATCTGTTTGTGTTTTGCGATTGAGCTGTTTTAAGGCATCACTTTCATCAGAAGTATGTGTATCAATATATTTTTCTATTTCGTGAGAAACTAAATTCATAGTTTAATTTGAGAATGTGATAACTTGAAGATTTGAAAATGCGATATATCGTTTGTTACAACTAAAGAGTTTAAAAATAATTTTCAAATTATATCATTTTCAAATCTTCAGATTGGTTTTATTCCATTTCAATCAGCAGTTGGTTTTTTTCTACGGCATCTTTTTTATTTACTTTGATATTCTTTACAATTCCTGTGCCGTTTGCCTTGATGATATTTTCCATCTTCATTGCCTCTAAAATAACTAAGTTGTCGCCTTTATTTATTGCCTGACCAATTTCTACCAGAATATCTAATACCAAACCAGGCATTGGCGCTTTTACATTGTCCATTTTTTCATCAGAAACAGAAGACATACCCATTTTATCTAATAAAGCATCTAATTCCGTTTGCAGATTCAGATCGTAAATATTATCGTTCACTTTAATAGAGAAGCGTTTTAATTTGTAATCAGCATGAATAACTTCTAAATTATAAGACTTGTGATTCTGTAAGATGTGAAATTTGTTGTCTAATAATTTCACTAAATCAATTTCCGTTTCTTTGCCGTCAATTTTTATTTGATGATTGTCTAATTCAATTTCGTGAGATTGGTCTTCTTTGTAAAAAACTTTATATTTCATTTTGGAGCAATTAGAATTTGGTTTAAATCAAAACAACGTGTAACATTTTTCAAAAAAGAACAACTTATTTGTAATGTTGCCTTACTTTTAAAGTTATTGTAGCACGATATTAGTGAATAACTAAATATTCCTTACTTTTACTTTTTCAAATGATGTTAATAAGTTTCCATGCATAGAATCTGTTTTTTACTATCTATTTTATTGATTTTCAGCTCATTAAATGCCAATATACCTAAGAAAAAAAGAGGCGCGAAGAAAAACCCTAAGCAGTTAGAAGAATTGGTGATAACGCCTCAGAACTACATTACATCTTATAAAGCATCTACTCAGAAATATTTTGATCTGTTGAGTACAAAACTGAATCTAAAACCGGATTTTAAGGAAAAGAAGGTTTATGGAACAGCAGAATTAATGTTAAAACCGCATTTTTACGAACAAAATGAATTGGTTTTGGATGCTAAATACATGAAGATAAATTCAGTTGAGCTAAAAACATTGAGTGGAAATAAGAAGCTGAATTTTACTTATGATACTTTAAAGCTGAAAATTGACCTGCAAAAATATTATACATTAAACGATCAGGTGAATGTTATAATTGATTATATAGCACAACCCTATTCGATAGATAGTATGCAAATAGAAGCCGGTCGTGGTATGTATTTTATAGATATTGAAGATAAAAATCCTTACAAGCCAATGCATATGTGGTCGCAAGGTGAAGAAGAAGCATCATCGTGCTGGTTTCCTACATTAGATGCAACCAACCAGAAAACAACCGAAGAGATTTTTGTAACCTTAGACAAAAACCTGGTCTCACTATCCAACGGCTTATTGTTAGATACTAAAGATAATGGCGATGGTACTAAAACAGATCATTGGAAACAAGACAAACCACATTCGCCGTATTTGTTCTTCTTGGCAATTGGCGATTATTATAAAAGTGTCGACAAATGGCGAGACAAAGAAGTTTCTGCTTACACTTTTCCAAAATATAAAGATGCTGTAGCACAAATTTTTAAAGATATGCCTGATATGATGGAATTCTTTTCACAGAAATTAGGTGTTGATTTTCCTTGGGACAAAATGGCAAATATCATGTCGTATGATTACACAGCAGGTGCTATGGAAAATTCGTCTGCGATTATTTACTATGAAAAGATGTTGTGCGATCGCCAGCAATTAATTGATGGTGATTTTGATTGGATAATTGCTCACGAACTTTTTCATCAGTGGTTTGGTGATTTGGTAACGGCTGAATCTTGGGCAAACCTTACCTTAAATGAATCTATGGCAGATTATGCTGAATATTTATGGTATGAACATAAAAATGGAAAAGATAATGCAGATGGTAACAATGAAAAAGCATTAAGCAAATACTTACGTTCTTCTGAATATAAAAATGAGCCGATACTGAATTTCTATTACGATAATGCACATGATATTTTTGATGATATAAGATATGAGAAAGGTGGTCGCGTGCTGCATATGCTGCGTAACTATGTTGGTGATGTCGCATTTTTTAAAGCACTAAATAAATATTTGGAAGACAATAAATTTAATAATGCCGAACTGTCTGATTTACGTAAAGCTTTTGAAGAAATTACCGGCGAAGACCTGAACTGGTTTTTCAATCAATGGTGGACAGAAAAAGGACATCCTGTTTTAGACATCACTCATAAATATGATGCAAAAACCAAAACGATAGAGCTGACTGTTCGTCAAACGCAGGCTTCTCAAGACGCACCAACTTTCCGTATCGTAACAAAAGTAGATATTTACGCTAATGGCAAGAAAGAAACAAAGGTGATTGACATTACAGACAGAAATATGTCTTTTTATTTTCCTTCATCAACAGCACCACAGTTAGTAAATTTTGATGCCGATAAAGTTTTATTATGTGTAAAGACGGAAGATTTATCAGAAGCAGAAAATATCTTTAAGTTTTACAACGCGCCTTTATTTAAAGATAAATTGGAAGCAATGACAGCTTTGCGCTTTAAGCAAAAAGACAATCAGGCTGTAAAAGCATTATTCTTAAAAGCACTTCAGGAAAAAAATTGGTATTTACGAAGAGAAGCAGTTGCATTTATAGATGCCGATAAAACAGATGAAAAACAAATATTATTAGCATTGCAAAATATTATCAATACAGATACGCAGGCACAGGTTAGAGAAAGAGCAGTGAACAGAGTAGCAAGAATTCAAAAAGATAAAAGCGTTGAATTGCTGGAAAATGTATTGAACAACGACTCATCTTACACAACATTAACAGCAGCTTTGAACAATTTGAATGTATATGGAAAATCGAAGGCATATACTTATGCGTTGAAATTTGAAAAGAAAGAAAATTCTCAATTAATGCTTGCTGTAGCAAATGTTTTTAAAGATACAACAGCTGATAATTTAGAATTCTTTAAGAAAATGATTTGGTTAAACACACCTGGTACAGCGTATCAGGCATTCCAGTCTTTTGTAGAATACTTACAAAAAGCAGATAATTTTATGCTTGAAAAAGGCATTCTGTTCTTAAAAGATATTGCAAAGTACGAAGAATCCAGCTATAACAAAGATGGTGCAAAATTAGCTGCACGAAACTTAAGATATTATTTTGATGCAAGAGCAAAGAAAGATTCGCAAGCAAATATCAAATTACAAATTGTTGCTAAAGTAGGCAGAGATTTGCTATAGTTTAGATCCTGTGTTCTTCGGCAAATTGTTCCTTTTTTAAGTAAACAGATTTTGCCAGTTGCAACAGAATAAATTCAGCTTCTTCTTTGGCAATACCGCGCGCAAATGTTACGTGCTTGTTTAATGTGTCAAATTTTATAACCGTTCGGTGTTCGTCTGTCCAATTACCATTCCTGTTTGCTTTATAAATTTCTATGTCTGTTCGAAGGTTAGAGATTTCCACAGCATCATAAAAATTTCTTCTGTAAAAAAAAACCAAAGGTTTGTCTGTAATAAAAAATTCTTTATTGAGTAAGATGCGCTCTCTTCCAAAAAATAACCATACAAAAAAACTGGCACCTACCATTCCTAATGCAAACCAGCCAAGTATTGCCAATATCAAACCTGCTTTAAACCAAAAATAATGCAAGTGTAAAGTGATGCGCACCAACACATACAATGCAAAAACCCAAGCCAAAGTAGCCAATATCATTGCTATTAAGGCTTTAGTGTTTTTCTTTAAAGGAATACGGATTTCAAGCAAGTTTTTCTTGTTAAAAACTTTCACACGATTCTTATAAGTTGAATTTTCTATCATTATTACCTTGCGAAGATAAAATAAAATTAGGTGTAAGTAGTAAAGTAATAAGTGGTAAGTAAGCCGGTTTTTATTTTATATAGATTTAGCAAGATATTTCTATCTTTACTTATTACTTAAACCTTATCACTTATTACTCTTATATGAAACTACAATTTCCGGAAGGATTTATTTGGGGCACTTCTACAGCTGCTTATCAAATTGAAACAGCATCAGAAAATAACTGGAAAGGCTTGAAATGTAAAGACGGAACAATTTTCGATCAATGTTCGCAGCATGATCTGCATCGCGATGAAGATTTAGAATATATTTCTCAATTGAGTAATGGTTACAGAATGAGCCACGATTGGGCAAAATTACAAAAAGCGCCTTTTGCAGAATTTGACCAAAAAGAAGTAGATGCTTATTTGCGTTTTATGGAAGAATTGAAACGTCGTGGAAAGCATATCATGTTGGTGCTGCACCATTTCACAAATCCATTATGGTTTGAGAAAGAAGGTAGTTGGGAAAAAGAAGGTAACAGAAAAATGTGGCTTGATTTTGTGCAAAAATCAGTAAATACTTTTGGTCATTTAGTGGATACCTGGAATACTTTTAATGAACCAAATGTGTATGTTTCTAATGGCTGGATCACAGGCGAATTTCCGCCTTTTAAAAAAGGAAGATTGTTTTTAGCGAGAAAAGTTTTGAAAGAAATTGGTCGCGCGCACGAAGAAGCTTACGATATTATTAAGCAAAAATCCAAATCGCCGATTGGTATTTCTTTTAACACCGTTCAGTTTAAAGGCGAGATCTTTCCTGGTCATATTTTAGCGAAAATATTCGATTGGTGGTTTATGGAATATTGCCATAATCACTTTTTAAAACAGGATTTTCAAGGCTTGAGTTATTACGCAAAAATGTCGTTTCGTCCTTTGCCTTTGGATAACATGAACCATACGGAACAATTAAAAAAATTAGGTCGCAGAACCGACTTAATGTGGGAATATGATCCAAAAGGTTTCTATGATATTTTTCATCGCTACTGGAAGAAAACAAAAAAACCGATCATCATTACGGAAAGTGGTGTGTGTACGCACGATCCGAAATTCAGGATAGAAAGTATTAAAGAATACTTAGGCTGGATTCATAAAGCGCAGCAAGACGGCATTCCGATTCAAGGATATTTTCATTGGAGTTCTATGGATAACCACGAATGGAATATCGGACAATATTATCGCTTTGGCTTGGTTGCTGTTGATTTTAAAACCGGTAAACGTACCATGACAGAAGCAGGAACTTTCTTAGGCGAAGTATCGAAGAATAATAGCGTGGAAGTTTGAAACTGCCTCCTTACATTAAGTACACTTAATGTGTGTATTGACATAATTGGATATTCTTTTTTGTAGCTCATCTGTCAAGCTACTTGATTTTATTAAAATCTCGTCATGATCAATAACTATGTAGATTTCTCCATCTTGTTTTTTAATTTCCTCACCAAATTCAGATGTAATTCTTTCCATAATAGGTGTTGAGGCCTTTTCAATGAATCTTTTTGTAATTCCTTCTATGTCCATAATCAATTATTTATTGTAATTAAGATATAGACCAAAATTACAAGTTAAAGAGATTAAAACGTTATGAAAAATATTTTTTGAAATTACCCAAACATCTTTTAAATCTATATGGTATAGTTTAAAGTAAAGGAAAACCCTGAATTTTATTTATCGTGTGTTACCTTGAAGTGTAAGGTTTGGTTACAACATAACTTTACAACATCAAATAACACTAAAAATAAAATTCATGAAAAACATCATCAAAACAAGCATCGCAATTGTTACTATTATTATCGCAACTTGCAACATTGCTAATGCAGGAAATACACCGACAAAAAAAGCACCACAAAAATCTAATGTTACTAATCCTTATTACAATCCTAATAAGAAAATTGTGAATGCAAATAACCAACCGATATTTAAAAGAAACAGGAAAGCAGGCGAGTCAATTTTTAACAGAAGAGATCAGCCATTTTTAAATGTAAAACATGCACCAAAAAGATTTCAGAAGTAAACAACAGAAAATTATTTTTTTAGAATTCGTTTTCTGATTCTGCTTAAAGAAACCGGCGTTACACCAATATAAGACGCAATATATTGCAAAGGCACACGATTTAAAATATCAGGTGTTTCGTTGATCAAACGCATATAACGTTCTTCAGGTGTATCTAACAAATAAGAAGTAATTCTTTGTTGTAAGAAAGCTAAATAATATTCTAAGATCAATCTGCCAACGCGTTCAAATTTCGGACTTTTATCATACAAAGCTTCCAGGTCTCTGTAATCAATAATAAACAGTTCACTATCTTCTATAGCTTGTATGGTTTGTGTGCAAGGTTGTTTTAGTATGTTTGATTCAAAGCTGCCGATCAATCCATTTTCAAATGCCAATAAGCATGAGATTTCATTATCGTTCTTATTATAAAAAAAACGAAAACCACCTTTTAATATAAAAGCAATTTTTGTATTTACTTGATTTGCAGTAATAAAATTCTCACCTTTTTTGTATGATTTTAAAGAACCATATTGGATGAGTGTTGCCCATTCTTTTGGCGTAAGGAAAGTAATATCGTAATGTTTTAAAACGCGTTGTGCTGTCGGAATAATCTGCATCAAGTCCATACATGAAAGATACAAAATTTAAATTTGAAAACTAATATTTAAAAAACTAACGATTCATATTTGGATTCTGAAATCTTGTATTTGGTATTGGTGGTGGCTGCATGTGTTGCCTGAACAAGTCTTGTAAAAAGATATAACCTGCGTATAATTCGTATTCGTTACGAACAGTAATTTGTGGATGAAGATATAACAATACACGTGACCATTGTGTGTTGTCATAAACATCTGAGAAATCAATCATTTCCTCAAACTGATATTTGTGAATAGTAATACCTGACAACATCAGTTCCATTTTTTCAGGATTAAATTCAACGATATAAAATAATCCTTCTATATCAAAATCCTGTATCAGCAAATGATGTACGCTTTTTACACAATCAGATTTTGGATACATGGAACCCATATAAAAATATGGATAAAACAAGTCAATATATGGTAAACGAAATGTTTCCAGCCAGTTCTTTGCAATATTCATTTTTTGGTTAAAGAAATCACTGATCTTTGTTTTCTTATTTCGTTTTTCGAAAGAAATCCAACGTTTACTGTACCAGTCGTAAAACTCAAAAGTATCTGAAAGACGAAGTTTATAATTAAACTGCGATGGTTCGTAGGCAACATAACCAGGATAGTAATATTTCAGCTGCATGGATTTTGCATATTCCATTTCCAGCAGCATTGTATAAATACCAATGCTTTGTTTTGAATAGCTTTGGTCGAAAATACCAATGATACTTGCCATACTTGTAACGCCAACATCAAAAAAACTATAACCAATCAGCTTATTGTTATCGTAAATATTTATTTCGTAGGTGTTAAAAATATTACGATTGTAATTATCATACATAAAACCCGAAAGACTTAGAGATGCATTTCCTTTAAAACGTGTACGATGTTCTTTATATAAATTTTCCTTTTCAATAGAAATATTATAAGGTTGAATCGTGTAAGTAAATTGAGCATTGTTCCTGCGCAGAATTTTTTGCAGGCTCTTGGAATATTGGTGTTCCTGCAAAAGTATTCTTATATGAAGCGTGTTTAGTATCTCATCATTAAAATATAAAACACGGGTTCGCATTAAATAATTTCCGGTTCGAAAGTATCCTGTAGCCAATAGTTTATCAAGCCGTTTAGCAGAAACGGTATTGTCAGGAAAATGATATTCCAAAGGCAAGAGCATGTAGTAAAAATACGATTTTCTACAAGGACTTAGAATATTTTATGATCTAAGATGTATTATAAAATGGTGTTTAGATGTGTGCTGACAAAAGCTAAAGCCCTTTGAAAAAAGCCGTTTGAGATATTAATCTCAGAGTCATCTGTAATAAGACTGTAATTTGCCCAAAAGAATGGTTGTGCTCCAATGGCATCCGTGTTTTCAATATAATCAATCTTTGCGTGGCGAAGTGCATCTTCTTTTGGTTTTCCATCTTGTAAATTCTTATAAAAATCACTAATAATATTTGCCGTAGATTTGTCAGAAGCATTCCACTGCGTTGACAAAATATTATGGGCACCTGCATATTGAAAAGCCCAAGCAAAATTCTGCATGCCTTCACCATTTTGAGATTTTCCATAATTACTTTGGCAAGCAGCTAAGGTCACAAGTTGAGCATTAGTGTTGAGTTTCCAGATATCATTAATTGTCAGAAAACAATCATCGTTTGGCTGAAAAAGCAAAGATGATTCTAAAGGTAAAATAGTATCAGTAATTAGATGCGATGCGATATGAACGATTTTTGCCGTTTTAAAAAAATGTAAAAATGATTTTTTTGTAGCATTTGAATTATTGTATGATTTGCAATTCGAAAAATCATTTAAGCTGGTTTGTTCTTTTTTGCTATTTAGCACAGCATATTTTGTATTTGAAAAATCCGGAAAGAAAGCGACAATATTCTTGTTTTCAGCAGTTGTTTGATGCTTAAAATAAGAGCCTGAAGAAAATGTATATTGTATACTGTGATTGTAGATTAAATATTTTGAGGTTTGATTCTGAAATAATGCGTCGAAAGAAATATTTTGAATAGATGCATCAGGTGAAATGATTAAATTTTCTTTTAAGTTCCTTGGTAATAAAATCTTAGAAAGCTGAACATTTAATTGCTTATCAAATCTTTTATCAATGATTTTTGATTGATATAATTGAGTGATAGAATCTATCTTATATTTATTTCCACAAATTCTAAAATGAATAGAATTTTTTGAGATAGATAAACAATAGTAGTTTTCAGCGTCGTTGCAATACATTAAAAATGAAAAATTCTTCTTTAATTCTTGCTGGATCTGCTGAGTGGTGAAAGATTTTTGACCATATTTTACAGCATAAACTTTTGGATAATTCTTTTCTATTATTTTTGTAAATTCTTCATGTAGATTTTGATAAAATAAAATCGAATCATTTAAATCATAAGTTGTTTCTTCCTGGTCTTCGTTTAATGTAATGAAATGATTGAGTTTGTTCGTAATTGCTGATAGTTTGCTTCTTTCTTTTTTAGGTAAAATTTCATTGGAAGCACTGCTTGATATCTTATGTCGCAAAAGATTGGCTTTGTTATTTTCAGCAAATGAGAGCAGATTATCTAAGAAATAAGTATCCGTCTTTTTATAAAAGTGAGTTAGATAATAGATGCCTATTTCGTTTAGTTCAGTAATTTTTTCTGCATAATATAATTGGCTGCCGCTTGAGTAGTATGTTTGTTTGATAGCGTTTGCTTCTTTAATTGTTTTCTTAATAAGTTCTATATCGCTTTTAGAATTTTGTAATGAAATCAGACCATGATTATACATTTCTTTTTTACATTTTAAAGTCTGTAAGACAGATTGCCAGTGATCATAAGGATAAATAATTTTATTATTTTCAAGAGTTTGATCCAAAGCTAAATTTGCATATTCTAAAGCTTTTAGCCAATCGTTTTTTTGAAGATAAGTATTAGAAATTTCTGTAAGCGGATCGATAGAGTAAATATTTTTATCACCATAAAATTGAATATACATCTTGTTTGCTTGGTGAAAAAAAGTTATAGCTTTATCAAATTTCTGTTGAGCAAAATAGTTACAACCTAATTGAAGATATGCATCAGGAATGTAATCGTTTAGATTTTTCTTGTTTATTTCTATGACTTCTTTTAATAATTTTTCCGATTCATTATATTTCTCTTGCTGAGTTAATATTAAACTATATTTTACAGCGCATTGAGTGTACATATTGTTTTTCTTTCCATGATTTCTAATAACGTGTGATATTGTTTCTGCAATTTGAATCTCGGCATTTTTAATTTTTTTATTTCCTATGTATATTTTGCATAAATTTAAAGTTCCATAAATTGTTTTATGATTTTTATCACCATAGAATTTTTTTAAAAGTTGGATTTCTTTGGCTGAATATAAAAAGGATTTGTCGATATTATCTTCCATATTATATATGCTAGCTAGCATTCCATATAATTCAGCTATTATTGGATGTGTATCACCAAATTTCAAATTATAAAACTTTAATAATTTTTCTAATTTCCATTTTGAATTCTCATAATCACCATTTTTATTAATAATTAGGATAGTATTATAGATAACGAGAGAGCTTTTTGTGTGAAATACGCCAAGTATATCAATATAAATTTTCAATGCTCTATTGTAATATTCTTCAGCATTTTCGAAATCAGATACCATGTAGTAGTAACTTCCTATACCATTATAAGCTTGTGCGATTTGTATAGAATCTTTTGTATTTCTTATAATAAAATCATATAGCGCCTTACTTTTTTTAAGATCACTTATCTTATAATATGCATCTGCTTGCAGTAATTTTATTTTGATTATGAAGGATGGACTATTGTTCTCTTTTTCCAACTTTGATAATAACCTGTTTGCATCTTTAATTTTACCAATGTCAATTAAGTACTTAGCTTTAATCAGCATTAGATTACAATAAGAGCTGTTTTGCCTGTTTCGCAACATAAAACTTTCTCCAGCTTCTAAAACTTCTGCCAGTTCTTTTAATTGTCTTACTTGAAATAAGCATTCCGCAATCCAATGCATGTTTTCTGCAACTGCGTCATTCTGCTTATTCTTAGTTGCCGTTTTTATTGCTTCAGTGAAGAATCGTAATGCTTCAATAAATTTTTCATCTTTTAATAATAATCGTTTGCCTTCTTCTAAATCAACTGTTAGTGTATCAGAAGTGGCGTTAATATTAATCGCGTGAAGAAATAAAAATAGAAATGTAATATACTTTAACATCTGATTTTTGTCGGTACAAATTTAATAACATAACGAATATAATTTAGTCTTTATTCTTTTTTATTTTTGAGGTATGAACAAGATAATTGCAGTTTTACCAGGCGATGGTATTGGTCCGGAAATAATTGAACAAGCTGTTAAAGTGCTAAAATCCATCGAACAAAAATTCAATCATCAATTTGAGTATAACTATGCTTTGATTGGTGCGGCAGCAATTGACAAAACAGGAAATCCATATCCTGATGAAACACATGAATTATGCTTAAATAGCGATGCGATTTTATTTGGCGCTATCGGTGATCCAAAATATGATAATGATCCAACAGCAAAAATTCGTCCGGAACAAGGTTTGTTAAAAATGCGAAGCAACTTAGGTTTGTATGCAAATATTCGTCCTGTAAAAAGTTATGATGCCTTATTAGATGCATCGCCATTAAAAAATGAAAGAATTAAAGATGTTGATTTTATTGTGGTGCGCGAATTAATTTCCGGAATATATTTTGGTAAGCCACGTGGAAGAAGCGAAGATCAAAACATTGCTTACGATACTTGCGTTTATACAAAAGATGAAATTTTACGTGTTACCGAAAAAGCATTTCAGTTTGCAAAAAACAGAAAGAAGAAAGTAACCTTATTAGACAAAGCAAATGTATTGGCAACTTCAAGATTATGGCGCGAAACCGTAACAGAATATGCAAAGCAATTTCCTGATATAGAATTAGAATGTAATTACATAGACAGCGCAGCAATGGAAGTAATTACCAAGCCAATTAAGTTTGATGTAATACTTACAGAAAATTTATTTGGTGATATCATCAGCGACGAAGCATCTGTAATTGCTGGCAGTTTGGGTGTTTTGCCTTCAGCATCCATTGGCGATAAAATTGCTTTGTACGAACCAATCCACGGTTCATATCCGCAAGCAGCAGGCAAAAATATTGCAAATCCAATGGCAACTATTTTATCTGCAGCCATGTTGTTAGAATATAGTTTTGGTTTGTTAGAAGAAAGTAAAACAATTGTTAATGCAGTTGAGAAAGCAATGAATGAAGGCTTTGTTACGGAAGACATCAATAAAGGAAAATATTCAACATCACAAGTCGGCGATAAAATCGTAGAATTTATTTTAGCATGAAAGTAACAATTCTTGGTTCGGCGCATCCGTTGCGTGGCGGTTTGGCAGCGTACAACGAACGTTTGGCTAAAGAATTTTTACACGAAAAAGATGAGGTTACAATAGAAACATTTTCATTGCAGTATCCTGAATTTTTATTTCCAGGAACTACACAGTATTCGTCTTTACCAAAACCAAAAGATTTAGTCATCAATGTTTCTGTAAATTCTGTCAATCCTTTTAATTGGATAAAAGTTGGTTTAAAAATTAGAAAACAAAAACCTGATATTTTAATTACAAAATTTTGGCTGCCTTTTATGGCACCATGCTTAGGAACGATTTGCAGAATTGTAAAAAGCAATAAACACACAAAGATCATTTCTATTTTAGATAATATTATACCACACGAAAAACGAATCGGCGATACATTTTTTACGCAATATTTTGTAAATAGTATTGATGCATTTATTGCCATGAGCGATAGTGTTTACAATGATCTCAGCGTTTTTGATAAACAAAAACCACGCCTACTTAATCCACATCCTTTGTTTGATAATTATGGTGAAAGTATTTCTAAAGAAGAAGCAATTCATCAATTAAATTTAGATGTAGATAAAAAATACATTTTGTTTTTTGGTTTAATTCGTGATTATAAAGGCTTGGATATTTTGCTGAAAGCAATGGCAACAAATGAACTACGACATTCAAACATTCAATTGATTGTTGCAGGCGAATATTATTCAAACAAAGAAGAATACGAAAAACTAATTGCAGATTTAAATTTAAAAGATAAAGTAGAATTACACACACGTTTTATTCCTGACGATGAAGTTGTGAAATATTTTTGTGCTGCTGATATTGTGGTACAACCATATAAACATGCAACGCAAAGTGGTGTTACACAAATTTGCTATCACTTCAATAAGCCTATGCTGGTAACAAACGTTGGTGGTTTGCCGGAAATTGTGCCAAACAATAAAGTTGGCTTTGTCGTTGAGCCAAATGAAAATGAAGTAGCACAAGCTATTCTAAAATTCTACAATGAAAATAAAGAACCAGCATTTATCCAAAATATTTTAGTAGAAAAACAAAAATATAGCTGGAAAGTAATGGTAGAAAAAGTGAAGAGTTTTTTATAAACTTTCAAATTTAATTACCTTAAATCCTAATTCTTAAATCATAAATCTTAATTTAGTGCTATGATTATTCGTTCAAAAGCACCTTTGCGTATTGGTCTCGCTGGTGGTGGCACAGATGTTTCACCTTACTCTGATATTTATGGCGGTGCTATTTTAAATGCAACTTTAAGCTTATACGCTTATACTTCTATCAAGCCACGCGAAGATGGAAAAATAGTTATTAATGCGATTGACAGAAATGAAATCATCGAACTAAAAAGTGAAGAACATTTAGTAATTGATGGAAAATTAGATCTGATAAAAGGTGTTTATAATCGCATCATAAAAGACTTTATTAAACAACCTTTATCTTTCGAAATTAATACTTATGTAGATGCGCCGCCAGGTTCCGGTTTAGGTTCTTCTTCTACTTTAGTTGTTGCTATTTTAGGCGCATTTGTTGAGTGGTTGAAATTGCCTTTAGGTGAATATGACATTGCACATTTGGCTTATTTAATCGAGCGCGAAGACCTGAAAATGGCTGGCGGAAAACAAGATCAATATGCTGCAACTTTTGGTGGTGTAAATTATATGGAATTTTATGGAAACGATAAAGTGATCGTAAATCCATTGCGAATCAAGTCAAAATTCCTCCACGAATTAGAACATAATTTAGTGTTGTTCTATACACAAACTTCTCGTTTATCTTCAAAAATTATACAAGAGCAGACAGATAATGTAAATGCGAAAAAATCTTCTTCTATAGATGCGATGCATCAATTAAAAGAACAAAGTATTTTAATGAAAGAAGCCATTTTAAAAGGTGAAGTTGACAGCATCGGTAAAATTTTGCATGATGGCTGGATGCATAAAAAACAAATGGCTGACGGAATTTCAAACGCATCAATAGACTCAATTTATGAAGCTGCATTGCAAAGTGGTGCAACCGGTGGAAAAATTTCCGGTGCTGGTGGTGGTGGCTTTATGATTTTTTACGCACCTTATGTTCACAAATATCAGCTTATAAAAAAGCTAAGCGAACTTGGTGGAAACGTGATGAATTATTCATTAACCACAGAAGGTTTAACTACTTGGATCGTTTAATTTTAACACATAGACACATAAATTCTACGAATTATTAGAAGAAAACTATGTGTCTATGTGTTAAAAATAAGATTAGTTACATTGGCTGTGCATTTACAGATACATAGTTTGTGATCTGTGTTTTCTCTTCATCAGTCAATTTTGCTTTTGGTGCCATTCTATCAATCCATTTTGTCCATTGCGTCATGTTGCCGCGCGCAGGATCTTTTAATTTATGACAAGTACCACATTTAAGATCATACACAGCTTTTCCTTCTGCAAACTGTGCTGTGGAAACAGTTTCGCTGGATGTTTTTTCAGTTTTTGCTACAGTTGATGTTGTCTTATGTGAACACGCGAACACGACCAGAGAGATGATTGTAATAATGATTAATTTCTTCATGATTGTTTAGTTTTGATAAATTTAGTTTTTGTTTTTGACTTTTGCCTTATTATTTAATCGGTAACCATCTGTCAAAGTCTTAAAAAATGCAATCATATCATCAATTTCCTCTTTGCTCAGTTTCAAATCACCTAATTCAATAGCATTAATATTTTCTTTTACTTCTGGATGCGCAAACTTCGGATCAACATCACGGACATTATAAAATTCTAAAACCTCTTCTAATGTATTAAAAATGCCTGAATGCATATAAGGTGATGTGATCGCAATATTTCGTAAAGTTGGTGTCTTAAATCTTCCAACTTCTAAAGGATTTCTGCGCTCAAAAATTGCCAAACCACTATCAATTGGTTGTCCTTTTTGTAAAGGATTTTTTGGTAAGCCAATATTGTCGTAAGAATAATCTGTAAATAAAATTTTATCGGTTGATGCATAAGATGTTGGCGTAGATAAATGGCACAAGCTGCATTTTGTTTTAGAAGAATCATTGAATAATTGCATGCCACGCATTTCCTGTTCAGTCAATTTTACTTTACCTTGTAAATAAAAGTCAAACTTGCTCGTAAACTGATTTACTTGTTTCGATAATTCAAAAGCCTGTAGGCATGTAATTGCATAAAAGGCTACAGTTTGGCTGTCTGCAAAACTTTCTTTCCCAAATAATTTTTCAAGCATTGGATAATAAGACGCCTTTCTTATTTTTTCTGCAACAATACCAAAATCATGATTATTCATTTCCTGCGCATTCGTCATCGGAAACAATGCTTGTTGATTTAAGAATTCAGCTTTGCCGTCCCAAAAAAAACCACCAACGGTTTCCCATGCACCACGAACCATTTCGGCTCTTCTGTTTGGAGCAAAACCCATATACGCTATTGCCGGCGCATTTCTTAAGCTATGCTGGTGCGCTGAACCTTCAGAAAAAGGTGTGTGTCTTGGATCAGAAAAACCATGCATCGGTGAATGACAACTTGCGCAGCTGACACCAATTGGCTCTGATAGATTTTTATCGAAAAATATTAGCTTGCCAATTAATTCAGAATCTGATAAGCCATTGTTATTTGCTATAAATTCTTCTTCAGAATCATAATAAAATAGTTCATCAGCAGTTTTGCTTTTGCAGGAAATGAAAGCTAAGCAAACAAATAATATAGGAAATAAGTAACGCACTTTATTCTAATTGACTTTTGAAGTTCCAATTTAGAAAAAAGATTTGATTAAGATGAAATTAGAATAAAATGGAATTATTGAAAGTAATTATTCTTACAAAGAATTAACAAATTTTACTAAGTCTGCTCTGTCTTTTGAAGAAAGGTTTTTTACTTGTATTTTTTGTTTTTCAGCTTCGCCACCATGCCACATAATGGCTTCTAAAGTGTTTCTTGCGCGACCATCGTGTAATAAGCTGGTGTGTCCGTTTGTTAGTTCACTTAAACCAATGCCCCAAAGTGGTGGTGTTCGCCATTCATTTCCTGTTGCTAAAAAATCAGGTCTGCCGTCAGCCAAATCGCTGCCCATATCGTGCAACAACAAATCTGTGTATGGATAAATGATTTGATTGCTTAAGAAAGAAATAGCATTTGATTCTGTAACATACTTTTGAGTATGACATTTATCACAACCAACTTTAAAGAAAATTTGCTTGCCATTATTGGTGCCTGCATCATTAAAATCTCTGCGTTTTGGAACCGCTAAAGATTGTGTGTAAAAAGTAAGATCCAATACCAATTGACTGTCGACATCATGCTTAATGCTTGGTCCATTATCCTGAATCTGACCGAAAGTAGTTTCAACAGGAAATGCAAAAGAAGTAATGCCGATGTCTTCATGCAAAGCCGTTGCAGTTTGTGCCAATAGTGTTGGACTGTTTGCTTTCCAACCGAATTTACCTAATTCATATTGAAGAGAAACAGGATTCCAAACATGGTTCGCTTTGCCGGAAATTCCGTCGCCATCTGTATCATTTACATCTTCTTTAGATAAAATATTTGTGTTGTTAACAGCTTCCAGTAAACCTAAGCCGATTACTTGCTGTGCAATACGTGGCGAAACCATCATGTTAGAAGGTATTACTGTATTTGCAGAACTGATAATATAATTAGGCTTACGCAATGTATAAGGCGTGCCGTCGTTAAAAGTAAAATTAGTTTCGGTAAATGTAATCTGAACCTGACCTTCGGATTGTTTGCCAAAAGAAGCTTTGGTTTGCAATTGAGCGCCCAAACCACTAATTGGCATTGGTCCATCACCTTCATTAGCACGTGGTATACTTACCCGAAATAATAAACCTTTTAGATCTGAGCCGGAAAGTGGTTGTGGTGATTTTCCGTTTTTTGGATGACAGGCAACACAAGATATTTGGTTGAAAATCGGACCTAAACCAGGATTGATTGGTGCCGGACTTGTTACAAAATTAGCAGAAAAATCAGCATCGCCTACAGCATGCTGTGCAAATTCCAAACTATTTAAATTAGACGCAGGTTGTTCGAAAGAACCACTGAAAATATTTCTGTAGGTAGTAGTGCCACCCGGAAATTCTTCTGATGCATCATTAATATCAATATTCTCTTTTTTACAAGAAATAAAAAGAACGATCAATAATAAATATGTTGTTTTTTTCATCTGAAGAATGTATGTTTTAAAGACATAAATGTCCCGAAAAATCGGGACATTCTGTTGTTTATAGAAGTTGTTTTTTCTTTAAAAAATTATAAACCATCTACTAAGTCTAATAACTCAGTACCTAAAGTTCCTTCTAAAGTTTCAACTTTAGATTGTGCCGCTTCGATAGATGCTCTGTCAGAACCTAATGCAGTTGAATAAGTAGTGCTTGCAGAACCGCCAATTGCCTGTATCGCCGCAATTGCTTCTGTAATTTGTGTTTTAATCTTAGCATCTAACGTAGCATTTTTTGCTGCAACGATAGTACTTAAGCCTTTTCCATTTCCTAAAGAACCATATTTTCCTAAGTACACATTTTGAATACTTGTAATATTGCTTGTGAAATCTGTTTTTGTATTAGCGCTAAATCGGCTTTCTTCTTCTCTTAAACCACCATTTAAGCCATCTAAGTCTAAACCATCTAAAGTGCTTTGAATCTTAGAATCGAAAACTTCACCTGCGATGCCACGAATACCTTCTGCCAATTCTACAAATACTGCTTTTTCTGAAGGATAACGAGTGCTTCTTGCTTTTAATTGATTTGCAAAATTGCCTGTGGTCCAAGCAGCTTTTAATTCAGCGGTTTTTCCTTTTAAGCTTTCAGTTGCTGCTACTAAATAATCTAATTCACGTGCAGTTAATTGTGCCGCTGTTTTGTTGCTTGCAGAACCCCAAAGTAAGTATTCAATTAAGTGAAAACCTTTTAAGCCTGTTCCGGCATCACCGGTTAAATTGTCAATATATGCTTTATTTAATACATCAGAACCGGCTAAGATCAAATCAACATTTATGCTATCTAAAGGCCAAGTATCAATATTTGGGTCAATTTCGTTATCTGCAACCGGTCCAAATAAGAAACCTTCACTAGCTTCCCAAGGTGCACGAGCTGCAACCCAAGCTGCTTTTGCTGCTGTTAATTCGTCTGTTGTTGCGCCACCTGCTTTTAATGCATTTATAGCTGTAAGTAATATATCAGCTTTAGCGTCTAAATCACTGTAAGTTGCTACGATAATATTGTCAGTTACATTAGTAATTACATCAGCGTTTGGACTTGTTTCGTCTTTCTTGCAGCTTACTGCTGAGAAAACTGCCATCACAAAAAGAAAGTAAATAGATATTTTTTGCATAAAATTAT
>Ga0247804_10000161_pt1 | contig 30997 bp, 30 predicted proteins | sample UWRJL029104C1_FD_181142 | JGI IMG/M metagenome (GOLD analysis project Ga0247804, IMG submission 181142) | Plant litter microbial communities from Arlington Agricultural Research Station in Wisconsin, United States - UWRJ-L029-104C-1 | ecosystem: Environmental > Terrestrial > Plant litter >... | reverse complement strand
AGAGTATGCTTGATTATGTTATACAATTTTCCGAACTAATAAAAAGTGTTTCAATTTACTTTGAATATGCACTTGATAACGATAAAAGAGAGATAGTAAATCAAATCTTTTCTGAACTCTTCTTTTCGCATTCAGGATTACAATACGTAGCAAAAGAGGGCTTTTCTGAATTGTTCTTAAGAAACGATAAAGAAATTGCCCCATTTGGTGCAGCGTTTTACCTGTTTTCTGAACTCGATAAAATATACTTCAACATCAAAAATATTAAGATAAAATTTTAATCAATAGCTTATTCAGTAGCAAAAATCAGTAATTATAGTTTAGTAAAAATTTAAATAAATAGCATAATGTCATAAAGTAAGTGTTATATTTAATATATTATGGTATTGTGTGATTGAATTAATTATAAAGCTATGAGACTTGAAAAAATTAAAATTAAAAACTTCAGGAGAATTGGTGAAGCAGAAATAGTTTTTGCTTCGTCATCTTTTGTAATTGGTCCTAATAACTGCGGTAAAACTTCCGTTATTGATGCTGTAGAAGCACTTTTATCTTTAAAGTCTGAAAAAGTAAGTGAATCTGACTTTAGGCTATCGCAAGATGGAACAAGGGCAGACGTTATTGAACTTGAAGGGGTGTTTGGTGGGATTTCAGAAGAAACTTCACAAAGTAGAGGATTTAAAGGCCGTGTTATTAATGGGAAATTCACTTATAAAAAAACCTATAGATTAGCTACTGTAACTAAACCGACGATTGAGAGTATAACTTATCCTTATGCGATAAAAACTGAATTTGCAAACGCTAAAAAAATACAAGATTTAATAGATAACGGAATTACTCAAGAATTACTTTCAGAAAGAATTATTAAAAATGCACCTGAAGAAAAGTTAGCCAAAGTATGGGAAAGTGATTTTCCTGAAGCTGTAGATTATGATACTGCACAACTACCAACTTATGAAGGGAATCCTGGGGGTTTTTCGTCAAATGTAATTTCAAAGCTTCCTAAAGTTATTAGAATACCTTCATTAGTAAATGTGTCAGACTTTGAATCAAAAGATAAAGGCTCATCTATATTGGGAGAATGCCTCGGATTGCTTTTCGAAGATTTATTAGCTCAAAGTAAATTAGCAGAAGGTATACAAGAAAAACTTACTGAATTGGAATTACAGATGAATCCTGAAACAGAAGGTTCATTAATTCGCAAATTAACAGATGATGTCAATATAATTATTGGTTCTGTATTTCCAGCATGTGGAATTAACATTAAACCGAATCTCCAAAATCTATCTGATATTTTAAAACCAAAGTATGAAGTTTCATTATTTTCAAATGTAAGTACAAGAATTGACAAACAAGGTACAGGACTTATTAGAACTACTGCATTTGCAATGCTTCGTTATCATTCTAATTTAAGAAAAGAAAAAAATCTTGAGACAAGACCTATATTAGTTGCATTTGAAGAACCAGAAATCTATTTACATCCCGCAGCTGCCAATTTATTGCGTGACACTATTTATGCTTTGGGAGCTACCGATCAAATAATATGCAACACTCATTCCCCATGGATGATTGATTTAACTCAAGAACCTTTAAGTTTAACTAAGATGATTTATCATTTTGATACAACCATTACAAGTATAAATTATGGTTTAACTTCAGTTTTTGCTACTTTACCGGGTGATGACAAAATAAGAGTAAAAATGCTTCAACAATTTGACGATGAGATATCAAGAGTATTTTTTGCAGACCGCGTAGTTATAGTTGAAGGCGATACTGAAATTCTTGCAATTAAGAATACACTTAAAGTAATACCTGAAAATATACGTAAAGAAATTTTAGCAAAGACACAAGTTGTTAGAGCTCGAGGCAAAGCTTCAATAATTTCATTGGTCAAATATTTGCATGACTTAGGAATAAAACCATTTGTTATGCATGATAGAGATGAAGGAACAGCGGGAGCTGAAAAATTCAATCAACCTATTGCGAATGCAGTTAATGATACTACTAGAATATTTTTGAATTTAGAAAATGTGGAAGATAGTTTAGGATATTCTGCCCCAGCAACTGATAAGCCATTTCAAGCTTTTATTCATACTAATACATGGGCTTCTGTAAGTGATATTCCACAAGCGTGGAAGGATAATTTTGAGTCAATTTTTGGAGTTAAAATTTAAAACAAAAAATAAATGAAGCATTTAGTTAAAAAATTTATTAGAGCAGAAAAAGTTGGAAATGATGTGACTGATATAATTTCATCAGTTCCATATGATGAAGCCGCATTAACATCTTTAATTAAAAATGATTTCGACAATTATTATGCGTTTATCCAAACAAATGATAATGAACTTATACAGGCATTCCCATATAAACGAGATAACAAACAATATATTGTCCCTGAAGCTAATCCAGTTGTTTTATATTTTGAATGTGCAAGACGGAATATTAGATATATCAAACAAGCAGATGAAGCTTTGTTTTTAGAGTTAGATAAAATCCGTCCTGATAATTTAGGAATTGATTCAAAGAATGCTAATGCGACTATAATGCTAAATCAATTTTACAGTTACTATACATTGGCTAGTATTAGTGTTTCTTTCCTATTTAACTCGATTGAAGCATTCATAAATAATATTATTCCAAAAGATTTCAATTACTCAAAAGAAACTAAGAGACATACTATTGTTTACACAAAATATCAAATACAAAAAGAAACTACTTTTGAAGATAAGATTAAGGATGTTTTGCCATTAATTAAGGGTAAGTCTTTTCAACAGGAATTTAGTCAAAAGTGGGATAGTATTAAAAAGCTTAAAGATTTTCGTAATGAAATAATTCACACTCAATCTTATGACCAAGAGACGCCTAACATTTATTTAAGTCTTTACACAACTGCATTAAACTTTGATTACGAAACTACTTTGATACATGTAAAAGATTTTCTGAATTACTATGAAAATAATTTAATAGAAGAATGTGATTGTGGACAAGATTATTGATATTCCAATAGCTATTATCAACTTGTTTAATACTAAGCTACCAAATTATTTTACCATCGTTTGTTATACTCTTAGCTGTTTTCAAATTTTTAATTTTAGCTAATGAAATATGTTCGGGATGGCTTAAAGTATAATTTTTATCATAAAAAGCTTCTTCAATCTCAAATTCTATTACTTTGTCTAGTCTGAAATACTCTTCCATCGCTTTTGGTTTTATTGCTAAATTTTCAGTTAAGAAGTCATTTCCTACACTAGGATAAATAATACAATCAATTATAAATTTTTTGTCCTCATCTTTATGCGGAGTTAGAATTTGTTCAGAAAAAATTGCTGTTAGAATATATTCAACATGATGATTAGTTTTTTTGGTATATTCTCTTCCAAGAAGCTTAAAATAGTGCCTCAAGTGGTTTTTAACAAGTTCGGAAAACTCTGTACTTTTTTCCTCGAAAGCTTTTGTACTATCTTGAATTCCTTTACTAATATTCATGGCTTTTTCACTATGAGAAATTGGATAACTAATTAATTTTTTTGAAGAGTCTTTTGCTACCCATACACCAACTGTAACTAGTTTATTCAAAGGTGGTTTAATTTCTTTCAATGCAGTATCAATATTTTCTGTAGTGTAAAAAATATTAGTAAGGGGTGTATTTGCACGATTATATTTATTAATACTTCTAACAGTAGTCAAACTAGGATATTTTAATGAATCAATGCTTGTTATACTTTCGTTTTTCTTAATAATACTTTCATTGACTACCAACCTATAAGTACGTAAAACAGTTAAATTAACAAACATCAATGCGGTATAATTAAAAGCATATAATATGTAATTTCTAAAGTTTTTTATATCATTATCGTTGAAACTTTCATAATCCAGTTCAATAAGTTTTTCATCCAATTCTTTGTAAAATGAATTCAAATCCCTAAAAATTTTTTCTTCTTCTACTGTGATAGCTTCATTTCGAAAAAGTTTGAAAAATATTATTTGCTCTATTGTGGTATGAGAACCTTTAATCCATCTTTTATGTTCGGGGATTTCCGGTAAGTTCCTGAAGGTTATTTGCCAATCAGGAATTTTTAAATAAGAATTCTTTGATGTTTTTTTCCAAAGATCAATAGTTTTTAAAATTTCATTTTTTAGATTTTTAAAACTTGGTTTTAAGATTTTATGATAACGCAAATTTGATATCCTTGTTCGTTTATGATATTCTTTTGCAAATTCAAATGTAGCTTTTTCAATAAGCGTAAAAAAAAACTCAACAGTAGGATCTTGAAAGCTATTCTTTATTTTAAAACAGTTTAGGGTTTTTGCAAAAAATACTCTTTGATTTGTAGTTTCGTTAATCACATATCTTTCAATTCCAATATATATATTGCAACACTCGGGTTCATCAGGATTTTCTTCAGATATAGCTAATAAGTAATCGCATTCATTTTCTGACAATATTCCCATAAACTGTTTTAAAGGCAAATGAGACCATTCTTCTATTTGAATAGGGTATTGCTCTACGATTTCTATTGCACCTGACATTGCATTCTTAATTTCCAGTTGATTTCAACATTAATAATCAGGGTCTAAAAATTTCATTTTTCTATCATAATCTGCACTATTTAAAGCCCTTTCTATTTCTCTTTTAACATTAGTTCTTATTTCTATTAGATCAAGTTGATTAGGAGATTTGTTTATCATTTCAAGTATTCTATTCCAATCCTTTGCTTCAAGTTCACCAATGATCACATCGCCAACATATGACCCACCATTTCCTCGCCACCAAATTTTTTTAAATAAATCCTCATTTGTGTTGTATTTCAAATAATGTAAAAATGCTTGTTCAAAAAAATCTTTCATAGCGTGTCTTAATACATCAAATATTGCATTCATTTTATTTGTATCAGAATGGAATCTTTGAATGTAGTTTAGTATAAATTCTTGCGCCTTAATTTTTTGATTATCATTAATGCCTTGAAATAAAATATTTAATGGATGTGTTCCAATACCATAATATCTATGTGAATCTAAAATTATATCAGCTGCTTGTTCAACATATTTATCTGAATTCTGTAAGTCCCAAATGAATGCTAGTTTACTATTCGCATTTTTAGAGCGAATTGTTCCTGCATAAAATAATTTAATATATTCAAGAATAAATTCCGGATCAATATCTACTAGTACTTTTAATTGAGAATTACTATAGTCAAAATTTACATTATTATTTACTTGCTGTAAATATGCTTTTTGTAAGAGTTCATAATGATCAGATAATTTATAGGAATATTTTTCAAAGAAATCAAATGAAGTTTGTATTCTAATATCCTTCAACTCATTTTTGGCAACAATTATCTTCAATATTTTTACAAAAATATCTTTATCAATCTCAATAAATTTTTCTAGTGTTTCAAAGCGTATGTAACACCAACCTTGTATACTTTTAATTGTGTTTATCAATTCAGAGCAATAGTATTCATTTACTTTATCTGCTGAAATAAATTCAAAGAAAGTAATTTGCCAGTAAATACTATTTTGATGTTCCCACTTATTTAATAATTGCCAAAGTTTTTTTGTCCATTCATCTGAAGTTTCTGAAATTACTTTAATTATCCGTGGTAGTGGGTTTAGTGTGTTCGGATAATCTTTTAATAAGATTTGCAAAAATTTAAATCCTAGTTCTTCATTTTTAATAAAATTTTCTTCCAAAATAATATTAAGTGATTGTTGAATATTCCAACTGTGATTTTCTTTTAATAATAAGGATTTTTTTACTGCACTGAGCAAGTCAATAAACTCTTTTTCTTCTGTAAAGATAAATGAACTTCTTAATTCTTGTTCTTTGAGTTTTTGGAATTCTTCATATTCAAAATCATAACTTTGTTGACCCATATATGTAGTCCAATCTAGTCTTTCATAAATATTATACTCATCATTTTCAAACTGAGTTAATAATTTTTTATAATCTCTGTTTTTTAAATTTTCTCTATCTAATATTCGAACAAATTCATTAACAAAATGGACATGTTCAATATTAGAAACGTTAAGGTTGTTTTCAATAAATGGAATGAGATAAGAAAGGTCAAACTCTAATATTTCTGGAACAGCTCCATCAAAACCAACATTATAATTTGAAAGTATTGCAATAACTCTTTCTTGGTCATATTCATATTCTTCGAATAATTTTACCCAAATGTTTTTTCTGAATAGCTTAATTGTATTGTTAAAGGGCAAAGTATATCTGGAAATAGTTACAGTGTGTTTGCGTCCACCATTAAATACTTGATAAACGTGTTGAAGAAAGGTTGCTGATAATGCAAAAAATGCTTCCTTGTAAATTGGATTATTGTCATTTATCTTTCTATAAATTAAATTAAAAAATTCAACTTGTCTTATACAATCATATCTAAAATCTTCATCATCGAATAATAATCTTTCTTTAACAAGTTTTATTAGATATGGAAACAACTCAGATTTTTTTCTACAATATTCAAACGATAGTTCTATAGATGGTATAAAGCTTTCTGTATAAAAATTATAAAAATTCGCAAGGAATGGTAGTATATCATTTATATCCCACAATGTTTCTGATTCTTTATGAGCAGCATTATAAATTGGATATTCATGTTCCGGAATAGCTTTAATTTTATCATTATAATAACTTAATGATTCTTCTCTTTTATAAAACCAAAAAAGTGATAGAAAATCTGTGATTTTTTCATCATTTGAATAAATGCTTTGTAAGTAATCATTCAAAGATCTATCTATTTTATTTAAGACGTTTTCATAACCAAATGAATTATTTGAAGGAATAACTGTGTCACTGAATCTCCGTTTCCATTTCGGAAAGAAATTAGACAACAATGTTTTAAATGAAAGTATGTTATCTTTTATAAAAACCTTATAAAAGAAATAAGTCGCCATTACTTGTTCTGAAACCCGAGCATGATTGTATTGAACTTCAATTAATTCTTTTTTTTCAAGAACGTCAATAGCCTCATTAAATGTATGATAGTTTAAATCAAAACTTGTTAGTACATCTTGAATAAATACTTTATTGTCTCTTTCGATTGTGAAGAAAAACGAAATAATTCCTAATACTTTAAGGATGGTTTTATCACCAAAAATATCAAAATCCTTAATAAATGTTTGAAAGTAAGAATCATATAGTTCGGAAACATCTCCAATCAAAAATGACTCTTGTTTTTGAAGTGCAATTCTGGAAGACATTATTGCAAGTCTAGCATTTCCATCTGCCAACTCTATAATTCTTTTCTGATACTTTGGGTTTATTATCTTGAACGATTCACTACTTATTAAACCTGTTATTTCAGTATCGGAAAATCTTTTAATAATTATTGTATAAGGATCATAATTAAAACATTCGTTAATTATATCATTTAAAGCATAGTCTCTTACCGTTAAAATTATTTTTATTTTACCCTTTCTTACTTCACTGAAAATACCTAAAATTTGTTTAAAATTTATTAGTTGTCTATTTGCATCATCAATAAGTAAGACATAATTCCTATCTTGTTGTAAATGGATTTTCAAATCTTGTGAAATATCTTGGTCTTTTTTAGCTATAGCAAATGAATGATAATCATGATTGTTTGAAATAAATTCATCTATGGCTTCGAGTGCTATTTTAGTTTTACCTACTCCAGGCGCACCTGAGATTATTAATAAATCTCTATTACATAATGTTTGTTTAATTTCTTTTAATTCCGATTCTCTGTGAAGAAATATGTTGTCTAATGGTGTCGCTAATCTGCCTGCTCTGTAATTATATTCATCAACAAAATTTTTCAAAGGTAATAATTGACCAGTATCTAAAGGAATTCCTAAAATATCCTTTGCAAGAATTAAATATTTAGAATAGATTTCCAACGCAAGCCAATCAATTCCTATTAATTCAATAATTACTCCTTTAGATTGTGCATATTTTGTGATGTCAACTTCTTCTGAAACTGTTATTCGAGAATTAAAGCAAATGACAATCTTTTCTATTTCATTTGATGATATTCCAGTATTCTTTTCATCTACACACTTATCAATATCTTCTTTAATTTTAGAAACTAATCCTTTTTTTCTTGTAGTATATTCTACAAAAATTAATTTGCCATTTGTAACCCGAAAGAATGTATCTGGAGTTCCTTTAATTGTTTTTTGTTTTCCTATTTGGCTACCTGTCCTGTTTATGCTGGCAAATTCTTTTTCTCTTAAGTTTAGGTATATATCGCATAAGTTTTGAAAAGAGGCACTATCAATATTTTTAAGTTGTTGTTCAATCAATTTTAGCCTACCAGTTGAAACATATTTTGCACTATTTTGAATTGTTTGGAAAGCTGTATTTAATGTTTTAATTATTGAATTTCCTGCAACTAACCAACCTAAAGATTCTTTATTTTTAGGATCAGTCTTAGATAAATTAATCTCACGTTCAATATCGTATACAGTTTTTTGTATATTGTTTCTTTGTAACGAAACTGAGGATTTAGAAATAATATAATTGTTTATCTCATCTTCTATGATAAATAAACAGGGTATGCCCATTTTATTTGCTTCGTCAAATTCTGACTCAACCCTTTTTACTTCATTTCCTTGATTAAGAACTATACCAATAAATACATCAGATTCTGAAATTTGCTGCTGTGTTTTTTCATCAACTGATTCTCGAGAATCATTTTGACTCACAAGTACATCAATATTAGCTTCATTTAAATTGAAGGAAATTAATGTCAATAAATATTCATCACTAGATAATAAACTATATGAGATAAAAGCGTTCATATTATTTTCCTTTTAATTTAATTAGTTGTTGAAAATATTTCGGGAAATATTGTTGAATGATCTTTTCATTCGAAATAATTCTCCTTTTAAACTGTTCGCCGCTCCACGATACATATTTTTTCCCAAATATGCAATTAGTCTCCAAATCCTCAAATAAATTTGTAAGTTTTGATGTAGGTTTTTGCTTGCAAACAAGTAAATAACCGCAAGCGTTATATGAGTGAAGTAGTGTTGGTATATTTATATCTGCAATTTTATCGGTTGATATATCCGAACTATGAAATTTACATTGAACAATCCAACGCATTTTATATGTTGATATATTGTCATTAATGCTAATTATAACTAGAATATCTCTTCCTCCATCTGCACCTGTTCCTGAAGGTTTAACTTCTATGTCTATTATATTTGTACCTTTTTTAGTCATTGAATCTTCGAAATAAGATATAACCAAGTCTTCAAAACTTTTATGATTACTTATTTCATTTAAACTCAAATTCATTCAAAATCTTTTTGCAATTAAATATACAAATTCTTGAATTATAATAATCCTTACAAACTACAAAATCTAGGTCGTTATAAGAATCTAGTGTTTGTTATTATTAGCTGATGCATTTTAATTTGAATCCTGAAATCACATATCTCGCTCAAACTAACTTTCGCAATGCCGGAACTTCTTTTGGTATCAAGCAAGCAGACCGTTTATTTCATTGTTATTTGGTTGGTCAAACTGGCGTAGGTAAATCCACATTACTAAAATCTATGATTCAACAAGATATTATGCATGGTCGTGGATTGTGTTTAATTGAACCTCATGGCGATTTAGTTGAAAGCGTTTATAGCAGTATTCACAACAAAGAAAAGATTATCTATTTCAATGCTACCGACCCTAACATTCAATATGGTTATAATCCTTTGCGAAAAGTATCTTCTGATAAGAGAGCATTAGTTGTATCTGGGATTTTAGATGTGCTTAAAAAGCTCTGGAATGACGCCTGGGGCGTGAAGTTGGAGCATATATTAAGATACACCTTGCTTGCATTGTTAGACCAGCCACAAGCCCATTTTGGCAATATTTTAGACATGCTGTTGGATAAGGAGTATAGGAATGAAGCTAAAAGAAATTTAGAGAATGAAAGTGTCAAGGATTTTTGGGAAAAAGAATTTCCGAAATATATGCCTTATGATCTTATGCCTATTTATAATAAATTGGGAGGCTTTCTTTCATACAATATTATTCGTAAAATCTTAATTGAAAACACAGAATCTATTTCACTGCGAAAAATTATGGATGATGGACAGATACTATTGGTTAATGTATCTAAAGGACATGTGGGCTCGGATGTATCCAATATTTTAGGAGCATTATTAATTACTTCGCTTTCTTCAGCAGCTTTTACTCGTGTAGACACACCAGAAGAATTACGCAAGCCTTTTCATATTTTTTTAGATGAATTTCATAACTACTCGACCTTGTCTTTGATTAACATGTTTTCTGAATTAAGGAAATTTCGGATAGGCTTAGTTGTTTCTCATCAATATCTACATCAATTAGAACCCGATGTTCAGAAAGCTGTACTTGGAAATGTTGGTACTAAAATCATCTTTCGTGTGGGATATGACGATGCGGTATTATGGTCAAACCAAATGAAGCCATATTTTAATGACACTGATTTTATGCAGTTGCCTAATAGGCATGTTTATTTGATACTAATGATTGATGGAGTGCCGAGTAAGGCGTTTAGTGCAGTGACTAATAAATTCAATGACATATTGGATTAAGCTAAGATGTTGCCCTATTCTGTAGGGCTTTTTTATTCTATTTTTGAGGCTTCTAAATATTAAATGTGCCTCGCTGTGTTAATGCTGTTTTTTGATTCAACTAAAGTTTCTATATAAAAAAGTTATTTTAAGTATTGTTTTAAAAATAAACGTTAGCAGACTGAACGCTAACTTAATAAATTCTATTATCGGCTCAATTGCCCCATAATTACTTACAAAAGCAGGAAAAAAATAAATTAATCCTATTAATGCAAGAATGCTCATCACCAGACCCAAAACGTATAAAGATCCTCTTCCATTTTTATCAGGTTTATTACCACCATTAATATTGAAATTATAGGTGTTGTTGATAATTATTCCTGAACCGCTTTTAATTACATTCTTATTACTGTTTGATTTACTAACCCTTCTTATCTGCATACAATAGCTTTAAAGGTTAGTTTTTTAAAATTAATAAATTTATTCATTACAAAATTTTTATAAATTAAAAACCTAGCTTAATATTCCAATATGTCAAAGAACTCGTCTGATTTTGGTCAGACCTTTATCCTACAAAATTAATACAACAATGTTTCTAAAGTTTTGCCAAAACATTATTGAAATTTTAAATATGAAAATTCATCGGTAGTGAATTTGTGATTTTGCGATATGAACAAAATACTGCATATACGTAATTTTTCATTCAGATGTAAACTCTGATAAATATCGTTCATTCAAAGAATAAATATGAATTTTAAAGAATATCCAGTTTTACTTGATGACCAAGTAGCTGAAATAACATTGAGTTATTCAAATAGATTGAAGCTTAAAGACAGAGTAAAAGTTACCAATCCAAATATTGCAGGAAGCATTTTTCGCCAAACATGGAATCCTGATAAATTGGAACTCCAAGAATCTTTTAAAGTAATGCTTCTTAATCGTAATAACCAGTTGTTGGGAATAGTAAATCTTTCAGAAGGTGGAATCGCTGGAACAGTCGTTGATATGAAGTTGCTTTTTGCTGTAGTATTAAAGTCACTTGCTTCCGGCATTATCTTATGTCACAATCATCCTTCAGGGAATCTTTGTCCAAGTGATAGTGATTTGCGTTTGCAAAGAAAAGTTGAAACCAATTGTAGTTCACTTGAAATTTCAATGTTGGATCATCTCATTCTAACTTACGATGGTTTTTATTCCTTTGTCAATGAAAAATCTTTTTCTTTTGACACTCAAGAAACGTTATAAGTGAATACGTATTAAAAAAATAAACTTGCCTTACGGGGCAAGTTTTGTGTAATTCTAAACCATAGATGGTCCGAACTCTTGTATGAGTTCAATCTCAAGACCTGATAGCGTATCAGTAAGTAATTTTACTGCCTTCAAATCTTTACTAGATAATCCATGAATTGGATTGATTAAATAAGTAAGCACTAAGTGCACATACTCGTCAAGATCATATCCCTTAGGAAAATGAAACTTTAATGTATGGTCAAAATATGTGAGAGCATACTCATCAGTATCGCTTCTACGAGGCATAAGCATCTCACGTACAGTACCGATATCGAATCTTTGTACAAAAACAAGATTCAAAAATGCGATACGCTTTCCCATGAAATCTTTAGTATCCACATCATTTGGATTTCCTATGATTTTCATAAAGCTTGGAGTGTTTTGGTATTTTTTATACCTGCTTATCCTATTAATAGATTGGTCCTCGGTGAATTTCTTTCTCAGAAACTCAACTTCTTGTTGGAACATGAGGGCTCTTTCCTCATGTTCAAAATATGTTTTGAGCAGATTTTGAAAGCTCTCGTTGTATTTACCTGTTACTTTAGGAAAATAATGAGTATATAGATTATTTTTGTTTGTTTTCAAGTGTATTGTGGTTTACAATACGCAAGTCTTCAGAGACTTTGTCAAGCTTTACAAATAAAGCATATTAGTATATAGTATGGATACCAGTAAATTACTTCATTGTATTTGCTGCAAGGTTTCATTAACTAGTCGTATTAGTTATTGAATTTTAACCTCATCAGATGTTCGCGCATCTGGTGATTTTTTTACAGAAAATAAAGTGAGTGTGTGCTGATTAAAATTTACAAATCGCAACATATGTTGCTTTTTTTGATTCATAATTTTAATTGTGTTGCCTGTTGGCGAACTGAAGTAATTTTAAAGATTAAGTTCTTTGAAACAAAATTAATAAAAGTTTTGAAAAATGCAAATTATTTCAAATATTTAAATATGGACAGATATAACATAGAACTGACTAACAATTTACCACGAATTGCCATCTTAGAATTAAGCTCGTCAGGAGTGCGAATAATCTATGTGAAAGAAAACATTATTAATTCAAATCCTTGGATGTTCGACTTTACGCATTATAATCCCGATCAAGTTCCAGTAGACGCCTATTCATTTATTGAAGACGGATTTATGAATGAAAGTAAATATAGGGAGTTTGTAATTCCTGCAATACGTACATTACGAAACAGAGCGCAAAAGCATGGTGTTAATCAATTTTATCCTGTGGGAACAGCCGCATATCGAGTATTAAATAAAGGGGCTATCTCTGAAATGGTTAAACAAGTACTTGGAAATAGAATTGAAATTGTGACTCCTGAAGAAGAAGTTTTGTCGAATCTATATGGTTTTATCAATGTGAAGCCTAAATATTTTCATTATGAGAAAAACCGAAATTACTTGATGATTGATCAAGGAGGCGGTTCAACAGAAATGGTGTTTTTCAATGAGAAAAAAGTATTTAGAACCATTTGTACAGATTTGGGTTCCCAAACTCTCAAACGACTCTTTTTTGACAATGTAAATGATGACATTCTAAATGCATTAAAACAATCTGACATGATTATTGAAAGCGAATTACAAAAGCACTTGAAATCTGTGGAAGAGCCAGGGATTTTGTCGAAAGATTGCATCGTTTCTGGAAATGCCATTAAGCAAACCATACGAGCAATAAAATATATTCATGGTTCTGGTACGGATTTAGAGTTCATAACAAATTATAAGCAGGAGTTAGACACTAGAATATTATCTCGCTGTTACAATAAAGGTGAACTACAGAACATGATAAAGAATGATTCCCAATTGAACAATGACATTATTAATCGTTTATCTTTGCCAATATTCATTGGAGTGATGGAACGCTATAAACTCCAAAGAGTGGTATTGAATTTTGTTGGGTTGCAATATATAAAGCTTTGGGACAGACTCGGATTAAAGAAGGTTTGACATTTATAACGCGAAAGCACAACTTATAAATTGCACAAATATTGCACAAATGGAAGTCGTGTAATTTAGGTATACATTACACCAAATGATACCAATTTCATTATATTTACAACTGGAAGCAAAATTTCAAGCTTGGGGGGAATCGCCTCATAATCAGGGGGTCCATGGTTCGAGCCCATGCGGGACCACAAGAAAATCAAGCAGTTAGATGGGGAACCCTAACTGCTTTTTTATTTTCTCACAAGCTATTTACAAGCAATACTCGTCCTCATGTGGTGTTTGCTAGTTCCTTTTGAAGGAGATAATTCATCGCTCGTTCAGCATATCCAACCGCTTTTAGGACGTAACTTTTGTTATTTTGCAGAGCCTTGAGCCATGACACGATGTAAGCAGATGACGAAGTTAGCGAAGCAGGAATTTGGAAATGTGCGCACAGAAATGCGCTGCCGAGTTCCGCTACCAATTCCTCAAAGGCATACTCTTCTGTGCTCCTTTTGCCAAATGCTCGTTTCAGCCTTTTCTCGTGTCCTGTCCAATGAACCATCTCATGAAAGAGCGTGGCATAATACCGTTCAGAACTTTCAAACTGCTCCATGTAGGGCATTTGGATGATGTCTCGATCGGGCTCAAACTGTGCCGAGTTTGCAGCGACATGCTTAATAACAATTCCATTGGAATGCTCTAATCCATCAGCAATTTCATAGCGTTCCTTTGGGGAGAGCTTGGCAAGTTGAGGAGCAACCATGTCCATGCTTAAGCCTTTGTCTGTGCCACATTGAAGACAAGGTAATACTTCAGAAATCGCCTTGTGGTTATACCTGCCTGCAAATAGGTGCAAATACTCGAATCCTTGGATTTCGCTTCAAATAGACACTGTTTTGCCTCTGTGGGAGTGATCTTGAATCCCTGTTTGTCCAAGTAAATGACTTCTGTGAACGTAACGGGAAATGCTGTTTCACCTTTGTTAACTGGGCCTTCCGCTTCGTTGACCTGCTTGAAAGTCATCCAGCTGTTGATGCTGTAATTCTTCTCATGCATCACAAAGGACAGCAGGAGCTGATTGATGCTTGTGTAGGTGTGTTTTGATACGGGATTGTAAGCCAATCCTGACAGGGGAATCCAGAACTCGCAGTCCCCCGATGCCACTTTGTCGAGAAGCATGATGATCTTCGTGGTCACCTCTTCCTTGATGTTTCTCTTTTCCATTTAATGAATTTTAAAGGTTGAAATTTGGTTTAGTAATCATTTGAATTTATCTGATTAGAGTTCACTTTCAGGGCAAGGGGCATGATGTCATGCTGCCTGAAGGAATAGAAATCGTCCTTGGTAATGATGACGTGGTCAAGAACCTCGATGTCAAGAATGCTTGCGCCTTCGACAATCTTCTTGGTAATGAGCCTGTCTCCTTCGGATGGGTTGATGTTTCCCGATGGATGGTTGTGCGCCAGGATGATCGTTACGGCCGAACACTTGAGCGCGACGGCAAAAAGGATGCGTACGTCAACGACGGTGTTGGTAATGCCACCTTCGGCAATGGAACAAACTCCCAATAGCCTGTTGTTCCTATTGAGCAGGATGACCTTGAATGATTCGTACAGCTCAATGGTACGGTCGTCCCACGCGTACCTTAGAACCTCGACAACTGTGTTTGGCGTTGTCATAGCGATACGCTTTTTTGACGGGATGGGATGAGAGTAGGACACGTAGATTTCCGCTACCTTGTCCTCAAGAAGAATGCTTTGTAATAACATGATGGTGTGGTTTTAAATGAACAATATTTTAGAAGAGTATATTGCTGCAACCACGATAGCGACATGTGGGAACATTCGCAAAAACATGTCTTGTCTTATATCCTTGATATAGGCAAAAGAAAAACCTCATATGAGGTTTAGATAGTTTTTATTGAGTTGAAGAACGATGAGAATACATGTCATCTAACTATGGCAAAAGTCGTGCAATGATATCCTTTACAACATTCACAGTTACAGCATTGCTGCATTGCTTATAACGCTGGTTATCCGAAACACTATCTGTCCAATTGTCTGGAAACCCCTGCAAACGTTCGCATTCAAGCGGTGTCAGCCTTCTTATCTTACTGTTCTTTGTAAGCGTATCCTGCATCATGGCGGTATCAAGCGTCTGCCCCATTCCATGACCGACACGACCTCGTCTTGTCTTGGAATCAGGCAAACTTAAGTTGATACTGTCTCCAACTTCTGCGATTGCATAGCCTAGCTTTGTTGCTTCTGTAACCCTTATTTTTGGCTGCTCTCGTGTTGTTAGTGTCGGACTGATTCCTTCCGTGTCGAATATTCTTCCGCTTGAATGGTTCGGATCATTGAGCTGCTTTATCTTTAATGATTCCTCATCGACAATGTCCGCTCTTAGATATTGTTGCCTTGGCTCATGAGCTTCTTTGCAGCACTCTCCGAAAGGAAATACTTCGGGTCTGGGCGTTCCTCTAAGATGTCCGACAAAGAAGATTCTCTCCCTGTTCTGGGGTACTCCGTAGTTCTTGCTGTTAAGCACCTTCCATTGGACGTCATACCCCAGACCATCAAGTGCGGTGACGATTGTGTGGAGCGTATTTCCGCCGTCATGAGAGACAAGCCCTTTGACGTTCTCAAGGAGAAATAGGCGAGGTCTCTTAGCCTTAAGAATCCTAACGATGTCAAAGAAAAGAGTTCCCCGAGTGTCACCAAAGCCTCTTCTCTTTCCTGCGATGGAGAACGACTGGCATGGAAATCCTCCCACAAGGAAATCAAAGTCCGGTAATTCCTCTTCAAATATTTTAGTGATGTCTCCATAGTTCTTGTGATTGGGAAAATGATGCTGATAAACTTCTATTGCGTGCTTGTCTATTTCCGAATAGCCAACGCATGTTCCCTTCTTTCCAATTCCCAACTCAAAGCCACCGATTCCTGAGAACAATGACAAGTACTTCATGTCATTGAACCACCAATGAAATTATGCTTTCAAGCCATCGTATGGTAACAGAAGGAAATGTTCCTATAGTTTCTTTCATGAGATTTCATATAGTTCTTGTAATAGAATACAAGCTCGACTGACTTGTGATTCGAGTATATGAAAATTGAAAAGACAAAACAGATGGGAAAAGTCGCAAGTAAACAATCAATGAGGGATTTCCCATTAGCGTTTATAAATCGTTCAAAATTTCCTCGAAAGAAAAATGGTGTTACATTTTTAACCGACATTCATATCATTTTGAATATAAATTATTGACAATTTACCGTTTACTCAATGAAAACTACCGTTTAATAATTTTATTCATTCATTAATTACAAAAAGATTAGATTCATATGTGATGTTTACTTAAAATAAATTACTTATGGCAACAAAGATCGAAATTTATGACGGCGAAACATGGTGGGCTAGTCCCGATATTTGGATTGTACCGGGAGATGATCCTAACGGAACTCCGGGACAACCAGTTGCCGGACAGACTAATTATGTATGGGCAAATGTGCATAATAACGGCACAACCGATATTAACGGGATAAGGGTTAATTTCTATTGGTCAAACCCCGCAACCGGAGTTTTAAGAAGTACAAGTACCTTAATTGGATCTGGTTATGTAGACCTGAGAGAAGGAGAGACAAAGCAGGTACTTTGCATTTCCCCGTGGGTGCCTATAGTCGTTAATGGAGGTCACGAATGCTTGGTAGCGGAAGCATTAACGAATCTTGACCCACTCCCAACACCTCTGTCAGATGAATTTGATCCGAAGCGATACCATCAGATCGCGCAAAAGAATGTTCAGGTAATTTCGTTCTCTTCGAGCATGGCATCAATGATCATACCCATACAAATTTCTGCCACGCCTCGTAAAAGGAAATCTGTAAAAATTAGTATTCAAAAAGGAAAATTATCTGAAAAGGAACAAATTAAACTTTTCAATCAACTTGGTATAAACCCCAAAAAGTACAAGGAACAATCGAATTCAGTTTTATTTGGTTTGTCTGAAAAGAACTTTACTGGTAAGGATTTTTTTGGCGCATCTTCAATAGATTTAAAGATTCATGAAAAAACATCTCAGTCACTATACGTCCACTTAGGGCAATCTGATAAGCCACAATCTGGATTTGAGATCCTACTTATTACAGAAACCATCGATAAAAAAGTTGTTGGTGGTAACACAATCATCATCTTAAAAGACTAAATATGGAAAAAACTCCTATGTCGATTCTAAATCGCCCTTTTTCAATTGAACCATTAACGGGTGTGATGCTACCTGACGGAATTTTTGATACGGCAATTTTTGAGCAGCAAATTACAGCATACTATACTAACAATAGTGGAAGCATACTAAATGACGTTGATATTTATTTTGAAGGCGTTAGTGATTTAGGAATAACTGTAAGTCCTAAAACCTTTAATTTCCCGATCATTCCTTCAGGAGCGTCCGTAAAAGTATCTTGGCTCGGAAACTTTCAAAATGCCTCTCCTGGCAAGAAGAATGTAAGTATCATCGCCAAATCAAATGCCATGGAGTTAAAACGAGAAATCAAGCAGATTTTTGTAACCAGAACCTCTTATGACAGTACGACACAATTATACAGCTGTGAAGTACCAGAAGGAACATTGCAGATGAGAATAGTAGATGTAATGTCTGATAAAAAACATTGCAAGAACAATAAAAAGTCTCCTTCTATTTTACTTCCCGTAAAATTAGAAATGACAATGATGCCAAATCCTGGTTACGAAGGACAATTTGGTGATCTTCCTTTTCAAGATCCGTGGTGGAAGATTTTTGCATGGATAGTCTTTGCGTTAGCGACAATCGGAGCCTTTATAGCAGCGTATTTTGGAGAAGGTAAAGCATCTGTTGGAGTTGAAGGTGAATTCGATGAAACCACCGGTACAGTTAGCTGTTGTAGTCCTAGTGACGGTCTATCAGTGCCTGAACGGATTACAGTTGCAGGGGTTTTATCCACAATAGCTTCTGCTGCAATTGTTGTCGGGTGTGCAGATGATAAGGATCCGTGGCGCAGGGGTCAGGAAGCGACGCCTGTAAAACCTGGTGAAATAACCTTAAGTGAAAACGTTATAATCCACTTAACCTACTTGGAGGCACCTTCAGCTGGCAAAGCTTATCCTGTTGAAATCGATTGGAACTATACCAGAATCACAAATCTCACTAGCTACCAATTTCATGTTCATGAAATACGAAATAATATTCATACACTCAAAGAATTGATTGTCGATGCTCCGGTGTCCTTGAAAGCATTTAACGATCAATTTATAATCAGAAGTCAATTTATAAAAGAAAATAACAAAGCATTTAAGGGTAATGAACTTCATGTTTTTGCCCTTATTGTTTCCTCGACCAAAGTATCTTTTATCGTACCACTTCTTGATGACGGCATTCAATATGACAAATATGCAAATGATGGAGTTTATACAGGTTGCTTGGAGTGGAGAACAGTATATGCAAAATACAAACAAGAAGAAAAGGACGATAGCGGTATTTATGGGTATTGGAACGTGTTTATATATGCACAGGATACCAACAATGCCACCACTGATATGGATCCTTTAGAAGCTGCCACTCATATAGGAGGCATGATGATAGCTAGTGCATCAGAGTTGACTTTTGACGACACACTACCATGTCCGCTAAAAGCAAACGCAACCGTTTTAGTGACACCATAATTGAAATGGATATTATTTTGTCAATGTATTTAATATATAGAAACTATACAATATGGCTATACGAGAAAGAATAAATAAATCTTGGACACGAAAGCATGATAACCCTGAAGCTCCACTTATACCTTCAGCTCCAAAGATTCTATATCCTGAAACTTTGGAAGATTTGATCGCTATATGTTCAGAACGAGAATCAGCTAATAATTTAAAGGCAGGCGGCAGTCATTGGTCACTTTCGGAATCAGCAATAAGCGATGAAGTGTTTATTGAGATGAATGATCCTGCCAATGAATTTTCTCCGATGGGCAGGACTTTATATGGTGTAATTCCGGGATGCTTAACAACTTCCTTCAAGCGCCACTTATCTGAAGTTGATGTACCTAAGTTTGATAGCCATACAATTAGTAATATAGCCGATATAGGTACATTTAATGCTAATACGGGTTATTTGGTACATGTTGAAGCGGGCAAAAGAATTTACCAATTATATGCTGAGCTCGACAAGGGTGACGATTACAATTCAAAAAGCTTAGCTGTCGAGATAAAAGAAAAATATGGCAAAGAAAAATATTTTGGTTCATGGGCATTTCATACGTTAGGAGGAGCCGGTGGACAAACGGTGTTTGGAGCCTTAACTACCGGAACACACGGTTCAGATGTAAAACTACCACCCATCGCAGATGCTGTATTAGCTATGCACATAGTGGTTGATGGTGGCAAGCATTATTGGCTTGAAAGAAAAGTTGATCAGGAAGTACTGGTCACAGATGACCAAAGACTAATTGCTCTATATGGCAATGATAGATATAGGGGTAATTCAGAGCGAGGAATTGACAACTTCGAAATAATAAGGGATGATGATATTTTTAATTCAGTTCTGATGTCGGCCGGTAGATTTGGAGTCGTGTATTCTATTGTTTTAAAGGCAGTAAGGCAGTATTGTTTAAATGAAGTACGCTCACTTGATGACTGGCAAAACGTTAAGCAATATCTTCAAAATAATGGGCACGCATTGTACTCGAATAAATTTCTGCAGGTAGGAATTTCTGTGACGCCTTATGAAAATTTCACTAAGAATCGCTGTGGGGTTACGGTAAGAAATAATGCCATTGCCGTACCCAATGAGGAGAGTCCGAATGGGCGAAAAGAACGCCGTGGGGACATGAGTGAAACATTTGACACAAGCATCAATGCATACGTGTTTGCAAATGCTGGCAAAACTCATTTTTACAGTCCTGATCCGGACAATCCAAACAGCGTGCTTCCTGCAAGCTTTCTAGACAGAGCTTGCACTAACAGCGACTTCATTGACGGTGTCTTGGAGAATGTTATTAGTGATATTGAGGAGTTTGTAAATAGTAATGGCGCAGCCATCATAGGAGTGGTTTTTGCGGTAGCTGGCCCGGCAGGAGTCGGATTATTGCTGCTTGTACCTGCGCTCATTGCAATTCTCGAAATATTGAGATTTCTCAGGAACCTCTTCAGACGTCGTGATACAAGGTTTGGAGAAGTGCTAAACACAGTACGAGATGCCTTACTATCTAATCCTGATCCTCTTGCACGAGCGGCTGGAATATTTACGTGGCAATGCATATCGCTTGAGGTGTTTGAATCCCAGCAAAAACCAATTTCCTACACAGCCATAAGCTATGCTGTAATGGACAAGTTTGACTACCTTGATAGAAGTTGCCAAGTGAATGTAGATTCAATAGAAGTGTTCTTTGATGGATTTAGTGAGAAATACATAACCTTTGTAGACCAACTACTGGAATTTGAAAAGCAGCAGGAATATATGGGTAAGGCTTTTGTCGGATATATTTCTCTCCGATTTACATCTGAAACAAAAGCGCTAATAGGCATGGAAAAGTTTTCGCGTACTTGTGCTGTTGAGGTAGCAGGTTTGAAAGACGTAGAAGGAACTGTAGAACTGATAGACAGAGCCATGTTTTTAGCCAGGAACCTTGGAACATATGCAGGAATACTTCACTGGGGTCAGCGCAACGAACATTCCATGGAAGAAATTCAATATCACTTTGGTGATAGAGTTGGGTCACCAACTGGAAACCTGAGCAAATGGCGGAAATCCTTGAGTAGGCTCACAGATAATGGTAGGCTGGGCCGATTTAGCAATGTATTTACAAGGCGTACAGGGCTTGAAATTGTTACCCCAACTATTACTTCACTAGTTTCCGATAGGGAAACTGTTACGCTAGGTGAAAGTATCACAATCAGGTGGGATGCAACGCATAACCCTACTTATACGGAAATAAGAATTGAAATCAAGGAGCCAGATGGAAACATTATACGTCACGACAGGCAAGCTTTCATGGGTGAATTGATTTTTCCAGGTAGGATTTCTGGAACATATAGCATTAAGATCTTTGCATTCTGTACCTTAAATTTGGAATCACGAAGACGAAGCTTGTTAATCCGAATCCAAGTTATTTAACCTTAAACTATGTAATTATGGAAGCAATTTTTAATGGTAAATGGGATATCGAAGTGATCCAAAAGGATGCAGAAAACTTAGAAAGATTCAGAATAATTGGTGCTGATGTTGGTTCTGGCATTTACCCCGGTATACTTGGGATGCCTTTGACTGTTGACGGTGCAGAATGGAAAATTATTTTAGAATGGAATGATGGCAACGGGTCAGGGTGGCATAAGAGCGAACTCAAGAAAGTGTCAAGTTTTCTGCCTGATAAGGGTTTTGTGTTTATCTTAAGTAGCGATGATGGTTTTTCAGCAAATCAAGATTTCGATTTTAATGATTTAGTGCTGCTGTGCCGTTGTATGGATCCAGAGTTGAATCCAGAATTAAAACCCAATCCATACGATTTTACAGTACCCAAAAAACACATCAATCAAAGAGATCACAGATAAAAGACATTTTCAAGTTTAGATATTCGACTTCTAAAACGATTTCTGTAATTATATTACATTTGATTGAAACTATTAAGACTATTAACACTTGCTTTGAGAATTGGATAGATGTTCTCAAGTTCAGAAAATAGGTATTGCGCCGCGCCCAAGGGGGCAATCATAGGATTGCTCCGTGCTAACAAGGCTGAAAAGCCTTGTTTTGCTACATATTTTAAGCCTTCATCAGAAAAATAAAGTTCAGAAAATATTTGATTGATAATTTCCACCTTTTCACTATCAAATGAATGCATAAAATAATCTACAGATGTTTTTAGGATTTCAGAAAATGAGATTATGAAATTAAGCATATGCTCTGAAGATTCCGTGTTTGCTTTAAGTAAGTTTGGCATTCTTCGATCTCATTATGTAATCTTATTTCTTCGTTTTTTATCTCTTCGATCGACATTACCTTGTCTCTTAAAAATGTCAGTTTTTCTTTACATAAATAGTCCAAGTCTTTCATGATCTTATCAAGCCGTGTATAGGTAGTCGTCATCTCTCTATTTCGTCTATCAGTGATAATATTTAATTGTTCTACAGCATCAGCTTCAAGTTCTTTCTTTTCATTGTCTGTTAAACATAACCTATCTAGAACTTTTTGAATCTCTTCTGTAATAAGCGATTCCCTTATATTGCTATGTGTATTCTTACATCCTGACTTGCATTTGAGCATTAGGTAAGAGATGCCTTTTTGCATATAGGGGGGAATATGTTCGCTTACAAAAAGTACAACGAACCATGCCCCTATAAGTATAGAAATCAAGATGTGGCTTGTGATGCATTCGGGTTTTTTGTTGCATAATTAATTGTACTTTGAAAAATAAGGAACTGTCAATAAGTGGTTGATGGCGACCCTTTATAAATGTTCCTTTGTGTACAATTTTGCCGATATAGAATTGGTTTTTAAGTATGTTCTCAACGCTTCTTTTGCTCAATGGATTAATTTTTGGAGCAATGTTTTTTGGATGGATGTCATTGAGTTTTTCATCCTTTGAACGATTTCGTCTTCGGGGGACTACAGGTAATATTATTTGAATGCGCCCAATGCATCAATGATGTTAAGCTCCATTCGCCAGTAGCATACATTTCAAATAACGATTTTATGAAAGGATAAGTTCTAGGGTCAATTACTTTATTATTGGAGCCCTGGTTGAGGTATCCAATAGGGGCACGATATGTACATTTTCCTTCTGACCGTAATTTTCTTATTGCATTAGTTACCTTTTCACTAATCACTCGTGAGTAATGCCGGGAAAACATTCCGTCGATATCCATATGAAGCGCGCCTGAACTTGTATCATCATAGGTAACCTGAACGAATTTAAAATCTATTCCACTATTAATCAGCTTCTTGATAAGCACATCGTCATTCTCATTGCGAGAAACCCTGTCCCAGCACAAGCATACAATTCCTTTTATAGATTTCTTCTGTAACAAAGAAATAAGAGTAAGAAATTTAGGTCGTTCTACTTTCTGACTGATTTGGCTGTTATCGAGGATTTGAAAGTTTTTGTCCTGTTTAAACCCAGAGTGTCGTTCTTTGATTATTCCGTGTTCACAAAAACCGGATATGGAAATATCCGCTATTGGGAGACTATTCTTTTTTGCAAAAGCTATGCCTTCGCCTACCTGAAAGTCAATGGAGTTCTTTTGATTGTGAGCATCGTCTGTACTCTTGCGAGTATAAATAAGATACGACTTGTGAAATCGTTCTTCGATGTTGAAATTATTCATAAACTGCGTACGTTTATGGCTTGTAAATACGACCATCTTTGATCGTGTACCCATCAATGATTAACCTAATATGGATTTGCTTGAAGATTCTTGCAAGACCAATGATCTGGTCTTTTTCTTCCTTGGTAAACGTTATGTCCTTAGGAACACCAAAAGGGGAACAGCGACCCAGTTCTCCGTTGCAACACGAAAACCCTCGCTGTCCCCCTTCAGGTGTCAACGAATAATGTGGGTTATTTGGATTTTCGTGTTGCATATTCATGATACTATAGGTTAGGATTTTGTAAAAGAGGCGAAATAAAAAGACATGTAATGTCTTTTCTATGTCTATTCCGTTATGTGCATATGGGTAATGAAAAGGCTGATGGCGTCAAACATGCTTTGGTAGTAATCCTCAGGCATGTAGTTCTTACGGTACATGGGCTGGTACTTTTCAAGGTCAGCCATCCAGACGCAAATCTTCTCGGCAATCTCAAGTTTTGACCGTGCCTCGAACTGCTCGAATACCATGCGGATTTGCTCGCGGAAGTACGTCTTTACTGGGATGTCGACGCGTTTGGCATATGTGGTTATATCCTGTAACAGTTCCTGCACGCGCTTGCGCTTCCTGTTATGCTTTCCGTCAGGAGTTGGCAGAAGGATAAGAGTTGGCTGATATGTCTCGACCATGGTGTCAATGCGCCTCATGCATCTGCCGTTATCAATGGGCTTGATGGTTACTACTCCTGATTGCTTCGGTTCTAATGGGCTCGTGAAGAACGCATAACCAAACCCTTTGCCATGTGGGAACAAGGCAAGTGTTCGATCCGTGTATTCAAGTGAGGTGTCGTTCATATTTTCGTCTGATTAAGGTCGGATAAGATTCTTTCTAAGCTATCTATTTTCCTTTCCACGCTTGCATTCTGTGCCTGGCATTTCCATTCATCGATGATATTCGGAATGCGCAACCGAAGCCGTGCCTTAAGCGCATCTAAATGCGCCTGAAAGAACTGCTCAAGTGTCTTCTTGTAGAGCACATGATAGAGCAGGAGAAGCTCCACTTGCAGGCTGACATTCTTAAGCTCGTGCCTTGATATCTGTATCGCATCATAGGTACCAAGCATGTCCGCTATGTCCTGCTGTGAGAAGATGGATTGCTTTCTAAATGTTGCTAAATCGTGATTCATAAAACGTTTCAAATTAACTGATAATGTTTCCATGATAGGAAACAAATCACGTTTCAATAAGTGGGTAAAATATTATTACATTGTCTTAATAAGCCAACCTTATATCCGTCATATCCTTATAAATAAAGGTCTCCAGACGTCGTTTATTCAAAATTCATTTTTAATTTATCCAGCAACGGCTGCTGCAATTTCTTAAGCTTTTTCAAGTTCTCCTTTTGTAGCAGTTTCTTGTTAGAAGTGTTTCTTTTGTTATGTTCGGAATCCCGAACAGGTTCAGTTCGTGATTCCGAATACGTTGCATCGCAAAACCGAACAGGTTGGAACTGAAAAAATAAAAACCACTTGCCCTTTCGTTCCATTGCAGTTTTTAAAGGGGTTCCGTCCCTGTCCGTAATCAACAACAGTCCCTTGTCTGCAAGGCCTTGGATGGTTTCTGAAATGATCGTCCTGTACAAGCCCGTCCGTCTCACGATGAAATCATAAGTCATTCTATCTCTCACTTTCCTGTTCCCTGTCTTGATGTCCTTCCATCCGAACGTCTGACGGATAACGACCAAAAGCACGCGGATTTCCGCGTGTGAAAGGTATGGAATATGGTCAAAGAAATCGTTCGGAACGGGTGTCGTGTTTTGAAGTGACATGATTACACACTACCAGCAAGTGGAGGCATGAACATATGGCACTAATTCTAAACTTCCCTCTTATGTTTCTTATCTAATCTGAAATACTGTTTCAATGCAGTACCCGTCTAATCCTGATGTTTCCTACTTCGCATACAGCAACTTCCGAAATGCAAATCGGGTCTTTGGCATATACCAGGCAGACAGGCTGATGCACATGTACATGGTAGGCCAGACAGGCGTCGGAAAATCAACGCTCCTTAAAACACTAATCAAGCAGGACATTGAGCATGAACGTGGACTGTGCCTGATCGAGCCTCATGGCGATTTGGTTTCAAGCGTGTATGAAAGCATTGACGACAAGGATAATGTCATTTACTTCGATGCCACCAACCCCAATATTCCCTATGGTTATAACCCATTGCGAAAGGTTTCTTACGAAAAGCGAGCCTTAGTAACATCTGCCATCTTGGACGTGCTCAAGAAGCTCTGGGATGACGCGTGGGGCGTTAAGCTCGAGCACATACTCCGATACACCATTTTGGCACTCTTAGACCAGCCTCAAGCCCATTTTGGCAACATTCTCGACATGCTTTTGGACAAGGAATATCGAAGTGAAGCAAAGCACCATATCGTCAGCGAGAGCGTTCAGGATTTTTGGAACAAGGAGTTCAAGAAGTATCTGCCCTATGACCTCATGCCCATCATGAACAAGGTGGGAGCGTTCCTTGCTTACCCTATAGTTTGAAAGATATTGATTGAAAATACTGAATCAATTTCACTAAGAAAGGTAATGGATAAAGGACAGGTATTGTTGGTCAATGTCTCTAAAGGACATATCGGTTCTGACGTGTCGCATATCTTGGGCGCATTGCTCATCACATCTCTAACATCTGCTGCATTCTCGCGCGTTGATACAGAAGAAGACGAACGCAAGCCGTTCTTTGTGTACCTGGACGAGTTTCATAATTATACAACTCTTTCCATGGTCAATATGCTTTCGGAATTAAGAAAGTTCAAGATAGGCCTTGTCATGGCTCACCAGTATTTGCACCAGTTGGAGACAGACATACAGCATGCAATATTGGGCAACGTCGGAACGAAGATCGTGTTTCGAGTTGGCTACCATGATGCAGCATTATGGACTCGTGAAATGAAGCCTTTCTTTTTTGATACGGATTTCATGCACTTGCCAAACAGGTATATTTATCTGACGTTAATGATTAACGGAGTACCAAGTAATCCGTTTAGTGCTATAACATTTATTAATAACTAAATTAGATTTGCTGATTACTAAACGTAAATACTTTTACATTAGCTATGTTTTAAAAAGGAAATCCCTATAATAAATAATTTTTTATTAAATTTCTTGAAATAAGCATTAATGATCAATAGCGACAAAATTCTCTCTACATTAACAGTACGGTTAAAAGATCTCAACGATCAGCTTATAGGGAGTGGAGTTCTTTACTATTCAAAAGATTTAAGAGATAAGGTGTATGTACTTACAGCTGCACATTGTCTATATTCCGATGGGGATGGTTTTCAATATCCTATTCAAGAAATTAAAATTGATTTGTACAATCCGAATTCCAAAAAGTATATTTCCATTTTCCACAATATAAATTTTAGTCTTGTTTCAAATAACACCGACGAAGATGTTGCGTTATTAATTTTAAGCCTTCCAGAAGTTGAGTTAATAACTGATACATTGCCTCTTGTATTAGCAATTAAGAACAGACAATCGGTCTCAACATTCATCTCAAAGGGTTTTCCAAACGCAACCATGGGCAAAGAATTAGTTTGCATATATCCGACATGGATACATGAAATGACTGAAGTACATAAGTTTCAACTTCAACTAAATGAAGATTATACCGGCTGGTCAGTTAATGGATTTTCTGGAAGTGGTATTTTCCTACTGGAAGACAAAAAGATATATTTGTATGGGATATTTGCAAGATATAGAGAAGAAGAGGCAGGAAGAGTTATATACTGTCAATACATTGATACAGCAAATCACATCTTAGTTCAAAACTATTACCCTACCATACAGTTTACTTTTTTTGGAGAACACGGGCTTGATCCTGAGTTTTTTAATAATCATATAGATGTCGCAATAAATAACCTTGGACCACGATTTAATGAAAAACTGAATTTTCGTTTACCTATTGCTAGTCTCTTTTATGATATAGCAAAAGATGTGAGTTTTCAACGGAGATTGCAAAATGCATTTGATGGTTGGGTGTCCAATCGTAACAGTCATCCAATAAATAACGATTCTATCTTGGATGATATTGAGGCAGAATATGGCTCCTTAAGAAATGATGGAATTAAATGGATATTGGATATAAATTGGAGTGTAGATTCTGTTTTGAATATCAATCCAATCACAGACAAAATTTCCGATCTTAATAACAAGCTACAAGAAAAAAGAGATGAATTACAAAAATTGCAGTGGGATGAAATGGCAAAGCAAGATAAGGAGTTGCGAAACAGATATGACTACAGGTCCCCATACGAGCAACACATTAATAGGTTACGTGAGATAATTAGCGCTAATTATGACTTCATAGTTGCTTTAGATAAAATAAATATAAGGCTATCAAATTATCCATGTTTGATAATTAAAGGGGACGCTGGCTGTGGCAAGTCGCACTTATTGGGTGATATAGCATCTGAGAGACAAAGACTAAATAAACCAACAATATTACTCCTTGGGCAGCTGTTCAAGAAAGAACAAGATGTATGGGCAAATATCTTTAATCAATTAGGACTAAATTGCACAAGGAAGGAGTTGCTTGAAACATTTAATAGTATTGGAAAGCAGGCAGGTACACGGCTTTTGATTCTCATTGACGCATTAAATGAAGGTGCGGGAAAGGAAATATGGATTGATGAGTTAAATGGATTTATAAAAGAAATACAGCAGTATTCTTATGTTGGTATTGTATTAACTGTTCGCAGCACTTATTATAATGCTATCGTTCCGACGATTCTACAGAAAAGCGAAGAAATAACGAATGTTATCCACGAAGGCTTTAAAGGAAATGAGTACGAAGTCTTGCGAATGTTTTGTGAGTACCATGGTCTACAACAACCTAACTTTCCAATACTTGCACCTGAATTTACAAATCCACTTTTTTTACAATTAATCTGTGAGGGTCTAAAGGAATCTGATGAAAAAGTATTTCCAAAAGGATTTCAAGGGTTATCAAAAATATTCAATTATTACATTAAGTCGGTAAGTAAAAAGCTATACAAAAAGCGAGAAGAATATTCGAGAAGCACTTTAGCCGAAGATGCTATAAAAGTTGTTTCTGAAGCATGCTTCAATCAGGAAAAGTCGCGCGTACTCTCGTTAAAAGATGCTGAAGGTTTATTTGATAAGAATTTTCCAAGCTATCCTTTCCTATTGCACGATTTAATTCAAGAAAATGTACTAATCCAATCTTTAAGACATGACTATAAGAACAATAAAGATGAAGAAGTTATTTACTTTGCATACGAGCGTTTTGGAGATTATTACATTGCAGAACAATTACTCTTGCCATACGATACTCCTGAAAAAGTTAAGAATGCATTTAGGAAAAATAATAAACTAGGCAAGTTAATACAAGACTGCTATCATTATAATAATGGCATAATAGAGGCAATGAGCGTACTGTTGCCAGAAAAGTTTAATTTGGAAATAGTAGAGGTATATAATTGGGTGTTCTTAAAGCAACATGAAAATTTATTAGGGAATGTAAATGATTGGCTCACAAATTATTTATTAGATAGTTTGAAATGGCGCAAAATAGAGAGTTTAGACAATGTAAAGTTGTCCAAATGGATAAATAGTTCAAAATGCAGACTAGACTTTGATCAATATCTATATAGGTTGATAGAGCTAACCGCTTTGCCTAATCATCCATTTAATAGTGATAGGCTACATTGGATATTCAAAGACTACACAATGGCTGAAAGAGATTCATTTTGGCAACAACATCTTTATTATTTTCGCAATACGGACGATAATAATAATGCTTACCCTATTAAGAGACTTATCGACTGGGCGTGGATGCCAAACATTTCAAACGATGTTGATGCTGAGACAGCTAGATTAGCAGCTCAGAGCTTGTCTTGGGTCTTATCTTCAACAGATAGGCAATTAAGAGATCGAACTACTAAGGCTATGGTGAATCTATTAGAAAACCAACCGGGCGCGTTGATTAACATTCTTGATACATTTAATGACATAGACGATGCATACATCTCTGTTCCACCAACTGTGTACCCTGTAAGGAGAATTGTAAAACCATCCGCCGTTCTTCTCGTTATACCCTTGGTACTTGAAGTCTGTTCGTAGGTATAATTCCATTGCAATAATGCATGCCATTGCGGCATAAAGGGTTATGTATAAATTTTTATTGAGGCTAAATTTATCAATCAATGACGAGCAGCCTAACCCGATAAGATAGCAGAGCGCCATGAATAAAAAAACTGAGGATGCAATAGTGCCTGTCGCAAACGTAATGAATGCATGAATCGCAACGACAGCCAAAGCAATCCAATTGAGTGTAACTCTAAATATCCTTTTCAATCGTGCATTGATAAACGGCTTGCGTTCCTCATTTTGAACGGTGACTTTAATGGCTTCAATGCGCTTCTTTGCATGAGCCTTTGATTTAGATGATTTCATGAGTATCTTTTAACCTAGTCAGTTCCTTCCGTCATTTCCTGATACTCACCTGAAACGTTAAAGAAAAAGTACGTCTGCGGATTGACATACTTAAACTTCGTGTTGTCATCGACTGTACGCCAGCCCTTCTCAGACAATTTCATTTTGCATGTATTTACGATGGTCGAGCCGTTCACATTGCCCACGTATTCGCCCAATGGCGTAGTACCTTTTCGGGTCATCGTGAACGTAACGTTTGCCGTTTTAGACTGGTCGTCTTCAACGATGGTTGTAACTTTACCAAAGACAAGGCAATTGGATATGATCGTATGCGTATGGGTATATGACACCTCGTCGGTTGACTTGATAAGGCTTCTTCCCAAATACTGAAATCCTTTTTTTATTTAAATTTCATGTAATATTATTCAAATTTA
>Ga0247804_10000160_pt1 | contig 31078 bp, 26 predicted proteins | sample UWRJL029104C1_FD_181142 | JGI IMG/M metagenome (GOLD analysis project Ga0247804, IMG submission 181142) | Plant litter microbial communities from Arlington Agricultural Research Station in Wisconsin, United States - UWRJ-L029-104C-1 | ecosystem: Environmental > Terrestrial > Plant litter >... | reverse complement strand
CAGGCTGCCCAGGTCTTTTGTGTTTGGATCGGCCACCTTGCTCACCTGCACCAGGTACACGGCAAAGATGATCACCAGCAGCAACAAAAAGCAGAACACGTAGCCTACCCGCTTCCAGGTTTTTTTTCTTTTAAGCATTCCTTATTTTTTCTATGATGTCGTCGCTTCCTAAAAAAGCCGTGCAGGTAACCAGTCCGCTCATCGTGGCGCCCAATATCCCGTGCAAATTAAGATTTTGCCCGGTGAGGTACAGGTTGGGCACCTTGGTGCGCGGCGATATGAATGTTTTTAACGGGTTTTTATAATCTTTCACGATGCCGTACATGGAGCCGTCGTCGTTGCCAATGTAATCGCGGTATGAAAGCGGCGTGGCCGTGTAATAAGCGCCGATGGCATCCTGCAGCCCGGGAAAGCGTTCCGCTACCAGGGCGATGAGCTTTTCTGCCTTGGCTTTTTTAAACGCTTCATAATCCGCACCCCGGCCCGTTTCCTGCGATACGGTATTAAAGGTATCCGCCCATTGCGCTACTTCACTGAATTTCATGTAGGCCAGTATCGTCAACGATTCGGCATACACATCCGATCTGGAAGAAGCGGAAAAGAACAGGGCATAACCAAGCGGCCAGTTGGCTTCGTTGTAATCCGTCATGTTCCAAACCTCGCCTTCCTTGTGGTAATAATAATTGTGCTTGTTGTATAAAAAACTGTCTTTTTTAAAAACGATGTTCACGATGAAAGAAGAAACGGAATTTTCCAGGTCTTTCACGCGGTTGCGGTAAGCGGATTTGATCATATCCGTTTGCGTCATTTCCATCGTTTGTACCGGGTGCATGTTCGAAATAAAATGATCGCCAAATACTTTTGATCCGTCTGCCAGTTCCACGTGCGTAACCTTTCCTGCTTCCACATTTATCTTTTTTACTTCTGCGTGCCGCCTGATCTCGCCACCGTGGGAGCGGATGTTCTGCGCAATGTATTTGCCGATCACCGAACCGCCGTCGATGCATTTCCAGGAACTCTCGATGTAGCTGTTGAGGATCATGGCGTGTACATAAAAAGGCGTTTTATCGGGCTGGCCTGCATACAATGTATTGTTACCCGCCAGTACGGCACGCAACTTTACATCCCTGGTGATGGATTCAATGAACTGCTTCGTATCGATCTCCAGCACGGGCGTTTTTTCGTTGATGTCGCCGCCGGAACGCAGGTTGTACAAAGGAAATTTACTGCATATTTCTTTGATCTTATCGCAGTACAACCGCAATGCTTTTTCCTCCGCGGGAAAATCAGCCAGCAGTTGCCGGATGAAATTCTCGTAGCCCTGCGCATACACGTACTCTTTTTCATCGTCACCGATGAGTATCTTATCAAATACAGCCTCGTCCATTTTCTGCAGCTTCAGTTTCTGCATAATGCCGAGGTAAGTGAACACCTGGTACAGGTTCTGCCCTTTGGATAAGCCGCCAAGGTAATGAACGCCGGAATCAAAGATCACCCGGTCGCGCACATAGGTTTGCAGGCACCCGCCGATCTGCTTGTTCTTTTCGAGTACGCACACCCTGTACCCCTCGCGGCCGAGGATGTCGCCACAGATCAGCCCGCCCATGCCGCTGCCGATGATCACGATATCGTATTGGTCCTTCATGCCGTTGTGCCGGTTTTCTTTAATACAAAAACAGTGTTGGAAGTCAGTTTCGAACTGTGCACTTCCGTACATTCCATTTGGTGCGCCGCCGCTATATCCCTGATCATGGTGCCGGAAAGGAACGATAATTTTTCCCCGGTTGTTTTATTGAATTTAAACATACGGGTAGAGAAGAATTCCGTCAGTTCCGTTTTTTTATGCCGCCGCGCCTCGTCGATGTCGCCGTCGCGTATGATAACACTGCCGCCGGGGTTAATGTTGGCGATGCATTTTTCGATCAGCTCTTTTTGTTGCTGCGGCTGCAGGTAATGCAGCATGTCGGCCATGATGATGGCATCATACTGTTCAAACCGGAACTGCATGACGTCGGCATGCTCAAAATTTATATTGTCCGTTTTGCTGAAACAATGATTGGCCGTGGCGATCTTTTGTTCGTCGTAATCGATGCCCGTCACGGTTCTTTTGCCCGAACAGAAATACAGCATGTACGACATGAAGCCATAACCGCAACCGATGTCCAGCAGCTTCGCATCGGCGGGCACCAGTTGGTTGAACAACTGGTAGTTCTTTTCCATCTTCGTTTTGATCTTCATGTACCATTCCAGCACCGGGCCTTTGTACAAATAATTATACACGAGCTTTTCCCTGAAATACGCAGGCTGCTCCACCGATGAACGCAGGGCTTCAAATTCGTTCCTAAAATACCGGCCCACCATTTTCGCCCTCTCCGCATAACCCTTACCGTAAGTAAGGTCGGCAGGTTGGATGCGCGGCAGCACTTTCACCGTTACCTGGCCGTCTTTTAATAATTTATCGCGCTTGGTGAGCGTGTAATTGGTGCCGTGGATGAGGATGGGCAATACATCGAGTCCTAATTTTTCGGCCAAAAAGAAAGCGCCTTTATGAAAGCGTTTGATCACGCCGTCTTCGGAGCGCGTGCCCTCGGGGAAGATCACCACCGAATAGCCTTTGCGGATGCGGTCGGCCACCAGTTCAATATTTTGCTCTACCTGTTCAGCCGGTAAAAAATCCGCCACGCGGATCACGGCGCCAAATAAAGGCGAATTGTAGATGCGGTTGTTGGTAAACATCAGCAGCCGCGGGTGCAGCATGATGAGGGGCAAAATATCCAGGGAAGACTGGTGGTTGCAAATGATGACCGCCGGCTTTGAAAAATCTTCGCCCGTTTCGTTGATGATCTTTTTCTTCACGTTGTTCATGATGTACATCAGCGACCAGCAGATCTTCGATAAACAACGGTGGTAGATCAGCTTTCCTTTTTCCCCAACCTTTAATTTTTCCATTACCCAGGCAACCGGCGTGAGGATCAAACTCCAGCCGATGAAATAGGCAAAGGCGAAAGAAGATTTAATAAAACCGTGCAGGGTCCACGGCGCCAGCTTCCGGTCCGTGCGGCTTTTAATTAAAATATTGAAGAAGAAGGGGATCAGTATCTGCGACATGATCACCACGCACACGATGCCGATGATGGAGATCAGCGCGATCGATTTTAAGGCCGGGTGTTTGGCAAAGATCAGCACGCCCAGGCCGGCGATGGTGGTAATGGCCGATAAGAAAATAGAAGATTTAAAAGAAGATAAATTCTTTTTACCGGTCTTGTATTCCTGTAACAGCCCGTCCATGATGAACAGGCTGTAATCGTCGCCCAGCCCAAAGATCAGCGCCGAAATGATGATGTTGATGATGTTGAACTGGATACCCGCCAGCGCCATGATACCGAGTATCCATACCCAGGTAATGAGCATGGGGATGAAGGACACGAGCGTGAGTTCCACGCGGCCGTACATAATGAGCAGCACGATGAATACCAGCAGCGAGGTCATAAGTGCAATGCTGGAAAAATCGGCGTTGATGATCTCCACGAATTTGTTGGACAGGTATTGCTTATCGATCACCGTTACATGCTGCTCGTTGTCGAACGCTTTGTAAATGCCGGCCTTCGCTTCGGGCGTTACTTTCAACAAGGTAACCACGGTTGTTTTCCCCGGCTTTTCATTGATGTAATCGTCCAGGAAATTTTTTCTTACCGAAGCCATCGAGCTATCAGCCACCGGCTGGAAATCGCTGTTCAGCATTTCTTTGAAGGCATCAAAGGCGGTGGAACTGAACTTCAGCGCGGCGCCTTCGCGTTCGAGCGTTGCCATAAGCGCCTGCTTTTTTACTGGCGTCCAGTATTGATGCCAGGCAGCGATCCTTTCTTTTTGCAATGAATCGGAGATGATAAGCGATGCCACGCCGGAATGTTTTTTTATCATTCCCTTCTGCTCCAGCGCTTCAATTTTCGGTTGCAGCTTTTCATTGTTGGTCAACGCATCGTCCATCGTTTTGCCTTCGGTAACGAGGTAAACGGATTGCAGCGCATAGGCATTGATGCGGTTGAGTTCCTGTTCCGATGCTTTCAATTTATCACTCATGAAATTCATGCGCAGCAGGTCGGACTCGAACTGCACCTTTCCTGCGTAAAAAGCAAACACAATAGTAAAAACGGCAATGATGCCCACTAAATATTTATTGTACTCGGGTTTGTACGCCGCGAGTTTATCCAGCCAGGAAATTTTATTGGAACTCTTTGCCTTTTCATTCTCTTTTTTGGAAACGATAAAATGCGGCAGGAAAATAAGGGACGACAACGAAGCGCCGATCAAACTGAAAGCGCCGAACAGGCCCAGGTCTTTCAGCATTTCAGATTGTACGAATTCGAGGCATAAGAAACCGCCGATGGTCGTAAAACTTCCCACCGTCATGGGTTGCGCCAGGTCGCGGATCACGGTATAAATATCGCGCGTGTGCCGGTAATGATTGAATACGTGCAGTGAATAGTTAACGGCGATGCCGAGTATCACCGAGCCCGTGCCCAATGCAATGACGGAGATCTGCCCCTTGATCAGCCAGATGGCGGCAAGCGCAAACAGGGCGCCGAACAATACCGGTATCAATATAATGAAGGGCGCTCTTTTCTTACGGAAATAGAGGCCAAGAAAAACGATGATGAACAATACCGTGATGCCCTGGGTAAGCAATGAATCTTTTCTTAACTGTAACGCGTTGCCGGCAGAAACGGCCGTGGCGCCAAAGTAGGTGGTGGAAATATTAGCGTAACCCGAATCCTGGTACTGGCTGATGAGGTTGTCAATGCCTTCGAGCAGCTTTGCATTTTTGCCCGTGTTGCCGGGCGGGAATGCGGGTACCACGAAAAGCAACAAATGCTGCCGGTCTTTGGTGAGTACATAGCTGTCGTACAGTTCAAAATTATCGTCGTACTGGAGTTGTTGTAATTTTTTCAACCCGGGCAGGCTGATGCCGACAGGATCCTTGCTGATCACCTGTTTCATGGCAAAGCCCGCGGGCGAAGTGAGCGTGCGCAGGTTCTGCTGCAGGGTTTGCTGAATCGTAGCGGGCTGTATAAGGCTGTCGATAGCCTGGTAATCCTTCGCGGTTAAATATACCGGCAGGTGCGCACTAACGGTACCGAACAACGCCATGCTGAGTTCATCGTCTATTTTACCATTGACCTTGCTGATGTAAGGCGCCAGCTTTTCCTGCAAAGAAGCGGTAAAAGCTTCTGCATAAGCCACCAGGCTATCGGGATCATTGCCGGCCGATGTATCTTTCCAGGAAACGGTGAGTACCAGTTTGTCAAGGAACTTCGAATCCTGGAAAACCGAATTCAACTGCTCCGTCTTTTTATCTTTTGGCAGGATGCGCGAAATGTCTTCTTCAAATTTTACCTGCAATGCACCATACCCAACAAGGGCGAAAGCGGCGATGAATACGGTATAAAACAGCGCCCGGCGTTTTTCAAAAAAATTATATATGCGGATCAGTAGTTTTTCCATGGCACTAGCCGGCAACAGCAGATTTTTTACTGAAAATTTTTAAGCCGACGAAGGTCAGCAATCCAAATACTATGGCGGCAACCACCGCGAGCGTAATGCTGCCGAAGATGTATTGCGTTAAGTTCTTTTTGATGGAATCGAGCGACAAAGCCCGGCTGAACGTGAGTTCCATCGCTTCGTCACCCATCCATACGGCGCCCATTTTGTAGCTGCCGAAGATGATGAGCGGGATCATGGGCGGAATGCTGATGTTGGCCGCGATGATCACCAGTCCCTTATTGAGCTTGAACAACACGGCTAAAAAAATGGCGGCCACCAGCTGGAAACCCCAGATGGGAATGATGCCCATGAAAACACCGAAGGCTACGGATAGCGATTTCAACTGGTCGGAATGCCCCGCATTAAATAAATGTTCGTTCAGCACTTGCCGGAAGTTTTTTTTTACGAACAGCATCCTGAAAAAATCCCGCGGCTTGATGTAGAGAAAAGTGATCAATACGAGTACGGTATTCAATATACTGATGCGGAAAAAATCCTTGAAGGGCCGGAAATGCGTAACCCTTTCTGATGCCGGCGGGTAATATACTGTCACGGGCACAGCGGTTACCGGTATGCCTTTCCAGGCGCCTCTTACCAATACCTCTATTTCAAATTCGTATTTACGGGTGAAGAACCGCATCTTTTTTAGTTTGGCGAGGGGGTACAGCCGGTAACCGGATTGGGTATCGGGACAATTGATGCCCGTTTCCACCCTGAACCAGAAGTTGGAGAATTTATAACCGAAACTGCTTTTGCCAGGTACGGATGCCTGTCCCATGTTGCGGGCGCCAATGATAAAACTGTCGGGCTCCTGTTCTATTTTTTCTATGAATAAGGGAAGGTCTTTTGCGAAATGCTGCCCGTCGGAATCAATGGTAATGCCGTAGCGGTAGCCTTTCCCGATGGCATATTTAAAAGCTCGGCGCAGCGCATATCCTTTGCCTGCATTCTTTTCATAGCTGGTGAGTTGCACCTGCTGGTATTGCTGCGCGATGCGACCCGTATCGTCGGTGGAGCCGTCGTTCACCACGATGATGTGATCCGTGTAAGCTTTTACGCTTTCGATAACCCCGGCAAGCGTAGCTGCATTGTTATAGGTGGGAATAATAACGCAGGCCGCAAGGGTATTAAACTTTTCCCTTATGGATGCCGTACCCGTCATTATTTGATTGATTGATCATGTAAAAACCAGTATAAAACCGGGCAAAATTAGCAAATAAAACCCATAACAGGTGGGACTCTTAACGCCCGGCACGGCAACCTTCATCCCAATAAAAAATGCCCCGCTGTTGCAGGGCATTTAAAAACATTCTTGTTTCCTCAACGAAAACCTTTTACCGTGACTTTCGCTTTCATGTCAACTTTATACTTACTGTAATAATTATACACACCAATGTTGTTGAAGGTAAGCGTGAACGATTGTCCCGGCAAAATATCACCGCTGTCGAACAGGCTGTCTTCAGATGTTACGGTATGCTTTACGGCATCTTTATTAACCCAGGTAACGGGCGTACCTGAAACGATGATGTGGTCGGGTACCGAAAATTCGCCGTTTTGTATGTTCACGGTAGAAACTGCCGCTGCTGTTGCATCATCTTCTTTGCTACAGCTGCTGAACAGGAAGGATGCAATGAGCATGAATCCTGAAACGATCATTAAACAATACTTTTTCATAGCTGAATTTTTAAATTTAACCTGTTATTTTTAAGGAGTACTGGTAACGATGATCCTCCCTTTCATTTCAAAACCGTGCCTGCTATGGTAGTTGTAGGTACCAATGGCTGAAAAGGTACGGCTGTAACTGCCGCCGGGCATGATGTCGCCACTTTCAAAACTGCCGTCATCTGCGGTTACTGAATACATAACCGTATCCACGTTGTTCCAGGTAATGGTGCTACCGGGTGTAACCCTCATTTCAAAGGGAGAAAATTTCATGCCCTTCATGCCCACGCTGCCGGTGCCGGGCGTGGTAACCACGGAAGTTGCATCATCACTTTTACTACACGCGGCAAATAAAAGAGCGGCCATTAATAGTACGCCCAGTTGGCGGAACAGAGTAGTTGTTTTCATAAAAATATTGTTTTAAGGTTTTTAAAAGTTGTTGTTTGTTGTGTTGATTATTATCGCTTATTCATCTATTGTTATTCATCGTCATTCATACTTTCGGTAGCTTCAAACGCGCCGCCGGAGCCATCGGAGCTTTGTTCATCCTTGTTCTTTTTTTCGCCGTCTTTTACACCGAGAGCAGCCGTCTTTTTTTGATCTTCCGTTTTTGGCTTGATCAGGTTTTCCTGCGATGGCGCATGTGGGAAGCCCGGGAAATCCTGGTCGGTCTTTGGGTCCTGGCTTTTGGCAACCGTGTCCTTGTCATCCTTGTGTCCATTTGCTTGGTTCATAATTTTGTTTTAATGATTCGTAAAATATTTCTTCGGTACCTGTACTATGTAATTATAAAACCATGCCAACTGTTTAAACTTTTGATTTTATGGGTGAAAAGGTTTTGCGTTTTGTCCCCGGCCAACATTTTCCTGAATGAACTTAATAGCTTTATTTTTTAAAGCCTGGATAGCAGTTCCAGGCGGTTGTTTCTTATCAATACTTGCCTTTAGCAGGCAAAAAGCGGCTAGTTTAACGTAAACGAAAAGAAGGCGGCCGGGGGTTTCACCAGTAATTAAAACCCTTTCCTGTAAAGGGTTACAGGCATTTTTAGATTTCTTTAACAGGTTTCAATTATCAACAAATCGGCATTATGGCACGGTTTTGGTCTTTCTGCGTCCGGAACTCAAAAAAACTGATATTTTATAACCTTATTTTTCTCAACTTAAAATCTAATATTATGTCTGAAACGAATTTCCCAACAGCGAGCAACACTACCACGACTACAACGCGTAAATCTTCTTATAAAAATGCCGTGATCGGCGTTTTAGCGGTTGCACTGGTAGCCGTATCAGGATACCTGGTATATGCGAAAACGGATTCAAACAAAGTGATCGAGCAACAGGAAACAACGATCGCTAAAGTAAGCGATGAAAAAGGCGACCTGCAAACAAGCTTCGACGCTTCATTGGCCAGGCTTGATTCTATGTCAACCGCCAATACCGGTTTGCAAAGTGAACTGGCCAGTAAGAACAGCGAGATCACTAAAGTAAAAGCCGAGATCCGTACCATATTGAACAAGAAAAATGCTACGGCAAGCGAACTGGCAAGGGCCAAAACGTTGATCAGCAGCCTGAACGGCAAGATCGCTGAAATGGAAGCTGAAGTAGCCCGCCTGACAGAAGAAAATACCAACCTGAACAATGACAAAGTGGTATTGACACAGGAAAAAACAAAATTGACAGAAGACCTTACCACTACCACAACCGCTAAAATGGAACTGGAAAAGAAAGTGGATGTAGCTTCTACGTTGAACGCTTCCAACATCAGCATTACACCGATCAACATCAAGAACAATGGTAAAGAAAAAGTTTCTTCCACTGCAAAGCGTGTTGATAAGTTAGTAGTTCGTTTTGATGTAAGCAACCGTATTGCACAACCAGGTCAAACTGATCTGTATGTATTGGTGATCGGACCTGATGGCCAGCCAATCAGCACCGATGCAGCTTCTACCTTTACTACCCGTGAAGAAGGTGATAAATCTTTTACCGCTAAATTACCGGTAGAACTGGAAACGGCTAAAACAAAGAATGTTGAATTTGCTTTTGCACCAGGCAGCAACTTCATGCAGGGCATGTACAAGATCCAGATCTATCAGAATGGTTTCCTTATCGGCGAAAGCAACAAGGAACTGAAGAAAGGTGGCTTATTCAGCTAAATAAATCTCAATTAAATTTTAATAAAAATAACCCCGGACTTCCGGGGTTATTTTTTTGGATCAGGATTTTTAGAATTGAAATAATTATAGAATTAAAGTTTGCCAGACCGGGTATTTCTTATTTACCTATTCATTTCGAATTAGGCAAGAAGCTATGTTCTTTGGTGCTCCAAATCTGTGTAACTTGCCTATCCGCCCAATCCGTGTAATAAAATTGCATTTCATTCGTGTAACCTGTCTGCCGACAGGCAGGTTCATGCCTTCAAAATTCGTGTTATTAACTTTTCTCCAATATCCTCATCACCACCATTTCTTCCGCGGTGAGGCCACCGGCTGCTTTTTCCTTTTCTAATTGGGCGAGGTATTTTTTGAGCTCCTGTGTTTCGTAGAGGTTGATGAGCGAAGGATGTACATAATATTTTTTGCACACGGTGCGCGTATTGCCCAGTTGTTTTGAAACCATGTCGAGCGCTTCCACTATCTTTTTTTTGGATTCGGTAGCTGTTTCAAAAAAGCCGAGTTCTTTAAAGGCCAGCAGGGCGCTCACCGTACCCGACCAGGTACGGAAATCCTTAGCAGTAAAATCGGTTGTGCTGATGGATTTGATGTATTCGTTCACCATACCGGAATCGATGGGATGGCGCTTGCCTGCATCGTCGTAATACTGGAACAATTCCTTGCCGGGGATATCGCGGCACTGCTGTACCATCTTCGATAATTTTTTATCCTGTATGCTGATGTCGTGCACCACGCCTTTTTTCCCCTTGAAAGAAAAACTCAGTTTGTTGCCCTTGATGGTTACATGTTTATCTTTCAGCGTCGTCAATCCGAACGAACCGTACAACTTCTCGTAAAAATTATTGCCAACCCTGATGTTGGTGGTTTCCATGAGGCTTACGATCAGCGCCAGCACTTTCTGCAACGGCAACCCGGGCAGCGAAAGATCGTGGGACAGTTGTTTCCGGATGGCCGGTAATGATTCGCCGAAGGCAGCCATCCTGAAAAATTTCGTTTGGTTGCGCAGGGCATTCCAGGCGGGATGGTATTTATATTGTTTCCTTTTCAGCACGTCCAGTCCTGTGGCCTGCAGGTGGCCATTCTCCAGCCCGCAGATCCATACCTGCTCCCAGGCGGGGGGTATCACAAGGCTTTTAATGCGTTGTAGTTGTTTCGCCGACTTCACTTTTTTCCTGCCTTCGTAATATTCAAAAGCGTTTCCTTTCCTTAGCCGTTGAATGCCCGGCTGGCTGTCCTGCACATACACGAGGTTGATGGCAGCGGCCGTTTTCTGAGGGTCGTTTACAATGGCTTTTATTTTTTTACGGGAGAGGTTAACGGGGTCACCGGCTTGTACCGCCAGGAGGGTCGCTTGCTGTTTGAGTGCGGGCATATTGTGTATTTGAATCTGCTTATGAAACTATTGTGCCTTTATTTTAATACCGGTAATCCAACGGTACGGCAGCCTTTCGTGCGTTTTTTACAACAGCCCTGTGGATTGATTTGCCCATCCCCATGCCTGTTGCAAAACAGGTTACCTTAAAATCCTGTTATGGCAGCTTGGCGCATAAATTGAAATAACATTAACATCATTCACTTAAAAATTCAGCTCATGAAACAGTCAACAAAAAAAACGGGTATCAAAGCGGCCTTTCTTTCAACGATAGCCCTTGCAGGGCAACAGGTAGTAATGGCACAGGAAAAAGTAGAAGTAAACGGGCATGACGTAGGCTCCTGGTTCGAAAACAACTGGATGTGGATAGCGGGCGTTGTCGTAGTATTGATATTGTTGTTATTGGCCAGCGGCGGCAGCAGGAGCAAACGCAGGACAACTACCGTAGTAAAGGACAGGTTTGGTGATGTAAAGCGTGTTACCACCACCGAAGCGGAAGATTAATCATTTTTTATTGGTATAAAAAATAGTCCCGGCAGTAGTGCCGGGATTATTTGTTCAAACCCTGTGTTCTTATGCGCCCGCCATTTTATGTTGGGCAGCTTCTTTCGCATTATGGAATACATCTGTTAAATGATGCGTTGCTCTTTTAACGCTGTTCTTTAATCCCTGCACATCCATTTTTCCTTTGTTGCGCCTTATAAGGTAAAAGGCCACTACGGCGGCTGCGCCAATCGCTACAGCCACGGTGATCTGTTTTGTATTCATAATATATAGATTTTTATACCTTGTAAAAGGCAATTGCCGGGCCAAAAATCAATTACGGATTACGAATTACGAATGCCTGGTTAAACTATTACCTTTATAAAGGATCAATATTAAATGCTCCAACGTAATCCGTAATTCGTAATTTGGCTGTGCTAGTAATTAACAAGTTTTTCAATGGTTTCCCCCAGCCTGGAGTATGCCATAAAGTTTTTCTCCAGTTCTATATTAAAAGGAATGGGCGTATCCAGCGAAGCGCAGCGCATTACCGGGGCGTCGAGTTGTTCAAAGCAATGTTCTGCGATCCAGGCGGCGAGTTCACCACCGATGCCGCCGGTAAGGGTGTCTTCGTGCAGCAACAATACTTTGCCGGTTTGCCGTACCGCTTTCGCGATGGCATCGTAATCCAGCGGTAATAAAGTACGCAGGTCGAGTATATGGAGTGAAATGTCTTTGTTGTTCTTTGCGTAATCCAATGCCCAATGCACCCCGGCGCCATAGGTTATGACCGTAACGTCGTTCCCTTCCTGCAGCAGCCTGGCCTTGCCTATTTCAATTTCGTAAAAGCCTCCGGGTACTGGTCCGCTGATGCTGCGGTACAAGGCCTTGTGTTCGAAGAACAGGACCGGGTTGGGATCGCTGATGGCCGCAATGAGCAGGCCTTTGGCATCCATCGGCGAACTTGGATACACAACTTTTAAACCGGGCGTTTTTACAAACCAGGCTTCATTGCTCTGGCTGTGGAACGGGCCGGCGCCTACACCGCCGCCGGTTGGCATGCGGATCACCACATCTGCGTTTTGCCCCCACCGGTAGTGGATCTTTGCGAGGTTGTTGATGACCTGGTTGAAGCCAACGGTCACGAAGTCGGCGAATTGCATTTCCATCATGCTCTTATAACCTTCGAGGCTCAACCCGAGCGCTGCGCCTACGATGGCGCTTTCGCACAGCGGCGTATTGCGTACCCTTTCTTTGCCGAATTCCTGTACAAAGCCTTCGGTGATCTTGAAAGCGCCGCCGTATTCCGCAATGTCCTGTCCCATCAATACCAGGTTGGGATATTGCTGCATGCATTGCTGCAGCCCTTCTTTTATGCCATCTACAAATCTTTTTTCCGTTCCGCCAAAACCCGCTTCAGATGAGGGTTGGGCATTGTCAATTGTTTGCAGTGCGGGGCTTTTATTCTCCCTTGCTGCATACACATCTTCCAGTTCTTCCGCTGTATCGGGCAAAACGGGACTTGCCTGGTAGGCCAGTTGCAGTTCACTTTCAATGTAAGCTTTATATTCATTGCGGATCTCTGCTACATTCAATTCCGTGAGCGCCTGTTCTGCAAGCAGCCATTGTTCATAATTTTTAATCGGGTCTTTTTTCTCCCAGGTCTCAAAGAGTTCGGGCGGCACATATTTTACACCACTGGCTTCTTCATGCCCGCGCATCCTGAAGGTCATGCATTCCACCAGGTAAGGCTTTTGATTTTTAATGCAGTAGTCGCGCACACCTTTAATGGTATCGTACACTTCCAGGATATTATTGCCGTCGATGCGTACGCCTTCCATGCCGTAGCCTTTGGCTTTGTCCACCAGGCTTTCGCAACGGTACTGTTCATTTACCGGCGTGCTCAAGCCATAGCCGTTGTTCTCGATCACGAAGATCACCGGCAGTTCCCATACCGCCGCCGTGTTCAGCGCTTCATGGAAATCGCCTTCGCTGGTGCCGCCATCGCCGCTGAAAGCAAGGGAAACCCGATCCTGTTTTTTTAATTTCGCGGCCAGCGCAATGCCGTCTGCAATGGCCAGTTGCGGCCCCAGGTGGGAGATCATGCCGCAGATATGGTGCGCCGCGTTGCCAAAATGAAAACTTCTTTCGCGGCCCTTGCTGTAGCCTTCTTTATTGCCCTGCCACTGCATGAATAATTTGCTCAGCGGCATTTTGCGGCCGGTAAACACACCGAGGTTGCGGTGCAGGGGCATGATCCATTCGTTGGGTTGCAGTGCGGCCGTAACGCCCACGGATATGGCTTCCTGGCCGATGCCGCTGAACCATTTACTGATCTTTCCCTGCCGCAGCAATACCAGCATCTTTTCCTCGATCATCCTTGGTAAAAGCAGGCTTTTATAAAGATCAATGAGTTGCCCGCCGGTATATTCCTTTTTATCGAAATGCATATCGTTATTTGAGGGCAAAGATACGGGGGCCAATGTGATGATGTGAAAATATGCAAATGTGATAATTAAATACAGTTACGTCATCATTGTAAAAAGTTCTAAAAATAAGCGGCTCTAAATGAACCGGCTACCTGGTACCGGTATGCATCATTATCACATCATCCGATCATCACATTATCGAATTAACTCCAGGGATCCAGCACCACTTTCACGCAATCTTCTTCCTTGTTCTTAAAGATGCTGTAAGCATGCGCAATTTCCGATAAGGGCAGACGGTGCGTGATGATGTCATCCAGTTTCACCTTTCCTTCCTGTACATAAGTAAGTAATTTGTCGATGTGCTTCTGCGCCGGCGCCTGCCCGCCTTTGAGAATAAGGCCTTTGTCAAAGAATTGCCCTACCGGGAAATTATCATAGTTGGTAGGATATACGCCCAGCACCGAAACGATACCCGAACGGCGTACCGCGCTCATGCAGGCTTCCAGCACTTTCACGGAACCTTTTTCGAGGTTGATCACCGCCTTGGCCCGGTCGATCAAACTGCGGTCGGGCTCAAAACCCACGGCATCCACGCAAAGGTCGGCGCCGCGGCCGTTGGTCATAGCGCGTATTTGTTCCACTACTTCTTTGGCGCCGTCATCCCATAAAATGGTTTCGCAATTGGCGGCCGCTTTCGCTTTGTCAAGCCGGTATTGCAGGGTATCAACGATTACCACGCGCGCCGCGCCCCTCAGCCACGCACTCTTTGCGGTCATTATGCCTACCGGCCCGGCGCCGAAAATGGCCACTGTTTCGCCGCCTTTTATTTCGCCCCAGTCGATGCCGGTATAGCCGGTGGGAAAGATATCGGTTAAAAAAAGCACCTGCTCATCGGTAAGGTTGTCGGGCACTTTGCGGGGGCCGTAATCGCCGTAAGGCACCCGTACATATTGCGCCTGCCCGCCATCGTAGCCGCCATACAGGTCGGTATAACCAAAGAGGGCGCCGCCTTTCTGATCGAACAGGCCGCCTTCGGGACCATAATGTTCAGGGTTGCTGTTCTCACAGTTACCAGGTACATCATGGTTACAGAAAAAGCAATGCCCGCAGGCAATGGGAAAGGGCACGACTACGCGATCGCCGGCTTTGAGGTTCTTTACGTCCTTACCCACTTCTTCCACGATGCCCATGAATTCATGCCCGAGTACCATGGGCCTCGGTTGCGGGATGCCGCCCGAATAAATGTGCAGGTCGGATCCGCAGATAGCCGTTGCCGTTACTTTTAAAATGATGTCCCTTTGCTCTTTGATGATGGGATCGTCAACGGTATCATAAGTGATCTTACCGGGAGCGTGGATGACTGCTGCTTTCATAAATATCAATTTGGTGATTTGGAAATTTGATGATTTGGAAATGGGGAAGTACAATAATATTGGATGTCCCTATTTGAGCCTGGGCCTTGCTTTCATTATCACATCAGCATATTATCACATTAGCTAATTATCCCTCGGTTCCTGTTGCTTCAGCATATTATGGGCGACCATACTTTCAGGCATGAGGTTGCTCATGGCTACCTGGAATTTATTTTTGAAACCGGAGATCACTTTATCCTCGTCGCTCATCAATGCATCGTAACCATCTTTGGCCACTTTGGCCGGGTCGTCGAGTTTACCGTCCACGGTTTTTGACCCGAGCATGTCCGCCTTCCTGAAAAAGTCGGTATCGGTAGCGCCGGGCAGCAAGGCCGTGATCACGATGTTGAGCTCTTTGTCTTTTATTTCGGCGCGGATGGCTTCGGTAAAGGATTGCACAAAAGCTTTGGTACCGTGGTAAACGGATTGATAAGGCCCGGGCACTTTACTGGCAATGGAAGAAACGTTGAGGATACTGCCTTCGCCTTTTGCGATCATGTCTTTTAAATACAGCTTGGTGAGTACGACCAGGCTGGAGATGTTGAGTTGTATGATGGCGAGTTCGCGTTGTATCTGCGTATCTTTAAATTCGCCGTAAACACCCTGCCCGGCGTCGTTTACCAATACGGCGGGCTGAATGCCTTTCGCGCTTACTTCTTCGTACAATTCAAAAGCGGCTTCGGGCTCAAAGAGGTCCTTCGAAATGGTGATCACGTCGATGCCTGCGTGGGCCGACCTTATTGCTGCCGCCGTACTATCCAGTCCTTCCTGTCCGCGGGCCACGATGACGAGGTTGTAATTATCCTGCGCAAATAATTTTGCCAGTTCATAGCCGATGCCGCTGGTACCACCGGTGATCAGCGCATATGGTTGTGTTGCTGCCATGTGAAATGAATTTTAACTTGTAGAAAAAAAACTGTTGTACAGCTATTGCCCTAAAAAATATTCCGAAAATCCTTAAGCCTGGTTGTTCAATAGCTTTCCCCTGCAATGTCTTTGAATGTTGTAAACCTCCGGCCCGCAGGCATTGCATAATCAATGAATAAATTCCACAGTACGGTTTTATTTGTGTGGAAAATAGCAGGCGCTATTACCCAATTATTTGCAATGTGATAACAGGCAGGAATTTTGAATTAATTATAATGACGGTAATTAGTCATTAGTAACTGGTCATTCTTACAAACCCATTAAATTAAAAATGTCATGGCAAAGTATTCAAAAAAAGCAGGTGAAAAAGTAGAAAAGGTAATGCACGAAAAAAAGGCAGGAACTTTAAAAAGCGGCAGCGGTAAAAAAGTAACGAGCCGCAAGCAGGCGATCGCGATCGGCTTGTCAGAAGCCAGGAAGGAAGGCGCCAAAGTACCGAAGAAAGGAGCAGCCAAAAAAGCAGCGCCGAAGAAAAAAGCGGCTGCAAAAAAAGCGGCACCGAAGAAAAAGGCGGCTGCAAAAAAATCAGCAGCGCCAAAGAAAAAAGCAGCTGCCAAAAAGAAAGCAGCAGCTAAAAAGAAAGGCTAGGTTGATAATCCTTTACTGGCATCGCGCCGTTGGTTTAATGCAGGCGGCGTGGTAAGGTGCAAGGTAAAGCCCTGCTCAAAAAAGCAATCGCATATTTCACGGATGGAATCTTCCAGGCGCTGTGCGTTGTTCTTAATGATCGCGTAGTAATTTTCTATGGATTGATCGGTATTTCCCGATTCGAGCAGGTCGATCGACAATTTTATATTCGTCAGCGGGTTCTTCATGGCCTGGACCAGCGTTACCAAACCTTTTTCAGCAATTTTGCACGGCATATCCATAAGATAAATCTTTAAGTGAATAATGGCCGGCCGGGATATTGATCAGGGACGGTGAAATTAAACAATTTTTGATTTTCCTTTATTACCGTTGCTGTAAATTTTATGTTATAAAAACAACTTGTTTACTTTTTATTACGACAAGTATAAACACAATGGGCGCCATGTTCCTGTACCCTAAGCCTACAGTACAAGCCTGTGCGCGCACTTTTTCCAACGATCCAATTTTTATTGGAAGGCTGCTTTTTTTGCTTTCTTTTTAAAATCGGAGGGATTCATACCGGTCACTTTTTTAAACTGGTTGGATAAGTGACCGATGCTGCTATAGTGCAACAGCGACGCGATCTGGCCGATAGAATAGTCTTCGTACAGGAGCAGCATCTTGGCCTTCTCTATCTTTTGATTGATGATAAAATGCTCGATGGTAATGCCCTGCGCTTCGGAGAATACGTTGGCGAGGTAAGTATAATTGAGGTTGAGGCGCGAACTGATGTAGTTTGAATAATTTTCTGCAGGCGGCTCAGTGGATTTCAACATATCCATCACGATGTATTTCACCTGTTCGGATAATACCTGTTTGCGTTCGTACAGGATGGCCAGGCCGTGCTCTGCCAGTTTGCTTTCCAGATGGGCGATCTTTTCCGCCGGCAGGAAGGTATTCATCACCAGTTGTCCTAGATGTATGTCCTTGTTATAACTAATGTTCATATCATCCAGTATGGATCTCAGCAACGCGGTGCTGCCCGAGTCATATAGGTTCTGTATCGTCAGTTTCATAATAAGTGCTCTTTGTAAATAAGTTTTCAGCCAGGGTCAAGAGTAATTAAAAAATAAAAAAATCATTCCAAAAAAACAAATCCTCAGCCCCATTTTTCATTCAAGGCATGGGAAACCAGGTAATATACTTCTTCCGGGTTGGTGGGCTTACTGATGAAATGCGTAGCACCTTTGTTAGCCATTTCTTTTGCATCATTTACATTTGTTGAGGTGGTATAAATGATCACCGGCACGTTTAACAGCCTGTCGTCTTCTCTTATTTTTTGAAGGCATTTTCTACCGTCGATCCGCGGCATGCGCAGGTCCAGGAAAATATAATCGGGTACGGGATTATTTACATCTTCTAAAAATTTCAAGGCCTGCTGTCCATCGGATAACGCATAACAGGTTATCGTCTTATCCACCTGGAAGATCGCCTGTATGAAAAGCGAGCGGTCATCTGCATCATCATCTACCAACAATACTTTCATAACCTACCGGTTGAGCTGGGCCAGCGGTTGCCTGCCAGGTAAAATAATATACATTGCCGTTCCTTCATGCTCCTTTGCTTCTGCCCGGATCAGTCCATTGTGAAAGGTCACGATCTTAAGGCACAGGGCCAAGCCAATGCCCGTACCCTCGTAATGTTCCGCCGGGTTGAGCCTTTCAAATATTGAAAATACCTGTTCTGCAAATTGTTGCTCAAAACCAATGCCATTGTCCACCAGCCGCAACTGCCAATAGGCCATTGATGGATGCAGGCCCTCTTGCGTTTCTATTTCATTCTGGTCTAGCTGTTTACAAAACAATTCAATCACGGGCTTCCTGCCGGGGAAGGAAAATTTTAAAGCGTTGGACAAAAGATTGTGGAGAAGTTGCTTCATTTGGGAAGGCTCTGCCTCAACGGTTGGCAGGTGCTGAAAACTGATCTTCGCTTCTTTCTCTTCGGCCAGCAGGTCGAACTCCTTCACCACATCGCTGAAGACCGCATTGAGGTCAACCATCGAGAAACTTTTGCCGGGTTGCGTGATGGTAGAGTAGTTGAGGATATCGCGGACCAATGCCGACATGCGGGTAGCGGCATCCTTTGTTTTCATCAGCAGTTCCCGCGCTTCAGGCGCAATATCCTGCCGGTGAAAATCCGTGAGCATGTTCGTAAAGGTCCTGATCTTGCGCAACGGCTCCTGCAGGTCGTGCGAAGCGATGCTGGCGAATTCCTGCAGGTTGCGGTTGGATAGTTCCAATGCTTTATTGGTAGCGAGCAGCATGGCGGTACGTTCCTCTACCATGTGTTCCAGGTTGAGGGTGTTGTTTTCTACCTGCAGCCTGCTTTTTACTTTTTCCGTTACATCGTAACCAAAAAATAAAATGCCTTCTATGCTGTTATCGCTGTTGCGGTAGGTTTGACAACTGAGGTCGATGGATATTTCTTTCTGCGCGTCGTTGGAGGCAAACTGCATGGCCCTCATTTCCTTTCCATAAAAAGGTTCACCCGTACGGTACACTTCGTCCAGCAATGCAGTTATCTCCGGGTTGCCGGGGAACACGGCGGCAAAAGGTTTTCCTTCAAGCATACCCGGGCCTGTGATCTCTTTGAAACGCGGGTTTACGAAATCGAATACATGGCGCGGGCCTTTCAATATACAGAACAAAGCGGGCAACTGCGTAAAGAAAACTTCCATCAGCTTTAACTCTTTCTCCATTTCCTTTGTAACCTCCAGTAACCTTTTCGCTTCTTTTTTGAAAAGGGTAACGTCCTCGAAAGCCAGCAGGATCATTTGCTCGCTGTCCAGCGCATTCACCGGCCTTGCATTCAGCACGATGTTCTTTTTTCTTGCCCCCGGCAGCGAGAACTCCACTTCCCATTCCATCTGCGGCAACTGGCCTGTTTGTATCTTCAGCAACTGGGTACGCAGTTCGGGTATATCCCAGCTGCTACCCTGCAACTCGAATAGGATCCTGCCTGCAATGTCACCTTCCTTTAATTTGAATTCGTCGTAAAACGATTGGTTGGCTGACTTTACCCGCAGGTCGCGGTTCAATACCAGCAAGGGTTCGCGGATGGTGCTTACAATGGCTTCGGCGTACAGGCGCGACTGGTTGTATTGTTCATTGCGCTCGTACAATTCCTGGTTCATGGTCATCAGTTCCTCGTTGGTGCTTTGCAGTTCTTCCTTGGAGGTTTCCAGTTCTTCGTTCAGGCTTTGTAATTCTTCGCTACCGCTCAGCAGTTCTTCGTTGGCGCTTTGCAATTCTTCATTGGCCGCTTCCTGGTCTTCGGTGATGGCGCGCATGTCTTCCCGCAATTCGGCCAGTTCTTTTTCCAGTTGCTGGATGCGTTTCAGCGAAGCAGGGTTGGGGTCGATCTTTCCTTTTCCTTTTTCCGCCTGCCCCGCCGGTTGCCCTTCGGAAAAAAGCACCAGGTAATGCGGCTCTATGGTTTGCTGCAGCGGTACAACTTCGATGGTCACAAGCCGGTTGCCGCTGTGCAGCGGTATGTCTTTTTTAACAACGGTCTTCTTTGTTTCTTTTGCCTTGTGCAGCGCGTTGCGTATTTCAAAAGCGAGGCCTTCGCGGGCCATCTTCAAAATGCTGAGGCTGGCTTTGCCGGGGGCCGCTTCCAAAAAAGCGCCCGTAAGACCACGGAACTGCACAATCTCTGCCTGCTCGTTCACCACCACGCCGGCGGGCGTATATTTTGCAAGCAATACATCGTCGGCATTCTTATGAAAATCTTCTTTGCGGTTGTTGCCGGCAGCGCGGGGTGCGGCGGCGGCAGGCGTTTTTTCTACCCTTTCCGGCAAAATGCTGGTGTTCCTGCCGGGCGAAGGTTTGCGCTCGTATATTTTTTCATGCTTGCCCACCAGGCGGAACTGGGTACCGGCATTACCGGCCGTTTCGGATTTACCGAGCAGCAAGATCCCTTTTTCATTAAGCGCGTAATGAAAAGTGCCGAGGGCTTTTTTTTGTAAATAACTATCGAGGTAAATGAGCACGTTGCGGCAACTGATGAAATCGATCTTTGCAAAGGGCGGGTCTTTTAAAAAATTATGCACTGCAAAAACGCAAAGGTCGCGGATCACTTTTTTTACCTGGTAATGGCCGTCCACTTTTGTAAAATAAGCCTGCAGCCTTTCCGGGCTCACCCCTTCAATGTCCCTTTTACTGTACAGCCCCAGCCTTGCTTTTTGAATGGCTTTTTCTGAAAGATCGGTAGCGAACAGTTGCAGCTTCATGCCGCTGATGCGGTCGCCCAGGTACTCGTGCAGGCACATGGCAAGGGAATAGGCTTCTTCGCCGGTTGAACAGGCGGCTACCCAAAGGCGGACGGGTGTGGCGGCCGGCTTGTTGGCGAATACCGCCGGCAATACCTTTGTACAAAGGCCGTCGAAAATTGCCGGATCGCGGAAGAAGGCAGTCACGGGTATCAGCAGGTCCTGGTACAGGATATCCTGCTCTGCCGTGCTCTTTTTTAAAATGGCTAGGTAGCCGCCGAGCGAATCGGCTTTGTTCACCAGCATCCTGCGCAGGATGCGGCGGCGGATGGTGGTTTGCTTGTAGTAAGTAAAGTCCACGTCCTTGCGGGTGCGCAGTAAAGACAGTACCTGTTTGAAATAATTTTCTTCTGCTACCGGCCCGGGCAAATAATCTTCGCTGGGCGGAACGATCCTGAGGGTTTCGTTGATCTTTAGCAACTGTTGCGGCATTTCGGAGGGCGACAGGTCGAAGTCCACCACGTCCGCTTCCAGCGCATGTTGCGGCATGGAGGCATAGCTGGCCGATTTTACGGACTGGGCAAAGGTTACGCCGCCGTAGTCTTTTATTTTCTTCAACCCTATGGTTCCGTCGGAGCCCATACCCGAAAGCAGGATGCCAATGGCCTGGCTTTGAAAGATCTCCGCCAGCGCGCTGAAGAATATATCGATCGAATGTAAGGGTTGCAGGTCTTTGGCCGGCTTATCTTTCAACTGCAATACATTGTCATGTATTGCCAGTATTTTGTTGGAAGGCAGTACATAAATGTGATCCGCTTCCAGCCACAGTTCCGCCTGCAGGTCAACCACCGGCATTTTTGTTTCGCGTTGCAGGATGGCGGAAAGGGTAGATTCATAAGCGGCATCGAGGTGCTGTATAAAGATGAAAGCCATGCCCGTATCCCGTGGCAATGCCTGCACGAATTGCCGGAAGGCATCGAGCCCGCCGGCCGATGCGCCGACGCCTACAACCGGGAACCGGCTGATGTTTTCTTTTATAATTCCGGGGTCTTTTGATCTACTCATAAAAATTTTATCAGCTCCTCTAAAGGTAATTTATAAGGGCCATTGCTGTAGAGAAAAATCACTGTTGATTTTTTGCAGGATTTTTGCTGCTGTTAAAAACAACCAGCAATATTGTAATCATGCAAAGGCCATCCCACATCATCGTGATCGGTACTTCCGCCGGCGGGTTAAAAGCTTTATCCGGCCTGGTGGCCCAACTCGATCCTTCCTACGACGCAGCGTTTTTTATCGTCATGCATTTATCGCCCGCAACCAACAGCGATTTTCTCCTGTTCCGCCTGCAGCCCTTTACATCTTTAAAATGCACGGTAGCCGGGCACGGCATGCCGGTAGAGCGGGGCCATATTTACATTGCGCCGCCGCGGCAGCATTTACTGGTAGATGAAAACCAGGTGCTGTTAGGCATGGGGCCGGAGGAGAACCGCTGGAAACCTTCGGTGGACGTGCTTTTCCGCGCTGCGGCTGCGAGCTGGAGCAACCGGGTAACGGGCATCATACTTACCGGGATGCTGGACGATGGCACGGCAGGCATGGTGGCCATTAAAAAAAGCGGCGGCACCTGCATCGTGCAGGATCCTGCCGAAGCGGAATATCCCGGCATGGCAACGGCCGTACTCAACGCCATGGATGTGGATGCCTGCCTGCCTGTTGCCGATATGGGTGCGCATTTAAAAAAGATCACGTCGGTTGTAAAAGAAGCCATCGCAGCGCCGCAGGAAGTAAAAACGGAGGCCAACATTGCCATGGCAACGCAAATAGATTATGAAGCGGTAAAGCAACTGGGCGAACAAAGTATTTATGCCTGCCCCGATTGCGGCGGCGGCCTGTGGGAGATCGATGAAACGCCTTCGTTTACGCGTTACCGTTGCCATGTCGGCCATGCTTATACCGAAGAAGAATTATCGCTTCGCCAGAACGATGCGCTCGAATCAACGCTGTGGGTAGCGCTGCGGATCATGGAAGAAAGAAGGAACCTGCTGGTCAAAATGGGAAAGAAGAACAAGGACAAAGGCTATGGTAGCTGGACCGAAAACTACACCGAAAAAGCCACGGAACTGGAAGCGCATATTGCCAAACTGAAAGAAGTGCTGTATGCGACGAGAGAGTGATTGAAAATTGAAAATTGAGAATTGAGAATTGAGAATTGAGAATTGAAGATTAACGTTTAGAGGTTAGGGTTTAGGAGGTTATCTTGCTTTCTTAGTACTTGATACTTTATACCTGATGCTTGATACATGATACTTAATACTGATACTGATAAAAACATGAATACAATCACCATCATAACAGAAACGCCGAAGGGCAGTAGCCTGAAATACAAATACGACGAGGCTTCGGGTTTATTCAAAGTAAAAAAATTACTGCCGGCGGGCATGTTTTTCCCGTACGATTTCGGGTTTATCCCCGGCACCAGGGGCGAAGACGGCGACCCGCTGGATGTATTGGTGATTGCGGAGTTCGGTACATTTACCGGTTGCAGCATCGAGTGCCGGCTCATTGGCGGCATCAAGGCTACGCAGGCCGAAAAGAAAAAGAAAGCAGTACGCAACGACCGTTTTTTGGTGGTACCCAAAGCATCGCTGTTGTTTAAAAATACCCGCAGCATGGCCGGTTTGCCGCCGCAATTGATCAACGAACTAAAGCAGTTTTTTGTAAACTACAATCAAACCGAAGGCAAAACGTTCAGCCCGCTTGGCCTTTTGGATGTAAAGGCTTCGCTCAAACTGATCCACGCTACAGGTATATAATCCGCTTGTTTTACCTCGGCGGTTTTTGCGCGTTCCGGCCGGTATCATTCATCGTGCCGTTGCTGTTCCTGTTGTTGTTCGTGCCCGAATCCATGCGCCGGGAACCCGTGGTATCGCCCATCGTTCCCTGGTTCATGTTGTTGTTGTTCATGTTGTTCATGCCCGAATCGTAGCCGGGCGATACGGTATTCGTGTTAGCGGAGTCTGCGGGTACAGGCACAGCATTGTCGTCGTTGCTGTTGCAGGCAGCGAGGCTGAAAATAAGCGCCAGTGCCGTTAAGCGGGGAAATAATGATTTCATGTTTTTGTTTTTTGTTAATGGTTGGAAATTGAAGGTTGATGGTTGAAAGTTAATCCTGTTCGCCGCTGCGGGGTCTTCGGCCGGCAGCTTAGGATTACTAACCGGCTTCCTTTTCATATTCATAATGGCCTTTAATGAATTTATTCAGGTAAACGCCTTTGGAACCGGAACTCCTGAATGCATCATATACGTTTTGCGGCACTTTTAAATATTTATACACGAGGCCCGAAACGAATACCACGGTAAGTATTTGCTTATCGGCATCATATCTGGCATGTGCAATAACGGTTGACGGCATATATAAAAAGGGAATAAGGGTGGGAGCAGTTCCTTATTCCCTGGCATTGAACAAGCTGAATCCTGCTCCCGTTTTAACCAAACTCAAACACTTGTATCCATTGCTTCGCGTTGTTGTTTGCCCGAAGCCTGGCCATCATTTGCTGTTCTTTCTTTTGCGCGGTTCCAGGAATAATTATTTTCCTCTTCTGCTTCTATGTTGATGTAGCTCTCCGCCACATCTGTCAGCAGCCTGTCTGTTTCCTCTTCTTCCTGCAGCGTTTTATCCAGCAGGCCGGCGGCATCCTGCAGGCCAAGTGTAATGGCCAGTTGTACCAGCCCGCCGTAAGTTGCAATTTCGTAATGCTCTACTTTTTGTGCGGCCATGATCAGGGCTGCATCACGCGTCATACTGCCTTCCTTCGTTTCACTGATAATGGTTTTGGCTTCCTTGATAATGCCTTCGATGGCTTCGCATTTTTTGCCTTCCGCTTTTTTGTCCAGGCCTGCAAAAACCTTTTCCAGCCGCTTTACATGCTTTTGCGTTTGATGCAGGTGATCATTGAAGGCTTCTTTCAATTCTTCCGTGGTACACGCGGTTTCCATCTCGGGCAGCGCTTTTACGATCTGCTGCTCGGCATAATAAATGTCTTTCAGCTGGTCCATAAAAAACTTTTCCAGCAACGATTCCTGTTCTTCTTCATTGCCGGCAGTTTTTGTAGCGGCTGTTTTGTTTGCAGCGCCCGGGGCCCCTGCCGTTGTATTCTTTTTTGATCCTTGTGCCATGATTCTACGATTAAGGTGTTAAGAAAAGAAGGAACAGGCTTGTACCTGTTCCCTTTTTTACCAGCTTATATTATTTACCGGATTTGCTGCCGCTTCTTTTACCGGCAGCGGATTTTGTCCCGGTCGATTTTTTTGTCGAGCCTGCAGATGAGGTTTTTCGGCCAGTGGTGCCGGAGGAAGATGCGGAGCGGCTGCGGCTCGCCGTTTTCGACGATGCGCTGCTACCCGAACCACTGTTGCTGTTACCGCTTTGCGAACTGCCCTGGCTGCGGTTGCTGTTGCCCCGCCTGCTTTGGCTGCCCTGTGAACCGTTTTCCATGTCCTGGTCTTCGGAAGACCGGCGCGAGCGGGAACCGGAACCGCCGGAGTTGCTACCGCTGTTCCTGTCGCGGCCGTTGGAACTGCCTGAACGGCTGCTGCCACCCCAGTCGCCACCGGAATTTTGACCGGAGCGCATATTGCCGCGGCTGCCATATGAATTTTCATTGTTGCCGTAGTCGTTGCCGCCGCCATAATTGTTACCATAGTTGCCGCCGTCGTTGTTGTTATTGCCTGAGCGGCCCTGGTTGCCGTAGCCACCATTGTAACCGGAATTCATGCCGCCGTTGCCACTGTAACCGCCGCCGCCATAATTACCGGAACGGTCAGAACGGTAATCGCTGCCGCTGTTGCCCATATCCCAGTCGTTGTTGTTATTGCCTGAGCGGCCCTGGTTGTAATTCCCGCCGCGGTTGCCGCCATTGCTGCCATAGCCCTGTCCGTAACCTTGCTGCCCGCCGCCGTAGTTACCCATACCGCCACGGTCGCCGGAACCGCTGTTGTAGCCACCGGAACCGCCCTGGTTGCTGTTGCTCCTGCCGCCGTAACCCATGCGGCCCGATCCGCTGGAGTAGCCGCCCTGGCTTCCATAACCGCCCTGGCTTCCGTAGCCACCCTGGTTTCCATAGCCACCCTGGCTCATACCTCCGCCCTGGCGGGAGCTATTGCCATTTCCGCGGCCACCGCCATAACCCTGGTTGTCCTGGTAACCGCCATACATACGGCCCTGGTAATTGTTGTTATCGTTTTCAGTATCATCGCTGTCGTAATCATCGTCCTCGTAATCATCATCGTCATTGTTGTATTGCGAAGAACTGTTGTAGTAGTTGTTGTTGTCGTCCTCATCATCACTTTCATCGTAATCATCATTATCATCATAATCGTCTTCTTCATAATCGTTTTCATATTGGCCGCGGCTGTAAGAACCACTGTATTGGTTGTTGCGGGTGTCATCGCGACCGGATGAGTTTCCCCGGGTGTTGTTGCGTTGCATGTCGTTAAGTTTAAAAATGAAAAATGAAAGTTTTTGAATTTATTCCAGGTCGAAGCTTCACGGGAGTTAATAAAAAATAATGCCTTTATAGAATGCGGGTTAGCCGGCTATGCCGCTTAAATAATCAAAACTGTAAATGATACAAAGCCTTTCAAAAAAAATGTAAACGCATGCAAGGTTCACAGTGGTTTATTTTCCACAACTAAAACCACAGCCGGGAAACGGGAACTGCAAATTTTACAAATTGGGTTCAACAACTTTTACAACGATGTATGCCGGTTAAAAAAGATAATAAAAAAGCAAGGGCCAGGTCCTCTTTATCATTAAACCGTTGGCCCACAAAAAAATACAGGGGTAAAAAATATTGTATTTACAGCGATGGGTAGGTAATGGCCCGGGGATTAAACCAGTCGCTGTTCCAACGCAGGAAACCTGCTTATACATTTGCAATTTGTATTTATAAGATTGCTTTAAAAAGTGTGGATGGCAGGAAATATGTAGCTGGTAAAATGGTTTTTTATAGGATATTGGATAAAAGAACAGGGCCTCATTTCTATGAAGCCCTTTTTTATACCACTCCTTGATAACTTGTACCAGCCTGCGTTTTGTAAAAAACTATGTAAGACATTTATCGCGCACTATCCCCGCGGCTGTACTAATTTTGAAGCCCCCAACACTGCGAAAGCGAACCAAAACAAATGCTTGTGGAAGAAACCGAATATGCTGTATTACTTGCGGATGATGACGCAGATGATTGTTATTTTTTTAAGAAGGCATTAGCGGCCCTGCCCATTAAAACACGCCTTCAGATCGTTTCAAATGGAAAGGAGTTGATGGACCTGCTTACTACCCGTGATGTGGAAATGCCGTATATGCTTTTCATGGATCTTAAGATGCCCTATAAAAACGGTGCGCAGTGTTTACTGGAAATAAAAAATATCGAAAGGCTCGCTGCAATGCCGGTGATCATTTATTCTACCTTGCTGGAGGAAGAAACCATTAACCGCTTCTACCTCAAAGGAGCCCATTATTACATTCATAAACCTTCGAGTTTCAGTTGCCTTAAAAATGTCATCTCTAAAGCATTCGACCTGGTGAAACGCAACCAGGTCCAACAGTGCAGCATCGAAGAATTCCTCATCACTAAATAAAGCTTTCGGCTTACAGGTATTAACCCCGGTTGAGTATCCACCCTTCAGCCCGGCCGGCCATAACTATCATCAAAGGCTTATCTTTGAACTGCAGGTTATAAAGCAGAACATGATCTTTTGCTGCCCGTAAAAAATTTGTAAATAATATTCAAAATAAAACTGTCGATGCGTAACGGCCTGTTCAAGGAATTTTTAGACAGTGAAAAAGCAGGCGGGTTGATACTCGTTTTCGTTACGCTGCTTTCGCTGGTGCTGGCCAACTCTTCCTTACAAAACGATTATTTAAATTTTTGGCAGTTGCCGGTTGCCGGTCATCCCCTTGTACACTGGATCAACGACGGGCTGATGACGATCTTCTTTCTACTGATCGGCCTCGAACTGGAGCGGGAAATCTACAGCGGCCAGCTTTCGAACCTGAAGAATGCTTCATTGCCGTTCTTCGGGGCGCTGGGCGGCATGATCGTACCCGCGGGCATTTTTTTATTGTTCAACTATGGTACGCCCACGCAGGGCGGCGCGGGCATTCCCATGGCAACCGACATTGCATTTGCCATCGGCATCCTTTCCTTACTTGGTAACCGGGTACCCGCATCTTTAAAAATATTCCTAACGGCGCTGGCCGTGATGGACGACCTGGGCGCCATCCTCATCATTGCATTTTTTTACACCGCTTCCATCAGCGGTATGTACCTGCTTTTATCCCTCGGTATTTTTGGGTTGCTGCTGTTGCTCAACCGTCTTAAAGTGCACAATCTCATTCCTTACCTGCTGGGCGGCGTTGCCATGTGGTACTGCATGTTGCATTCAGGCGTACACGCTACCATTACCGGCGTGTTGCTGGCCTTCGCCATTCCTTTTGGTAAGGGAGAAACTCAAACCGCATCTTACCGGTTACAGCATTGGTTGCACAAGCCGGTTGCCTTTATCATATTACCGGTATTTGCCATGGCCAATACGGGCATCGTTATCGGTGGGGATTGGTTGGCGGCATTGGCGCAGCCGGGGAGTTTTGGCATCATGGCGGGGTTAATTATCGGCAAGCCGCTGGGCATCCTGTTGTTCAGTTTCCTGGGTACCGTGACGGGCCTTTGCACCCTGCCGCCGGGCCTTAACTGGAAGCGCATTGCCGGGGCCGGTTTTCTTGGCGGCATTGGTTTTACCATGTCTATTTTCATTACCCTGCTTGCCTTTAAAGACGCCGCTGTCATTGATCATTCGAGGATGGCGATACTGGTTGCTTCCTTTTTAGCGGGCTGTATAGGACTGGTATGGCTGCGCGTTGCTTTAAAAAAGAAATGATGCAATAACAGGTTCCCGCCCCCTTGGCCATATTGCATAGTTCGACTGTCTTCTTACATAGTTATACTGAAACATAAAAATGGAATGGTATGTGCCGAACCGTAAATGGTTTTTTATAGGATATTGGATAAATAAACGGGGCTTCATTTTTATGATGGCCCTTTTTTTATGCCGGCTATAATTCATAAAAGAACTAACGTATTGTGCTATTGGATTCAAAGCCACCCGGTTCATTATAAGTTCTCTTTTTATACTTGTTCTTTTTTGCTTGTCCCCCGAGTTCCTCCCGGTATGCACCGGGATCGTCGGGACACGCAAAAAGAACCAAAAAAGGACCCCCCGGGAAGCAGCTTTGTTCACCAGTTGTACTACTGTAGCTTCAGAATCGGAACTTTTTTGTCCGCTTCCGGATGGAGACACCTTTCACTTTCATTAGCATAAATAGAATACGAAGCCTACTCACGCCATTCAGGATGAGCGTTTGAAGCCCGGCCCTCGGAAAAATATGCGTTAAGAAGATTGTTGGGTTGGGCCTTAAACCAGCCAACGAAGAAAAAAGCTAAACGATACATGTTTGTAGCTTAGAAGGGGAATGAAAGTAGCGATCAAATGCCAGGATCAATTGATAGTTGGTAAGTCGCACCAAAGCCTGGATATATTCAATTGATCGGACTTTTTCATTCCGGCCCAGCTAAACAATCGGCACTTGTCCCGACGAGCGCAGCGGAACTCGGGAGCTTATTTTTTCCGCAGGCCTTGACTTTTGTTTCTTTTGCCGTGTCCCGACGAGCGCAGTGGAACTCGGGGGTCAAGCAAAAGAAAAAGACTTTGATCAGCATGCGCATTTAAATATAAAAGCATTCAAAAAATCAACCTCTTATTTAATACTTGATAATTCAATAGCACAACACGTTAAAGAACTATTCAACAACATCCCCTCTCTTGCTATTTGTCACCACATGCGCAGGTACATTTTTACAAAATAATATCGATTTGTATATTAATTAGATAAATATGTATATTTATGTGGTATTTTATTTAAAAACTAATTCTGCCTGCGATGAAAATCCCAACCCGCCTTATGAGGCTCCCTGCTTTTTTATTTATACTGTGCTGTATTTTATTTTCCGGTTCCTGTAAGAAAACTGGTTTCCTGCAGGCGCCTGTAACAACAGCTCCCGGCGTTTCAACAGCCGGCGGGGATTTTGAAAAGAATTTCTTTATACCCGGAACAGCGGTAGACAAGATGATCCAACACTGCATCGACCTGTTAAAACTGGAAAATGAAAGGCACAACTTTGTGGATGCCTTACCAAAGCATTTAGGTAGGCCGCTCTGGGAAAAAATGCAATTGCGCAACCTGCAAACCAGCCAGGCGAAGGGTGATCCGGGAGCCCATTTTATGGTCGTTGCCTTCGCGCCAACCGGGTACTATGTAAGCGGCCTGCTGATCGCCGTACCGGTTGATACGGGTTACGTAACAAGTTATTACAGCAAGGAGTATTTGAATGTTGTATGCCATAAAAGCAACAAGGATATTGCAGATGCGGAGAACTTACTGGGACTGTTCATGTTGATGGAGAATTCCATTTTCAACCGCACAGATTTTTACCATATCCCTACCGATCTCTTTCCTACGAATGCGCGGGTACCCTTGACCGATAGTACCAAGATAGCTTCCATGATCAGCCTGCCGGGTGACAACATGCAGGCGCCTTGTGTGCTGGTGCCTTCCGGCGCGCACCATTACATGGAAGAAGGTACCTGCGACTGGTACCTGAACTGCCCGGTGTGCAGCGCGATGTATTGCGGTGGCAACCCGCCGGGGCCATACGAACCGCCGGTGCCGGGTGGTCCAGGCGGGCCACCCGGAAATCCCCCGGGTACGCCGGGTGGTGGCGGCGGCGGAAGTGGTGGCGGTAATCCTCCACCGCCGGCGCCGGTTCCCTGCGATGAACCTTTTTATTTAATTAATCCCTGCGATGATCCACCCGGTCCCGTACCGCCCATCTACGAACTGACGGCCGACGACATAAGGATAATCAATCAACTGAATGCGGAAGATGCCGAGGTGGATGCTATTCTTTCCAGTCCAACCACAAGTTGCGAGGGTACAAAACGAAGCGGCAATATCAACTTCAGGGGTACAAAGGAACATTGGCTTATACAACTTGATTATCTAAGTAGAAATTCTGTATATGGCGATCGTGAATATGCTATTCCACAAAGCAGCCCAAATGGTAATACCGGGTATGCCGACCTTGTAAACAAACAAACGAACGAGATATTTGAAATTAAGCCTGATAA
>Ga0247804_10000159_pt1 | contig 31160 bp, 27 predicted proteins | sample UWRJL029104C1_FD_181142 | JGI IMG/M metagenome (GOLD analysis project Ga0247804, IMG submission 181142) | Plant litter microbial communities from Arlington Agricultural Research Station in Wisconsin, United States - UWRJ-L029-104C-1 | ecosystem: Environmental > Terrestrial > Plant litter >... | reverse complement strand
GTCCATGCGGAGCGGTTTGTGAAGTACAAAGAAAACCCTCAGCCGCCGAAGTAGCCCGCTAGCAGGCGCTTCGCTCGCCGTGCTCAACCCACACGCAAGCTTTACCGTTGCAAGGGTGAAAATTTACCTTAGCCATGATAGTGTATCAGGGAGGCGACTGGTGGAAAGCCCTGTGGCATTTCCACACCTCCGAAGTTATCCGCTTGCTATTGAAGCGAGTGGCCCTGGTGGGTCTCTACGGCGTAGCCGTAGCCATCAGCAGCGTCAAGTTTCACATGATGAATGTGCATATTGGCCGCGACTACCTTTCCATTCTGGGGATTCTGCTCAGCCTGCTGTTGGTGTTTCGCACCAACACGGCCTACGACCGCTACTACGAAGGCCGCCGCGTGTGGGGACAGCTGGTATCGCACTGTCGTGGCTTAGCTATGGAAATCAATGCTTTGTTGCCCAAGGAAGCGCATTCCAGCCGCCGCTACTTCGCCGCCTTGATTTCAAACTTCCCGCTGGCCCTGCAGGGCAACCTGCGCAATAACATCCGTTTCGACAAGCTCGAAGCCACGCCTGATATTATGGAGCGCCTGCGGGCGGCCGAAAACGTGCCCAGCACCATCATTGCCGTGCTGATGGAGAGCGTGGAACAACTGCGCAAAGTCGAGATTTTCGACCCGGCCCATTTGCTTAATATTAAGCACCACTACCTGGGCATGATGGCTACCAACGGCACCTGCGAGCGCATCAAGGCTACGCCCATCCCGTACTCCTACAGCTTCTTTATCAAATGCTATATCACAATTTTCGTGCTGATAATGCCGCTGGTGCTGGTCGAGTCGTGCGGCTACTGGATGGTTCCTGTAACCATGATTGGCGCTTACGCCATGCTGGGCCTGGAAATGATTGGCAATGAAATCGAAAATCCTTTCGGTTACGATAGTAACGACCTGCCAATTACCCAATTGTCGAACAAAATCCGGGTGAGTGTGCATGATTTGCTGGGCGTGGAACTGCCCGCCGAGAAAAAAGCCCTGGCCGTGACGCCGTATAGCGTAGTGCATTAGGCTCATTGCCGTCGCGCCAGGCCGAAACGCCAAAGCCGCCCTTTCGTAAGAAGGGGCGGCTTTGTTTTTAGCTCCTCGTGCGGCCATGACGCTTGGCGTCACGATGCTCGCAATCGGGCGCGCCGACCAGCCAAAACCCTTAGAATTTAGAACCGGGCAAAAAAAATATTCTCTCCAGCAGAGTGCAAAAAAGGTTGCGATTTAGCTCTGAAAAATATATTTTTCGAAGAAAAAATCGCTCAATTACCAAGTTTTAAGGTTTTTCTAATGGTACTGCCATCTTGGTAAAGAAAAAAGTTTAGCCGAATTGTACCAATTTTTTGGAACCCCCGTATAATCCCTCGTCGGCACCGCCAAGTGGCCGGTTGCCCTTCTCAAACCCAGATTCCTTCCTCATACAATGTTTACTCTCTCTACTTCCGTGAATACCCGGCCAAACCGCACCCTGCGAGCCCTGGCCACGCTGCTGACGCTCCTCGTCGGTTTCAGCTTCGCCGCTCAAGCTCAGAACAGCGGCCTGTTTGATGACTATGTGTCCATCAACGGCGTCTACTACAAAACCAACGCTACCAACATGCCGGCGAGCTCATACCCTTCATTGCAAGGTGTGAATTTCGGCACGTTTGACCGCAACACCGGCACGCTGACTCTGAGCGGTGGCAAGGTGAATTCCTTTGAGCGCAACGGCGACCAAGTAAACTCGGCTGCCATTTACTACCGCGTGTATCCGGGCACTACTGCTCCGGTTGGCCAGGGCTTTCAGCGTCTCAACCTGCCGCTGACCAGCCTCAGCAATGACCCGGTAAACAATACCGATAACAAAGAGTTCAGCCTCCTCAACAGCACCATTAATTTGGCGCGCAACACCAATACCCCCGGCAGCTACACGCTGGAACTCTACATCCAGGCTGCTGCTACTTATAGCAATGGCGGCGGTAGCGGCAGCTTCGTGCTGAATGATAACAATGGCGGTGCCAACTTCAAAGCTACCTTCGACATTACGGGTAATCCCCAAGGCTCTACTACCTGGAATGGTGCCATCAACGACAACTGGTTTGACCCGGCCAACTGGAGCAATGGCGTGCCGACCCCCACTAACAGCGCAGTTATCCCTAATTTTGGCCCTGGCCTGACGACGTACCCCAACATCTACAGCAACGGTCAGGCAGTAGCTCCTAACGGCACTGTTATCTACGACAACACTAATACCGGCCCGGCCCAGTGCTTCACGCTGCTGCTGCAAGGCAACTCGCAGGCCGACCGCTCTATCTGCCGCCTGATAACCGGTACTCTGAAAATCTACGGCGACTTCCAGAATTCCCAGGATAGCTTTATCCCCCGCGAAAACACGACGATTGAATTCGCTGGCGGTAACCAAAGCATCAGCGGTGGCGCTCAGTTTGTACGGGTTGGTATTACGGGCAGCGGAGTTAAATCCCTGACCGGCAACATGACCATTGGTGCTCAGCTCTACTTCAACGGCGGTATCTTGAGCACCGATATCAACAACCCCACCATCTCGTATGTAGAGTTGGCTAACCGCACCACGCAGAACGCCAACAATGGCGCCCAAATCACCGGCGAAACCGACGCTTCTTACCTGCGGGGCTTTGTTCGCACCGTCCGCAATGGGGTGTTGGCCAATGAAGGCTCGATGCGCACCTTCGGTAACATGGGCATGTCGCTCGAATTTGTAGGCGCCAACAACCCTGGCGACGTAACGGTAACCCGCAACACCACCGAAAGCTACAACCCCCTCAACGACCGTTACAGCATCCGCCGCATCTTCGGTGTCCGTCCGAGCGATGCCGCTACCAACACCGGTGGCCTGACTGCCAACATGATTTTCCGCTACCTCGACCGCGACCTGATGGACCTGAATGCCAACGGCGACGATATGCCCGAAGCTGAGCTTTTCCTCTACGTATCGACCAACGCCGGCAGCAGCTGGGGCCAACTGGGCCGCGACGGCCTCAACACCAGCACCAACGAGCTGACCAAATACGGGGTGCGCACTTTCGCTACCTTTACCCTCGGCGACCGCACGGCTCCCCTGCCCGTTACCCTCACTGCCTTCGATGCCAAGCGCAGCGGCACTGATGCCCAACTGACCTGGGACACGGCTATGGAAGAAAACAACAAAGGCTTCGACCTGCAAGTATCGACCAACGGTAAAGAATTCCGCAGCCTGGCCTTCGTAGAAAGCAAGTCGCCCAACAGCAACCAGCTCCAGAGCTACCGCTATACCGACACCACGCCTAACAAAGCCGGCACTCGCTACTATCGTCTGCGTCAGGTTGACCTGAACGGCAAAGAAAGCTTCTTCGCTCCCAAAGCCGTCACCTTCGAAGGCCGCGCTACTTCCGACGCCAGTGTAGCTGCCTACCCCAACCCCTTCCAGGGCGAGTTGCGCCTCACGCTGCTGGCTGCTTCCAATGGCACCGGTCAGGTTCAAATCACCGACATGACCGGCCGTGTTATCAGCAAACAACCGGTTAGCCTGGTGGCTGGTACCAACGAAGTGAACATTGCCAACGCCAGCGACTTGCAAGCCGGTATCTACCTCGCCCGCTTCACTACCCCCGCCGGCGAAGTAACCTCGGTGAAAGTTCGCAAAATCTAGCTTTCCTTTCCAAAAGCAAGAAAGCCGGCCTCCGTAAGGGAGCCGGCTTTTTTGTGTGTGAGGTGGAAAAGCTTACTGGTAAAATTTCAGCTTCACCGGTAGCACCAGGGTGCTGTAGTTGGAAGTAGCTACTGCCTGGTAGCCGGTTGCACTGGTATTTGTGATATGTACAGTCAGCACATTGCCTTTTTTGCCGGCAAACCGCTCGGGCCCTCTTACCAGCTTCTTGTGATGCAATTGATAGGTGCAAGGGTCTAGCCAGCGCACTTTGTAATGAAACTCAAGCCCCAACTCCTCATTGATTTCGGTCTGGACAGTTTCGGTGCGCCGAATAACCGTACCGCTTGCGAGTGAGTCGTCTACCACGAAAGCTCCCGTGCGCACCGAACGGCATACGGGCGTCTGCCCACGGGCCTGCATTGTGCCTGCCACTAGCAAGCCAAAGCTTAGTAAATACCAGATACGCATCAGGAACAGGAAGCGAAACAGACCGGACTACCCGCGCGGCATCGACGTGCCCGGCTTGCTGCTCTTGGCAGCGGGCTTAAACATCGGGTCCACCGCGTCCATATCGAGGAAGTGCGAGAACGTGTCGCCGCGCAAGCCCAGGCGGATGGTTTCGAGGCTCACCACTTCGTTGGGGGCAATGTTACCGAGGTTCACGTTGGCACCGAGTAGCTTGATAAACCACACCTGCTGCGCCTTTTGCGGCGCTTCCCACAGAATTTTCTCGAACGGAATCTTGGTCAGAATTTCTTCTACCAACCCCGAGCGAACCTCGCCGGTGCTGCGGAACAGCCCGACGTTGCCGCCCTCGCGGGCCTCGCCGATTACCTTGATGGCGCCGGCTTCGAGCTCGGTTTCCATCTGCGAAATCCATTTGTAGGGCGGGATGATTTTTTCGGCATCCTTCGAGCCAACTTCGCTCAGCACGCGCACTGATTTGCTCAGGTCGCGGATGTACTCGCACTTGCGCTCGTGGGGCAGGTCGATGCTGCCGTCCGATACTTCGGCGTACTCCATGCCGTATTTATCGAGCAGGCGGCGGTAGTCATCATACTGATTGCGAATGATGAAGGCTTCGAACAGCGTGCCACCGAAGTACACCGGAATGTTGGCGGCGCGGTAGATTTCCAGTTTGCGCTGCAGGTTAGGCACCACGTAGGAGGTAGCCCAGCCCAGCTTCACCACGTCCGTGTACTCGCCGCCAACTTCCAGGAAGTCTTCTACCTCGCGCAGGCTCATGCCCTTGTCCATCACCATCGTGTAACCCTGCTCGCGGGGCTTGAGCGTACGCTCGGGAAGCTGAGAAATCGTGTAATTCATGCAAATAAGGCAGGCGCGCGGCCTGTTTCTGGTAAAGAATGCGCAAAAAAAAACCTGCCCGCCGAAAAGCGGGCAGGTACAAAAGTAAGTCATGGCCGAATTGTTATCCGCCTCCGCCGGCCCGGGCGGCCCGAGGCATCGACCTACGGCCGAAATTGGTCGATAAGCCGCTGCAAAGCGGGCTGCTGCCGCAGCTCCGGGAAGTAGTCGAACAGCAGCGAATGCTGCTCGTAATTCAGGCTGAGCGCCGTCTCCAGCTCGGCATAAGCCTCGCGCAAGCGGCCATCGGCCAGCAGGTATGCGCAGAGCATGTAGTGAAAATGCGACTCCAGCGGGTGCAGCTCCACGGCGTGGCGCACCAAATCGGCCGCCTCGCCAAAATGGCCTTGCTCGTAGAGAATAGCGCTCCAGTTCACCCAGGCCTGCACTTCTTCGGGGGCTACCTCGGTAGCTTTCTCAAAGGCTTCCAAGGCACTCACCACGTTACCGACGTGGTTTTCGGCCATGCCCAGGGCCGACCAGTATTCGCCGCTGTCGCCGTACAATTCCACCGCCTTGCGGAAGAAGTGAATCGACTCGAACCAGCGGCCCTGCTCCTGCAGAATAACGCCCTGCCCAAACCAGGCCTCGTCCATTTGTGGATTCAACTCAATGGCTTTGTGATAGAAGCGCCGGGCGGGCTCCCACTCGCGCAGCTTCTCGTAGCACTCGCCGATGTTGCACAGCGCCTCGTCGGTCGGCTCATCGGTCGGGTAGCTCTGCTCAAATTCGGCAATGGCCTCGCGGTACTTCTCCTGGCACACGAAGGTGTCGGCCAGCCAATGGTGGGCGTCGTAAAAGTCGGCGCTGATAACCACCGCATAGTCAAACGCTTCAGCGGCCTTGTCATACTGTTCGCGCCGGTACCAGTACTGCCCCAGGTTGTACCAGGCAATGGCCGAATACGGGTCGTCGTCGGTGAAGCGCTTGAAAAAGTCCTCGTGCTCGTCGAGCCGGTCCGAAATGGCGAGGCAGTGCAGCAGTTCCTGCACGCCGGTTTCATTGTCCGGCTGCAGGCGCAGGCTTTGCTTGTAGTGCTTGGCCGCGCTCTTGAATTTCTGCCAGCTCTGGTAAGCCAAGCCGAGGTTAAAATGAATGTCCTCGCGCTCCGGCTCCTTTTCCAGCCCGGCCTGGAAAAACTCCACCGCCTGCGCAAAATCGCCCCGTTGCGTGCAGATGATGCCGCGCGTCACGGCTACATCGGCGTTGGTCGGGTCGAGGGTGGCGACATGGTTTATCTGGCGCTCGGCCTCCTGGTAGTCGCCGCGCATGGCCATCACCTGGGCGCGGTCAATCAGTAGCTCGGTCGAAAAAGGATACTGGCCCAGCGCGGCCTCGCAGGCCTGCAGGGCCTTGTCGAACTGCGTGCTGGTTACGTAGTGGTCAATGATATTCTCAAAGTCCTCCAGGTCAAAAAAAACGGGCTCGTTGCTGTTCAGCATTCGCTCGAAACGGCGCACCGTGTCCAGCACGGCCCGATGATGCTCAAAATGTTCACTCATGCGCATAATACACAGATTCAGCCAGCTGTTTCCCTTGTCGAAATGGTCGTAGCAAACCAGCCGGGCTGGTCTTGGTGCTTACCATTTCGGGCCGGGGCCGGCTAGTCAATAGTAGTAACAATTGTACGCGAAAACCGTGCAATTGCCAGAAAAACTTCCCGCGGGTTGGGGTTTATACTAAGATACAACAACCGCCCCGGAATCCTGCGGTTTGGGCCGCAGCCCGGCGGCGCACCAGGCAATGGTGTCGGCCAGTGGCCGAAAGGGCAGGCCGGTCGCCTGTTGCACCTTGGCATTGGCATACACGGTGGGCTGACGGCCAGCCCGCGCCGTGTCCTTGGTGATGAGCGGCCGGGCGCCCGTAAGCACGGCCCGGGCGTGCTCGGCGCGCCAGATTATTTCGGCCAGCCAGTCGGGCACGGCCGTGGTAGGCGGGCGCCGCCCCATCGCCGTAGCCGCCTGCTGCAGAAAATCAGCCAGCGGAATAGCTCCGGCGCTCAAAATGTACCGCTCGCTGTTCAGCTGCGGCAGGTCCAGCGCCAGGCGCAGCAGCTGCGCCACCACGTCGCGCACGTCCACGAAATTGATGAGGCCACGCGTGTAAAAACGATGCTGCTCGTAGGCGTAGCGCAGCAAGCGGGTGCTGCTGCGGCTCCAGTCGCCCGGCCCCAGCACCACCGACGGGTTGACGATGATGGCCGACAAACCCTCGGCCACGCCCCGCCACACCTCCAGCTCGCCCAGGTATTTGGAAGTGGCGTAAGCTGGATGCGCCGCGCCCAGGTCCCAGGTGGCATTCTCGGCTACGCTCAGCGGGCCGGTGCTGCCTTCGGGCCGGGCCGGCGGGCTGCCCAGCGCCGCTACCGACGATACGTAGGCCAGCCGGATGCCCGGCCGCTCCAGGCAGGCATCCACGATGGCCGCCGAGCCTTCCACGTTCACCGTTTGCAGCAATTCTTCGTCTTGCGGCGCATACGATACCAGCCCGGCGCAGTGAAATACGTGCGTCACGTCGGGCGTGAGGGCCTCGCGCAGCAGTTCGGTATCGAGCAAATCGCCAGCCAGCCACTCCACGCCGGGCGCGGCATCGGCCAGCACCGGGCCGCGGTGCAGCGCCCGCACCGGCAGGCCCCGCTCGCGCAGGCTGCGGAGCAGGAACGAGCCAATCAAGCCAGTGCCGCCGGTAACGAATATCATAAGTGGCTTGAAGGTAGCTAAAGCAGGCGGAATACTGGCGGGCCAGGCGGTTCAGATGCCCGCAACATTGAAAACAGCTAGCTGCTGATTAGCTGACTGTTGCGTAGTGGCAGTCGCAGTAGCTTTTCCAGATAAGGAGAGCGCAGGACTTTGTTTTGCAGCGTATTGGTGTGACGCAGGTGGTGTGCGTCGGAGCCCACAAAATCCACCAGGCTGCCGTCGACCAGCTGCTCGGCCACTTTCTGCGCCGCCGGTGAGTAGTAGCCCACCAGTGAGTTGATATTGAGTTGCATCAGGACGCCATAGTCCTGGCGGAGCTTCTCAATCTCCGAGAAGCGGCCGTAGAGGTAAGTGTAACGCTCCGGGTGGGCCAGCACCGGCCGGTAGCCCTGCGCCTTCAGCTCGAACACGATTTCCATCAGGTTCAGCGGCTCGTTCATGTACGATGTTTCGAACAGCAAGTAGCGCTTGTCGCCACCGAAGGTCAGCATCTCAGTGCCATCGGCCAGCTTGCGGCCCAGAAACTCGTCGAGGTAATACTCGGCCGCGCAGCCCAGTTCCACGTCGCCGAGGCCGGCGGCAGCGGCGGCTTCGGTAAGCAGCTGCAGGGCGGCCCGAATGCCTTCCGGGGTGTTCTTGTAGAAGTCGCCCATGATGTGGGGCGTCATCACCAGCTTGCGGTAGCCCAGCGCCCGCATGGCTCGCAGCAAATCAAGGGAATGCTCCACCGTCTCGGCTCCGTCGTCGAGGCCGGGCAGCAGATGCGAGTGCATATCAGCCCCCAGCACCGCCAACGACTCCACGAGCGCCGCCGGAGCGGCCGACTCGCCGCCCCCAAAAAGTTTGCGCCAGAAAGAAGCCATGGTCGTGAGGTGGAGTTTTAGCTGAAGAAGCGTTTCAACTTCTCCCCAAATGTCAGCTCCTGTTGCGGCGCCTCTTCGTAGTAGCCCTGGCCGTAGGAGCCGTAGCCGTAGCCATAGCCGTAACCGTAGCCATAACCGTAGCCGTAGCCGTAGGAGCCACCCGATTGGGCATCGTTTAGAATAGTGCACATGCGCGTGAAGTGGTTGCTGCGCATGAGGCGGTTCATGTTCTTGATGAAGGCCTTACGCGAGTAGCCCGCCCGCAGAATATAAATCGGAATATCGGCCTTGCGCATCACCAGGATGCCATCCGTCACCAGCCCTACCGGCGGTGTGTCAATCAGGATAACGTCGTACGTTTTGTAGAGCTCCTGCAGCATGGCATCGAACTTCGGACTCAGTATCAGCTCCGAAGGATTGGGCGGCGTGGGGCCGGCCGAAATAAAGTTCAGCGCCTCAATGGCCGTTTTCTGAATGCATTCCTCAATGCTGTGGCGCTCGATGAGAATAGTGCTGACGCCCTTTACGTTCTCGGTGCCAAAGGCCAGATTAACCTTCGGCTTCCGCATGTCGAGGTCGAGAATAACCACTCGCTGCCCCGACAGGGCGATGATACCGCCCAGGTTCACCGTCACGAAGGTCTTACCCTCGCCTGAGATGGTCGAAGTCACCGAAATCAGCCGTTTTTTCTTCGCCGAGCTGATAAAGTCAAGGTTGGTTCGAATGGAGCGAATCGACTCCGAAATGGCCGATTTAGGATTACGGTCCACTACAAGGCGCGACACGTCCATTTTCTCCTTATCGTAGGTCGGAATCAAGCCCAGCACTGCTGCCTGGGTGCTCCGCTCCACTTCCCGGATGTTGGTGATGGTGTTGTGCATGAAGTAGCGCACGGCAATCAGCCCCAGCCCCAGGATGATACCACCGGCCAGCCCCACGGCGTACACAATCAGCTTCACCGGGAAAATCGGCGCCGTCGGCAGCGAAGCCGGCGACAGAATCTGGAAGTCGGCCGTAGTACCAGCCTGTGCAATGGTGAAGTCCGACTTCTTTTCCATCAGCATCAGGTAGTTCTTTTCAAGCAGCTCCAGCGGCCGTTGCAGCCGCGACAGCTCCGTGTCTTTCTGCGGCAGGCTCTGCATGTTCGCATCAAGCTTGTTGTTGGTGTCGTTGAGGCGGTTGAGCTTCTCACGCAGCAACTTCTGCTCTTCCTGCAGCACCCGGCGCAGATTGTTGCGGGAGAAGGCCAGGTTGGCTTCCTGCTGCTGCACTGCCAGCGTCGATTCCTTGTAGGAGCGCAACAGGCGCTGCAGGTTCCATTGCGTACTGTTTACTTCATTCAGCAGCTGAATGATTTGTGGGTCTTCGAGGGCGGCCAGGCCGGGTACGCTCTCCTCCACCAGCTGGTTGTCGTCGCGCGTGATGCGGGCCTGCCCGGCCAGGCGGGCTACCTCATTCAGCAGCCGCAGCTTTTGCTCCAGCACCAGCCGGTCTTCCTGGAGCTTCTCCAGCTTGGCCGTGATGACCGTCACGTCCTCCTTCACATTGTAGGTATGGCTGCGCTGCACAAAGTCCTGGAGGCGGTCCTCGGCTACCTGCAGGTTGTGGCGGTTTTCCTCCAGCTGCTGGTCCAGGAAGTTCAGCGTTTGCACGGTTGCTTCTTTTTTGCGGGCCAGCTTCTCCTGTAGATACACCGTATCAATCTTATCCACAATGTGCTGGGTCTTCACCGGGCTGAAGTCCGCAAACGAAATCTGGATAGTATTGGCTTCCGGATTGATGATTTCGACCGTCAGGTTTCGGTCGAGGTAGCTGTTTACCGTTGACTCATCCTGAATCGTAAAATGGTAGTTCAGGTCGAACGCCTCCTGGGTGAAGTTGGGCGTTTTCGTTAACTGCAGCACGATGCCCGGCAGGCTGATGGGTTTGCTCAGCTCGTACTCGCCGCCCATCGTACGTCCCTGACCAATGAAGCTGAGCTTGATTCTATTGTTGTCGAGGAAATCGACGTTGAATTTACGGTTGTACAGCGAAGGGTCGGTGATGGTGTATTTCACCTGAAAGGGCGACGCCCGGTACAGCTCGGTTTCCAGCACCGTACCCTGCACGTAGTAGTTCACGTCCAGGGCTAATGAGTCGCGCAGGCGGCGATAAATAATGCCCGATTTGATGAGCTCTACCTCTCCAGCCAGCTTGTTCTTCGACTTATCGGGCGCCGCATAAGTGGGCAGTTCCAGAATTTCCTGCGTCTTCTCGTCAATTTTAAGCAGTGACGCCGATTTATAGACCGGTTTGGTGTAGCGTAAGTACAGCCACGATGCGCTGATGCCTAGAATGATAAGCAGGATAATCCACGGCAGGCTTCGCCGCGCTACCAGTACCAGCGTGGCCACATCCAACGCCGCCGAGTCGCTTTCGTCGTCGTCGGGGTTGTTGGTGCCCAGGAGCGGGGGCGGCGGTTCGCTGGTACCCGCCGTAGCGTTACGGATGAGTGCTTCCAGCTCGGCGTTTTCACTTGTAGCCATGGGTATGGGAAAAGCCGCCGGAGCGACCGTAAGAAACCAGATAGGGAATAGGAATCCTGACTAGCGCGTCACCACCAGTAGGTTGATAATAATAGCCGTAGCATTTAGCAGCAAGGCTGCTGCGCTGATGGCCGGTCCGGCATCGGTCAGACCATCCAGGAAGGGTCGCCGAATGGGCTCTACGTACACCACGTCGTTGGGCTCCATCTGCAGATTGGCCCGCCGCATCCCGTCGAGGGTCGTCAGGTCAATCAATTGTACCTGCGGGTTTTTCAGGTCGCCCCTGATGATGCGAATGTTATTGGCGCGCCCGCCGAAGCGGTACAGGCCCGCGCCACCGCTGCTTGCTCCGTCAACGCCACCCGCCAGGGCCAGCACTTCCAGCAGGTTCATGTTGTCGTTGACCAGCGAAATGACCTGTCCGCCCGGCGCGCCCAGCACGAATACCCGGTTGTTGGATACCCGGGTGGTTACGAACGACTCCTTGTAAAATTCGTTGTATCTTATTTTCAACACACTATCAGCCTGCAACAGCGAAAGCCCACTGACTTTAACATGGTTTACCATGGGTAGCATTACCGTGCCATCGGCCTGCACCAGAAACTCGGCGCCGCTGGAGGTGCTGCCCGCTCCCGCTCCCACATTGCGCTGCGCGCCGCCGCCGCTGCGCGTACCGGTGCTGCTCGGCGTGCTCCGGCTGATGGAAGGGCCCGCGCCGCCCGCCTGGCCAAAGGATAATTCGCCGTTCGGGTCGATGAGCCGCTCGCCTTTGTTGGTGTACACCCGCACCTCCAGGTAGTCATTGGGCTGGATAACGTAATTGCGGGCGGCCCGATTGACTACGGCCCGTAGCTTGCTGGTGTCAACCATGTTGCCCTTGTCGTCGGTGAGGCGAAACATGGTGCGCTGGTTGTAATAGCGCTGGGAGCAGGACGATAGCAGCGCCATCGACAGGCACAAGATGTACAGCCACCCGGAGCGGCGAAAAGGAAAATTCGGCATGAAGGCCAATAAAGAGCGAAATCGGGCGAAAAAAGGCAGAAAAAGCACCAGACAAAAGCCGGGCTACTCCTGAAAAAGCCTCAAAAGTAACGCTTTTGCCGGCTCTGTTCAAAATAAGGCTTGCCAGCCACCGGTCAGAATCAAGGTTTTCAAGTAGTAAAATCGTACTTTCGTGGGCCGAAAACCGGCCCTGACCGGCATAATTCCTTTTCTGTCTTTTTTTCTAGTCCCACCCATTTTCCACTTTCCATGGAAGCCGTAGCCACCGAAAACCAAACCATGATTGCGCAAATGGTGCGCGATTTTGGCGCCCAGCACATCAAGCCCCACATGATGAAGTGGGACGAAAGCCAGGAATTCCCCATCGACGTATTTCATCAGCTCGGCGAGCTTGGCCTGATGGGCGTGCTGGTGCCGCAGCAGTACGGCGGCTCCGGCTTTGGCTACCAGGAATACGTGACGGCCATTGCCGAGCTTTCCAAGATTGATGGCAGCATCGGCCTCAGCATGGCGGCCCACAACTCGCTCTGCACTGGCCACATCCTGCAGCACGCCTCCGAGGAGCAGAAGCAGAAATACCTGCCCAAGCTCGCCTCCGGCGAGTGGATTGGCGCCTGGGGCCTCACCGAACCCAACACCGGCTCTGATGCCGGCAACATGCGCACCACGGCCGTGCTCGACGGCGACCACTACGTGCTCAACGGCGCCAAAAACTTCATCACCCACGGCAAATCCGGCCATGTGGCCGTCGTCATCGCCCGTACCGGCGAGGTCGGCGACTCACACGCCATGACGGCCTTCATAATCGAGCGCAACACGCCTGGTTTTGCCGCCGGCCGCAAGGAAGACAAGCTCGGCATGCGCGCTTCCGAAACCACTGAATTAATTTTTACCGATTGCCGCGTTCCCAAGGAAAACGTCATCGGTAAAGTCGGCGACGGCTTCGTGCAGGCCCTGAAAGTGCTCGACGGTGGCCGCATCAGCATCGCCGCGCTCAGCCTCGGCATTGCCCAGGGCGCTTACGAGGCGGCCCTGCAATACTCTAAGGAGCGCCACCAGTTCAACCAGCCCATCAGCAACTTCCAGGGCATTGGCTTCAAGCTGGCCGACATGGCCACCGAAATCGAGGCGGCCAGCCTGCTCACCTACCGCGCCGCCGCCATGAAAGACGCCGGCCTGAACGTGAACCGCGAGTCGGCAATGGCCAAACTCTACGCCTCCGAGGTGAGCGTGCGCGTGGCCAACGAGGGCGTGCAGATTTTCGGCGGCTACGGCTACACCAAGGATTACCCGGCCGAGAAGTACTACCGCGATGCCAAGCTCTGCACCATCGGTGAGGGCACCAGCGAAATTCAGAAGCTCGTTATTGCCCGTACGCTGCTTAAATAGACCACGGATTCAACGGATTTTAACGGATTCAACGGATTTCTGTGGTTCTGCGCAAACTGTTGATGGATAATGGTTTCATAGGGTTTGGTTCGCCTTGTGATGTGCGGAATCACAAAAAAACCGTTGAATCCGTTAAAATCCGTTGAATCTGTGGTCAGTCTGTGATTATCTTTGCGGCCCGATTTACTCGGCCTTCCCGTAGCAATTCTCCTCACTTCTCGATATGATTATCGTTCAAATCAAAGACAACGAATCGGTTGACCGCGCTCTGAAGCGCTTCAAAAAGAAATTTGAGCGCACCGGCGTTCTGAAAGAACTGCGTCGTCGCACGTTCTTCCAGAAGCCCAGCATCACGCAGCGCAAAATGAAGCAAAAGGCTGTTTACAAGCTCGCCACCTACGGCCAGCCGAACGAATAGTTTGCTTCCGATTTGAAGTTAAAAAGCCGGCTGGCTTGCCTATTGAGGCGAGCCAGCCGGCTTTTTCGCGTCCCTGAGGGTCGAAATTCATCGAAAAGTTTGGCGGCAATAAAAAATCCGCTACTTTGGCAGCCCGGTCTGAGTAAGGCCGGGCTTTTTGCTGTGGCGCCATGGAGGCTTTTTTTGATTATCTGCGTACTGAGATGCGGTGCAGTCCGCACACGCTCACGTCGTACAAGAACGATTTGCGGCAGTTTGCGGCCTACTTACAGTCGGCCCATGAGTTGAGCGACCCGGTGCAGGCGCGCTACCCGCTCATTCGTGGCTGGATTGTGGAACTTATGAATGATGGCAACGAGGCCAGCACCGTGAACCGCAAAGTGGCCTGCCTGCGCTCGTACTACAAGTTCCTGCTGCGCACGGAAAAAATATCGGTGAATCCGATGCTGCGCGTCAAGGCCCCCAAAATACCTAAAAAGCTCCCGGAATTCGTGCCCGAAGAGGCCATCAACGGCTTGCTGAATTCATTTAAATTCGATGAGGACTTTGCCGGCAAGCGCGACCAGTTAATGCTGGAATTACTGTATGGTACAGGTGTGCGCCTGTCGGAGTTGATAGGAATTTTGGTTGGTGATGTTAGCATCTGGCATCAGACAATCAAAGTAGTCGGCAAAGGGAATAAGCAGCGTATTGTTCCGCTAAATCTGTCGCTGGTAGGCGTACTAAAGCGGTACTTGGATGAACGCAGCTACACCTTTGGCGCACCAGAAGGACCACATAGCCCCTTGCTACTGACTGATAAGGGGGAGCCGTTATATGAAAAACTCGTGTACCGCACCGTGAAGCGTTACCTGAGCACCATCACCACTTCGGTAGGGCAGCAGCACCCGCACACTCTGCGCCACGCCTTTGCCACGCACCTCCTCAATAAGGGTGCCGACTTGAACGCCATCAAGGAGTTGCTGGGGCACGCTAGCCTGGCCTCCACGCAAGTTTATACAAACTTGTCCGTCGAGCGGCTGAAATCCGTATTTGAACAGGCCCACCCTAGGGCTTAAGCTCTTTTTCCGCAATCAGCAAGGCTGGCCAGTTAATAATCCGAATAGGATGAGACGGTTAGATGGCCAGCCCGACGGTTGCGGTTTTTTATCCACTTTCTTACCAACCCCACCACATGAAAGTACAGATGCATTCGGTGCATTTCGACGCCGACCAAAAGCTGCTTGACTTTATCCAACAACGTCTCAACAAGCTCGAAACCTTCTACGACAAGGTGACGGACGGCGAGGTGATTCTGCGCCTCAACAACAAAGACGGTATCGACAACAAAACCGTCGAAATCAAGCTGCTGGTGCCCGGTAGCACCCTGTTCAGCCAAGAAGACGCCGCTTCGTTCGAAGCCGCCGCTGATGCCGCCGCCGACAGCCTGCGCCGGCAGATTACGAAGTACAAAGAGAAAAATCTGGCCCATTAGCTTTTGGACAGCTGTTAGCTTGGAGCTATTAGCTGTTAGCTTTTGAGGTTTATTCATAAAAAAAGACCCGCCTGAAACTCAGGTGGGTCTTTCGTTTTTGTTGCTGGTCGAAGCTAATAGCTAGTAACTTTCAGCTAACAGCTTAAAATTACAAACCAAACTCCGTGATAATCTGGGGCACATAGTCGAGCTTCTCCCAGGTAAAGGTGTCGAAAGTTTTCACTTCACCGTCCTTCATCGTTACCTGTACGGTGCCGGGTTCGCGGCCCATGTGGCCATAGGCGGCCGTCTGGCTGAAGATGGGGTTCTGCAGGCCGAAGCGCTGCACGATGGCGTAGGGGCGCAGGTCGAACAGCTTGTTTACTTTTTCGGCGATTTCACCGTCGGTCAGGACTTTGCCGTCCGCACCTTTGGCTTTCGTGGTGCCGTAGGTGGTCACGAACACGCCCACGGGCTGGGCTACGCCGATGGCGTAGGCTACCTGCACGAGCACTTGGTCGGCCACGCCGGCGGCCACCAGATTTTTGGCAATGTGGCGGGCAGCGTAGGCGGCCGAGCGGTCTACTTTCGAGGAGTCTTTGCCCGAGAAGGCGCCGCCGCCGTGGGCACCCTTGCCGCCGTAGGTATCCACGATGATTTTGCGGCCGGTAAGGCCGGAATCGCCGTGGGGGCCGCCGATGACGAACTTGCCGGTGGGGTTGATGTGGTAGGTAATGTGGTCAGTGAAGAGCTTTTGGGTGTCTTCGCTGAGACCGGCCATCACGCGCGGAATCAGAATGGCCTTGATGTCGGCCTTAATCTGGTCGAGCATGGTCTGCTCGTCGGCGTGGAATTCGTCGTGCTGGGTGCTCACCACGATGGTGTCGATGGCCTCCGGGTGGTGGTCGTCGGAGTAGCGAATGGTTACCTGGCTTTTGGCATCGGGGCGCAGGTAGGTCATCTCGCGGCCCTCTTTGCGGATGGCCGACAGCTCGCGCAACAGGCGGTGCGAAAGGTCGAGAGCCAGGGGCATGTAGTTGGTCGTCTCGTGGCTGGCGTAGCCGAACATCATGCCCTGGTCGCCGGCGCCCTGCTCTTCGGCGCTGGCGCGCACCACGCCCTGGTTGATGTCGGGCGACTGCTCGTGCAGGCGGTTTTCGACTTCGCAGGTATCGGCGTTGAAGAGGTATTCGGGCTTGTCGTAGCCGATGCGGCGGATGGTAGCCCGGATGATGGGCTCGGCATCGACGTGGGCCGTCGATTTAATTTCCCCGGCCACTAGGGCAAAGTCGGTCGTTACCAGCGTTTCGCAGGCCACTTTGGCCGCGGGGTCCTGACGGAGGTACTCGTCGAGGATGGCGTCGGAAATCTGGTCGGCAACTTTATCGGGGTGGCCTTCCGAAACCGATTCGGAAGTGAACAGATAGGGCATTGAAGACTGATAAAAGCGAAAAAGACAAACAGCAAGCCGCCCGCCAGGCCGAAACCGGCAGGCGGGCGGACCACAAAACTACAACTTGGAGAGTTATGAGTTATGAGTTATGAATTATGAGTTCAATGAACCGCCAACTCAAAACTCAAAACTCGTAACTCATAACTCACTCGAAAGCTTGGCTTTTTCGCACACCAGCACCATCAGGCGGCCGCGCAGGTCGGTGGTGGCAAAAAGGTAAATGTCGCCACCCTCGCGGATACCGGTGCGCTTGCGGAAATCGGCCACCGAATCGGGAAAATTGCGGGTAGTGACGTGGGCGCGGGCCTCGGGGCCGAGGTGGGCCTTGAGGGCGTTGCCGTCGGCTTTTTCCACCGCCAGCACCCGGAAAATGCGGCCGGGGAAGTCGGCGCGCAATACGTCGGAAGTGTAGAGGTGGCTGTGCTGGTGCAGCTTAAGAAATTCGAAAGCCGTGCCGATGCTGCGGAAGGCCCCCGCCTTGAGCACGGCCGCATTAGGCTCGTAGAGGTACTGCTGGGGCTCGGCGTAGCGCGGGATGGCGCGGGTTTCGCGGGCGCGGTTGAGGCGGAATTCCTGCTGCGTGCCGTCGCGGCGCAGGTTGAGGGCGTAGCGCTCGGGGTCGACGGCGGGCTCCTGGCCCAGCTCGTAGAGCACTTCTTTCACCTCGTTGTCCACCGCCAGCACCCAGAGACGGCGCACCTGGCCGAGTTCCAGAATGGCCTGCTCGATGTCGAGCATGGGCGAGGTCTTCAGCAAAATCTTATCGGCCTTTTGCAGCAGCAAGGGCATGATTTTGAGTATGTCGGGCTCGCAGTCGGCCAAGCGGAAGATTTTGCGGGCGGCGGTGTCGCGCCGGGCCGGGTCGAGGTAAAGCCAGTCGAAATGGTGCGGCGTTTCGTGCAGAAACTTCAGCGCCTCGGTAGCGTGCGTGGTCACGTTCCGGATACCGAGCTGGTGCAGATTATACTCCACCACGGCCGCCAGCTGGGTATTACGCTCCACGTAATCAACGTGCTCCACAGTTTGGGCAAAAGCTGCCGTATCGGCCCCGAAGCCGCCGGTGAGGTCGGCCAGGCGCTGCCCGCCCACCAGCGCGGCCTTGAAGGCGGCGGTGCGGGCCGACGACGCCTGCTCGACCGAGAGGGCGGGCGGAAAAATCAGGTCGGGGTTGTCGGCCCAGTCGGGCAGCTTGGTGCGCGCCTTCTGGCGGGCCTGAATCTGCCGGACCAGCTCCGGCACGGGCAGGCCGGGGTGGCGACGCGCTTGCAGGGCCAGGTGAGCGGGGTCGTCGTGCAAGTGGGCGGCCACGTAGCGCCGGGCCGCCTCGGGCAAAGGAAAGTCCATTAACCAGCCTATACGGTAAAAACGGGCGCTTAGCGAAGCTCCCAGCGCAAGGCCAGCGTCGGCTGGCCCTGCAGTGTACTACCCACCCCAACACCGGCAGGCTGCAAACGGTGCCATAAGGTACCGTGGCTTTTGCCGGCGTTGTAGCTTTCCACGGCCCGCTGCAAGTGCTGGTTGGTGTTTTGATTAATGAAAATAGTGGCCAACAAACTGGCGACGAATACACTGCCGGCGGCTATTTGCAGGTTGCTGGTGTATTGCGGAAACTTGTCTTTCTCAAACACCTGCTGCCCATACACGCCCAGGGCCCCCACGGCTACCAGGCGGTCGATGAGAAACAGGGTTTTCTGGCGGCGGTAGTGGTTGAGGTTGGTCAGGGCCTCGTTGTTGCCAGCCAGATAAGGGCGCAGCTTCTGGCCGAAAAAACCGGCATTCTGGTAGTTCTCGCCCGTGACGCCGGGCGGCAGGAAGTAGAAATTGTGCTGGTTTCCATTCTTGCTGCGCTGGGCATCCTCGGGCAACAGCCGGATGGTGGCGGGCGTTTGCTGGGCCCGGGCCGCCGAAGCGGCGCCGAACAGCAGCAGAACAAACAGCAGACGTGGCCGCAGCCACTGAGGTGAGGTAGGCATGCGGCAAATATACTGCCCGGGCAATGGGCTGGCGAATGCTCCCGCTTAAAACGTTCTGAATGGTGCGCACTTAACCGTAGGGCCCTATCTTGCGTTCAGGTTGCGCCGCCCGGTGCGGCCGATTGTCTCGTATTCATCACCCTTTTTCATTTCAAGTTTATGCGTTTATCCTCTGTTTTCCGTCGTTCGCTGTGGCTGGCGCTGCCGGCCGTGCTGGCTTTTAGCGGCTGCTCCGACGACACCTCAACTCCCGCGCCCGACCAGGGCAAGGTGACTTTCATCAATGGCGCATCGCACATTCCCGGTGCCACGCTGAAATTCCAGGTTGACAACGCCGAGAAGGCTTCGCTGGCCTACGGCGCCAGCAGCACGGCCCAGAGCATTGCCACTGGTAGCCGGGTTATCAAAGTGTTGTCTGGCACCCAAACGGTGCTTACTCAGCCCGCTGTGACGCTGGACAAAGACAAGAATTACACGTTTGTTGCCACGCCGGCTGCTACGCCGGCGTCGGTGGGTGGCCAGTTCATCATCGACGATTTGACGGCCCCGGCCACTGGCAAAGCCCGCATCCGGGTTATCAACCTGGGTCAGAACCTGACCAACCCTATTAAGCTGTCGCAGGTGACGAGCACCGCCGGCGGCCCCGTGGTGGTTGACCTAGTGACGAGCATTGCCAGCAACCAGGCCTCGGCCTTCACCGATGTGAACCCCGGCACTTATGGTTTGTCCATCCTCGATAACAATGGTGTGACGAAGGCCGAAGTAGGCACGGGCACCGGCACGGGCACGGGCACCAAAGCCTACGTGGCAGGCAAGCTCTACACCATTGTGGTGACGGGCACGGCCGACAGCGCCGACCCCGCGCAGGCCCTCAAAGCCTATTTGTCGCAGAATAACTAAGGCCGGTATTTCCCGCCTGCTGCTTTGAACGAAGCCCGAATCTCCGGATTCGGGCTTTTTCGCGTTCGGGGCCGAACAAAAGGCGTATCTTTGTAGTTAGAAGCGACTCTAACCATTTAACTCTCATTCGAGTGGAAGCCACGACAAGCACGTACGTTCCGTACAAAGTAAAAGACATGAGCCTGGCCGAGTGGGGCCGCAAGGAAATTATGCTGGCCGAGGCCGAAATGCCCGGCCTGATGAGCCTGCGCGCCGAGTACGGCCCGAGCAAGCCGCTGGCGGGCGCCCGCATCGCCGGCTGTCTGCACATGACCATCCAGACGGCCGTGCTCATCGAAACGCTGATTGAGCTGGGCGCCGAAGTAACGTGGTCGTCGTGCAACATCTTCTCGACCCAGGACCACGCCGCCGCCGCCATCGCCGCCGCCGGCATCCCGGTGTATGCCTGGAAGGGCATGAACGAGGAAGAATTCAACTGGTGCATCGAGCAAACCATCTGGTTTGGCGAAGAGCGCCAGCCGCTGAACATGATTCTGGACGACGGTGGCGACCTCACTAACATGGTGCTCGACCAGTTCCCCGAGCTGGCTGCCGGCATCAAAGGGGTTTCGGAAGAAACCACGACCGGCGTGCTGCGCCTCTATGAGCGGGTGAAAGTGGGCACGCTGCCCTTCCCCGCCATCAACGTGAACGACTCGGTGACGAAGTCGAAATTCGACAACAAGTACGGCTGCAAAGAGTCGGCCGTGGATGCTATCCGCCGGGCTACCGACGTGATGATGGCCGGCAAAGTGGCCGTGGTGGCCGGCTACGGCGACGTCGGAAAAGGTACCGCGGCCTCGCTGCGCGGCGCCGGCGCCCGCGTTATCGTGACCGAAATTGACCCCATCTGCGCCCTGCAGGCTGCCATGGACGGCTACGAAGTGAAGCGCATGGAAAACGCCATTCCGCGCGCCGACATCGTCATTACCACCACCGGCAACTGCGACATCATCCGCGAGGAGCATTTCCGCGCCCTGCGCGACAAGGCCATTGTGTGCAACATCGGCCACTTCGACGATGAAATCGACATGGCGTGGCTGAACAAAAACTACGGCCACACCAAGGACACGGTGAAGCCGCAGGTTGATTTGTACACCATCGACGGCAAGCAAATCATCGTGCTGGCCGAAGGCCGCCTCGTGAACCTGGGCTGCGGCACCGGTCACCCCTCGTTCGTGATGTCGAACTCCTTCACCAACCAGACTCTGGCTCAGCTGGAGCTGTGGGAAAGCGCCAGCAACTACGAAAACCAGGTGTATACCCTGCCCAAGCACCTCGACGAGAAGGTGGCCCGCCTGCACCTCGCCAAAATCGGCGTGGAGCTGGATGAGCTGAGCGCCAAGCAGGCCGACTACATCAAGGTGCCGGTGGAAGGTCCGTTCAAGTCGGATTTGTACCGCTACTAGTTGTCTGGACCGCGGATTTTTCGGATTACGCGGATTTTGTAGGCGATTACTAAACAGAAAAGGCCATCCGGACGGGTGGCCTTTTCTGTTTTAGCAGTCATACTGGCTACCGCTTAGCCGTCTTGGGTCGAACAGGGGTTTTGGCGGGTGGCTGGGGTTTGCCGAGGGCCTGGTACTGCTTTACGTACTGGTTCTTGGGAAAGCGGCGGAGGGTTTCGGCGTAGTAGAACTGGCACATCTCGCGGTCGTTGAGATGGTAGAAGCTCTCCGTCAGGTAGCCCAGCATTTGCTCGTGCAGGAGCGTTTTTTCGTAGAACTGTGGGTCGGCGGCGGCCATGAAACGGGCCATGTTGTGGATGGCGTTGGGCCAGTCTGCCATGTCCAGATTCAGGGTAGCCAGCTTCCAGTACGCCTCTACAAACCAGACGTCCACTGTTAGCACTGAGTCGGCGGCGGGCATGGCTTTGTCGAGCTGCTCCACCAATTTCACGTACAGCGGGTAGGCGTGTTCGCGGTCTTCGAGCCGATACAGGGAACGGGCCAGCTGGTAGGTGATGAAGGGGTTGCCGGGCTCGGCGCGGGCAGCTTCTTCCAGCACTTTGGCGGCGTCGGCATACTGTCCGGCATCGTAGGCTTCCTCCGAGGCAATCAGCTTCATCCCGTAGCGGACGGAGCGCACTAGCGGCCGGTCAGACTCGTAGCCGATAGGCCGTCCTGGTCCCACCGCACTCCCGACGTGCAGCGTCGTGTCGAAATCGACGTGAAAGATGGCAACTGTGTTATACGACGGCGGTAGCACCTTATAGTTGCCGTATAGAACATAGCGGGTTTGAGCCCAGCTATTGGTGGTTATTAATGAGTAGATTGTTAGAATGAACAGGTAGTGGCGGCGTAGCATAAACGGGCGAATTCGATAAGCTACTGCAATAATAAGCCCGGCAGCCAGACAAGGTAGCCGGAGGAGACTTTGGCTGCTACTGCAATACCACCCGCTGACTTTTAACAGTGCCATTGGCCAGTTGCACCCGCAGGGTGTAGGTGCCCGCTGGCAGGGCGGGCAATTGTAATTGCAGCAGGCTGCTGGCCTGGGCCAGGTCGGCGGTGGGGTGGGCGTAGCACTCGCGGCCGCTGATGTCGAGTAAGCGGATAGATTGCAGCGGCTCTTGGGCTGGGCTTTGCAGCTGGAGCTGACGGCCGGTGGCGGGCACGGGGTATACTGTCCAGTTGGTAGTGGACGGGCGGGTAGCCAAGGGGCGGGTGGCGACCTGCATGACGGTGCTGACGCTGTTGCGCTGGTCGTTGCTGCATTGCTGCGCGTCGCGATAAGACACGCGCGCTTCAAATTGAATGGTATAGTTGCCAATGGGCAAGGCGCCTGCCGTCACGGTGTCGCTGTAGCTCTGCACTACTGCGGTCATACCGCTGAAGTAGCAGGCGGTGAAGCGTAAAGTGTCGGCAACGCGCACAAAATCGCTGCTGATTTTGTGGCCGCCGCCGGGCGTCGCTGCGCGGAAAACCAGTCGGATGATATCGTTTGGTTGCGGATTGGCCGGTAGCACTTGCACCGGCTGCACGTAGGGACAACACTGCGAGTAGGCCGTGAGGCGTAGCAGAAACAGCAGGGAGAGGGTAAAAAGGTGTCGCATCGGGTTGGTGATTGAAGTGGATGCTAAGGTATAGCAAAAATCAAACCACCAAGCGGTTGCTGGTAGAGTCACTGAGCCGCTGGCGGCAGTTACGCGTTGCGCGCTAAACGGCGGTCAGGGCCAGCTTTTCGCGCACGGCCGGCGCCACCACTTTCCCAAACAGCTCAATCGAGCGCAACACTTTCTCGGGGGCAATGTCGCCCAGCACCAGCTGCGCCAGGTAGCGGGTGTTCTGGAAAAGGCCGTTGAGGTAAAGCAGCTTGTCGATGATTTCCTGGGGGCTGCCCACGAACAGGGGGCCCTGTGGCCCCCGCAGGTACTCAAACTGCTGCCGCGACATCGGCGACCAGCCCCGTTCGCGGCCGATGCGGTTCATGATGGCGGAGTAGGGCGGGAAAAACTCATCCGAGGCCTGCTGCGAATCCTCGGCGAGGTGGAAGTGGCAGTTGATGGCAATCTGCTGGTTGGCTTCGTCGTGGCCGGCCTCGCGGTAGGCCTGGCGGTAGAGGTCGGTGAAGGCTACGTACTGCGCGGGCGCGCCGCCCAGGATGGCAATGGTGAGCGGCAAACCCAGCTGGCCGGCCCGCACGACGGAAGCGGGCGTGCCGCCCACGCCAATCCAGATGGGCAGCTGCGGCTGCAGGGGGCGCGGGTACACGCCCTTGGCGTTGATGTCGGGGCGGTGCTTGCCTTTCCAGCTTACTACTTCGTTCTTGTTGATTTCCAGCAGCAGCTTCAGCTTTTCGATGAATAGGGCATCGTAGTCCTTGAGGTCCTGCCCGAAGAGGGGGAATGACTCAATGAAGGAGCCGCGCCCGGCCAGGATTTCGGCCCGGCCCCCGGAGATGAGGTCGACGGTGGCGAAGTTCTGGAAGGTGCGTACGGGGTCGACGGAGCTGAGGACGGTGACGGCGCTGCTGAGGCGGATATTTTTCGTCTGGGCGGCCACGGCGGCCAGCATCACTTCGGGGGCCGAGATGACGTAGTCGGGGCGGTGGTGCTCGCCGAGGGCCAGCACGTCGAGGCCGACCTCATCGGCCAGGCGGCCCATTTCCAGGATTTCCTGCACGCGGCGGGCGGCGGCGTGGTCCTGGCCGGGGAGGTGGGCGGGGGCAACTTCGCCGAAGGAGCTAATACCTAATTGCATGACTTAAAAGAGGCAGTAATATGGTTTCTAGAAGCAAGAAGGCCGCTGAATATTTTCCGAAGCAAACATCCAGCGGCCTTTTTCAGCAGTTATAGCTTTGCTAACACACGTAACATCAGAGGTTGGCCACTGGCTGCCCGGCTGCCGCCAGCGGCCCCTCGAAGACCTGCCCGGCCTGCGTGTACACCGGAATGCCCAGCAACAGCCAGCGCCGGTTGCCGGTGGCGGTGTAGCGGGGCGCATACGCCGGGCCAGTCAATTGCACGACGCCCGGCTGCCACGAAAACCCCGCGACGAAGCCAGACAAGTAAGTGGTGCCGTTCAGCATTCGCCGGCCAGTCGAGTCCTGGCTGTACGTGACCAGCAGGTTGATTTCCTGGCCCAGGCTGTGGTGGATAACCTGCTGCGCGGAACGGCCCAGCTGAGCTAGCGCCGGTGCCGTATCTGCCGGCGCGGCGTAGTGCGTGCCGGCAATACCCACGCTGCCCAGCACAAACGCCATGGCCAGCCAGGAGTGTGCCGACTGCCACAAGAGCCGGGCCGCCTTCGCCCAGCTGAAGATGAAAACAAGCAGCAGGATGATGTTCAGGAGCGACCAGGCAATCATGGCAGGTAATAAAAGACGAAGAGAAAGTTACTTCACGTTCGGCACCACGTTCATATTGGCAAAGCAGAAGCTCCACACGTCGGCCCACTCGCCGATTTGGAGTTGGGTGCTTTTGCCGGCGCCGTGGCCGGCGTTCACGTCCACCCGGATGAGCTGGGGGCGGGGGCCGGTGTTGGCGGCCTGCAGGGCGGCGGCGAACTTGAAGGAGTGGGCCGGCACCACGCGGTCGTCGTGGTCGGCGGTGGTAATCATGGTGGCGGGGTAGGCGGCCGGGCGCAGGTTGTGCAGGGGCGAGAACTTGTAGAGGTTCTCAAACTGCGCCTTGTCCTTGCTGGTGCCGTATTCGGGGGCCCAGTTCCAGCCGATGGTGAAGTCCTGGTAGCGCAGCATGTCCATCACGCCCACGGCGGGCAGGGCCACCTGGCAGAGGTCGGGGCGCTGCGTCATGGTGGCGCCCACCAGCAGGCCGCCGTTCGAGCCGCCCGCGATGGCGAGGTGGCCGGTGTCGGTGTAGTTGTTGATTTTAAGGTATTCGGCGGCGGCGATGAAATCGTCGAACACGTTCTGCTTGTTGGGCGTCATGCCGGCTTTGTGCCACTCCTCGCCGTATTCGCCGCCGCCGCGCAGGTTGGGGATGGCCAGGATGCCGCCGTTTTCGAGCCACAGCATGCGCGCCACCGAGAAGCCCGGCGTCAGGCTCACGTTGAAGCCGCCGTAGGCGTAGAGGTAGGTGGGGTTCTTGCCGTCCAGCTTCAGGCCCTTCCTGTGGGTGATGAACATGGGGATTTTGGTGCCGTCCTTGCTGGCGTAGAACACCTGCGTGGTCACGTAGGCGGCGGGGTCCACGTCCACCTTCGGCGCCCGGAACACCGTGCTGGTATTCGTGGCGATGTCGTATTTGTAAATCGTGGTCGGGTAAGTGAATGAGGTGAAGGCGTAGTACACCTCCTTGGCCTCGCGCCGCCCGCCGAAGCCGCTGGCCGTGCCGATGGCCGGCAGCTTCACGTCGTGCTGGAAGGAGCCGGTTTCGTCAAATACTTTCACCAGCGAGCTGGCGTCCTGCAGGTAGTCGGCAATGAGGTGGCCGCCCACCTGCCGCACGCCGGAGAGCTTGTTTTTGCCCTCGGCGATGATGGTTTTCCAGTTGGCTTCGGCGGGTTTTTGCGGGTCGATGCCGACCAGTCGGTAGTTGGGTGCTTTGTAGTTGGTATACACCAGCAGCTGGCTGCCCACGTTGCCAATCACGGAGTTGTCGAACTCGTAGGAATTGATAATAGTGGTCCACTTGCCGGCCTGCTTGGCGTCCTTGAGGTCGCGCACCAGCAGGCGGCTGCCGTCGGCCTTGCCGTCGGTGAGGTAGAGGCTCAGAAACCGCTCGTCCTCGCTGGCGCCGGCCATGCGGAAGCCCAGGGCCATCTTGGGGTCTTCGTACACCAGCTTGTCGGCGCTCTGGGGCGTGTTCAGCTTGTGGTAGTACACCTTATGAAACTCGTTTTTGCCGGCCAGGCTGTTGGCGCCGGCCTTGGGGGCGTCGTAGCGGCTGTAGTAGAAGCCGTCCTTGGTCCAGGAGGTGCCCGATACCTTCACCCACTCCAGGGTTTCGGGTAGCGGCTTGTTGGTTTGCAGGTCCAGAATTTTGACCTTGTGCCAGTCGGAGCCGCCGCCGCTCATGGCGTAGGCCAGGTAGCGGTGGTCGTTGCTGAACTCCATGCCGGCCAGCGCCGTGGTGCCGTCGGCCGAGAATTTATTGGGGTCGAGCAGCACCGTGGGCTCCTGCCCGGGCTTCTGGATGTACACCACGGCCTGGTTTTGCAAGCCGTCGTTCTTGCTGAACACCAGGTTAGTGCCCACCTGCTCGGGCACGCCGTAGCGCTCGTAGTTCCACATCTTGGTCAGCCGCTCGCGGATTTTCTCCCGGAACGGAATCTGGTTCAGGTAGCCAAAAGTGACTTCGTTCTCGGCCGTCACCCAGGCCTTGGTTTCCGGGGTGTCGAGGCTTTCGAGCCAGCGGTAAGGGTCGGGCACTTTGGTGCCGAAATAGTCGTCAACCTGGTCGGTTTTGCGGCTGGTAGGGTATTTCAAGGGCGGCGGGGTAGGGGCCTGGGGCGCGCGGCTGGGCGTGCCGTTTTCGGCGGTGGTCATTTCCGTTACGATGGCGTGGCTCGGCCGGCTATTCGCTGGCGGATTGGTGGCGCGGCAGGCGGCCGAAGTGGCCAGCAGCGCGGCCAGGGGTAAAATGGCTTTCATGGAAAAGAGGAAACGGTTTTTCGCGCAAGGTTGCGCAGGGTGAGACGTGTGGTTGCGCAGGGGACGTTGCCTGCCTTATTTATCGTCGTCGCCAAGCGGGCCAAAATCGGCCTGGGCGGCGGCCTCGGCGGCGTGCGGCGCTTCAGTATCGGGAGTCGCCGGAGCTTCTTTCGGCGCAGCTACCGCGCTGGCCACCAGCGCCGGCAGCTGCGCCCGCAGCCAGCGCAGCTCCTCGTCCACGCGCTGGCTCACCAGGCGCTCCACCTCCAGCCGCTGGGCGGGGCTGAGCTGGGTTAGCGCGGCGGCGGGTGCAGCCGCTTCGTCCGGCGTGGCGGCCAGAATCAGCGCTTCGGCGCGCTTCACGCGGGCCTGGGCGTCGGCCACGGTGGCGTGGGCTTCGGTGAGGGCGGCCTGGGCCTGCTCGGTAGCGGCTTTGGCCGCGTTGGCGGCGTGGGTAGCGGTAAGGGTTTCGCGGCGCTGCTGGCGGCGCCATTGGCCCAGCGTCACGCGCAGCATGATGTAGAGTACCAGACCCAGGATGCTCAGAATGAGCGCCAGCGGGATGGCAAAGCGCTCCAGCAAACTCTTGGTGGTTTCGACCGGGCCGTTGGTGGCCGGAGCAGCTTCGGTCGCCTGGGCCTCGGCCATTTCGGCCGGGCCGGGGGCGGCGAAGGCGTCGGTGGTCGTGGTGTCGGGTGTTTCGGGCGTCATGGCGGCGGCCACATCGCCGAGGGGCGTGCCGCTGGTCACGTAGTTGGTGAGGGCCGTTTCGAGGGCCGCCAGGCGTTCCATGCGGGCCGGGTCGCGGCGGCGGGCGGGCGAGCTTTTCAGCTTCGCCAGGATGGCCTGCGCCAGCGCCGTGATGCGCGCCGGGTTGTCCTTCTTGCCCTTGTAGAGGTTGCCTTTCTCTTCAATCGGCTGGTACAGCACGCTGTATACCCGCAAACTATCCATGCGAATGCTGGCCGCCAGCGCTGGCAAATCGCCGCCGCTGCACTGCACGGTTTCCTTGAGGTTGGGCCGCCCGGCGTCGTCGTACACGAAGCGCACCGTGGCGCACCAGATTTGCACTTTCGACTCATCGAGCGAGGGCTGGCCGAGGGGAGTTTGGGCCCGGATGGAAGCCGTGGGGAGCAGAATAGCGACCAGCAACGTGGCCCAGGCAGCGCGAAAAGTCATAAGCAGCGGGAATTTGGCCGGAAAATACGGCGCCGGGCGCGACTTTAGACCGTTTCGGCCCTAGCTGTAATCAATCTCCGTATTATCCCCAATGTTCAGCGAGTGGTTCATGCCCCGAAACGAGGCATCCGAGCCCACGATGCAGTCGTGCATCACCGCCGAGCGCAGCTCCGAATAGGAGCCGATGATGGAGTCGCTAAGGATGGTATTGTGCACGATGGTCTTGTCGCCGATGGCCACGTTGGGCCCGATGATGGACTGCGAAATGCGGCACCCGCGCCCGATGCTAACCGGCGGAATAATCACCGCATCCGGGAATTCGGCGGCAAAATCGCGGCCTTCCAGAAACTCCGGCTGGTTGAGCAGGCGGGCGTTGGCTTCGAGCAGCGTCTCCTTGCGGCCGCAGTCAAACCAGTTGTCTACCGGCGCCGTGGTCATGGTTTCGCCCTGCTCGATAAGGTGCATCAGGGCGTCGGTGAGCTGGTATTCGCCGTGGGTGCGCAGCTCGGTGCTCATGAGCCACTCCAGGGCCAGGGCCAGCTTTTCGGGGTCGCCCAGCTTGTAGAGGCCCACCAGGGCGTTGTTCGATTTCGGGATTTTGGGCTTTTCCACCACCTTGCGCACCTGCCCGTCGGGGCCGGTTTCGACGATGCCGAACAGCGACGGCGTTTTCACTTCCTTCACGGCCAGCACCGTACCGGGCAGCTGCAGCAGGGCCTTCAGGTCCACATCCACGATGGTATCGCCGAGTAGGATGAGCACGCCGTCGGGCTCGTGGCGGAATTCCTCGCGGGCCAGCCACAGCGCGTGGCCGATGCCCTCGCGGGGCTCCTGCACCACGAAGGTGGTCTTCAGGTCGGGGTAGGTGCGGCGCACGTAGCGCACAATCTTGTCGCCCAGATACCCCACAATGAACACGAAATCAGTAATCCCGGCCCCGAGCAGCCGGTCGATGAGGTGGCCCAGGATGGTATTGCCGGCCACCGGCACCAGGCTTTTGGGCTGGGTGTGGGTGTGGGGCCGCAGGCGCGAACCAATACCGGCAACGGGAATAACGGCTTTCATTTTACAAGCTGAAAGAAGACAGAAGGCAATTGCGAAGGCCGGGCGCACGGCCGTTCAGGCTGCTAAATAACGGCTTTTTGGGCCGCTCACAACTGCGACGGCGTATCTGCGTACCTTGCGCCGGGCGGAGCCTAACCAGCCAGCAGGCGCAAGGTTTGGCCGCCGCCCGCGCATTTCTCACCATCTTCTTTTTTTCTTCTTCCGATGAAACGCCTTCTCTTTTATTTCCTGGGTCTGGTGACGCTGCTCACGCAGTCGTCGTGCGGCTACAACGGCATGGTGGAGCGCGACCAGAACGTGCAGGCCCGCTGGGGCCAGGTGCAAAGCCAGTACCAGCGCCGCGCCGACCTCATTCCCAACCTCGTAAACACCGTGAAAGGCGCCGCCAAACAAGAGCAGTCTACCCTCACGGCCGTGATGGAAGCCCGCGCCAAAGCCACCAGCGTGCAGCTCAGCGCCGACCAGCTGACGCCCGAAAACCTGCAGAAATTCCAGGCCGCGCAGTCGCAGCTCTCGGCTGGCCTGGGCCGCCTGCTGGCCGTGTCCGAGAACTACCCCGAGCTGAAAACCAACGCCAACTTTCAGGAGCTGCAAGCGCAGATTGAAGGCACCGAAAACCGCATCACCGTGGCCCGCGATAACTTCAACGGCGCCGTGAACGACTACAATACCTTCACCCGGAAGTTTCCCAATAACCTTTTTGCCAATATGTTTGGCTTCCAGCCCAAAGGCTACTTCACGGCCAAGGAAGGAACCGACGTGGCCCCTACGGTGCAGTTTTAGGGTCAATTAATAATTAACAATTAATAATGAGTAGAGAATGCGTGCCGGCTTGACCAACCCATCAGCTCCTTGCGCAACCAGATACTCATTATTAATTATTAATTGCTAATTATCAATTCAAAAGAAATGCAATCCCACCTCACTTCCGCCCAGAACGAAGCCTTAGTAGCTGCCATCCGCCAGGCCGAAATCACGACTTCGGGCGAAATCCGGGTGCATCTGGAAGACAACTGCCCCACTCCCGAGCCCCTCGACCGCGCCGCTCAGGTATTTGCGGAGCTCGGCATGCACCGCACGGCCCAGCGCAACGGCGTGCTGTTTTACCTGGCCTGGCAGAGCCGGCAGTTTGCCGTCATCGGCGACTCGGCCATCAACTCGGCCGTGCCCGACGACTTCTGGGAAATGACCAAAGAGGAGATTCTGAGTCAGTTTCGCAACGAGCACTACGTCGAGGGCCTCGCCAAAGGCATCAAGCTGGTGGGCGAGCAGTTGCAGCGCTACTTCCCCTACGACAAGACCACCGACGAAAACGAGTTGGACGACGCTATCTCGTTTGGCGAGGGCATGAGTGCGTAGCTATGGGTTTGTAGAGACGCAAAATATTGCGTCTCGTCGTCCACACCGGACCAACGATTTCGTTCAACGACGAGACGCAAAATATTGCGTCTCTACTGCCACTACTCTTCCTATGGCCACTGGTTTCTTTCCCGTTCGGGCAATTGCGTGGCGCCCCGCGCTGCTGGCGCTGCTGCTGTGGCTGCCACTCCTAACGGCCCAGGCCCAGGGCCTGCCGCCGCGCCCCAACCCGCCGCGTCTCGTCAACGACCTGGCCGGCCTGATGCAGCCCGGCGAAGCCGACGCGCTGGAGCGCAAGCTGGTAGCCTACGACGACAGCACTTCCTCGCAGATTGCCGTCGTGACCGTGCCCACCCTCGACGGCAACGAAATTGCCGACTACGCCCAGAAGCTCTACGAAAGCTGGGGCATCGGCCGCAAGGGCAAAAACAACGGCATTCTGGTGCTGGTGGCCAAGCAGGAGCGCGCCGCCCGCATCCAAACCGGCTACGGCCTCGAGGGCGCCGTGCCCGATGCCATCGCCAAGCGCATCATCAGCAACACGCTGGCCCCGGCCTTCCAGCAAAACCAGTATTACAACGGCCTCGACCGCGCTACCGACCAGCTCATTGCCCTGGCCAAGGGCGAGTATAAAATCGACCCGGGCGAGTCGCGCTCCAGTCAGGCGCGTGGCCAGGGCCGCTCGGGGCCCTCGTTCTGGGTGATTGTCATCGTGTTGGTTATCGTCCTCATTTTCCTGAA
>Ga0247804_10000156_pt1 | contig 31531 bp, 28 predicted proteins | sample UWRJL029104C1_FD_181142 | JGI IMG/M metagenome (GOLD analysis project Ga0247804, IMG submission 181142) | Plant litter microbial communities from Arlington Agricultural Research Station in Wisconsin, United States - UWRJ-L029-104C-1 | ecosystem: Environmental > Terrestrial > Plant litter >... | reverse complement strand
ATCGCGCCCCAGCTGGGCGTCAGGGTGTCGACGCCGAGGCCGAGGAAGCTCAGGGTGGCCTCGAGCAGCACCGCGACCCCGAGCAGGATCGAGGTCTGCACGGCGAGCGGACCGATCGCGTTCGGCAGCACGTGGCGGAAGAGGATCCAGCCGATCGGGTACCCCTGGATCGTCGCGGCCTCCACGTACGGCTGCTCGCGTTCCGCCAATACGATCGCTCGGGTGAGTCGCACGTACTGCACCGCGAAGCCGAGGCTTACGGCGAGCATCGAACTGGCGAGTCCGCGTCCGAACAGCGCCGCGAACGCGAAGGCGAGCATGATCATTGGGATCGCCTGCTGCACGTCGGCGAGGTAGAGCACGCCCTTCTCGATCGGACCCCGCCTGAAGGCGATGTACAGCCCGATCGGGATGCCGACCAGCACCGCCACCCCGACGGCCTGTCCGGATGACGTGAGCGCGATCGCAGCCGCATGGATGACGCGGCTCAGCAGGTCACGGCCCAGATCGTCGGTGCCCAGCCAGTGCTCCGCGCTCGGGCCGAGGAGGCGGTTCGGCACGTCGCTCGCGTTCGGATCGTACGGTGCGATCACGGGCGCGAGCACGGCCACGAGCGCGAGCAGCACGAGGAAGCACGCGGAGACGACGACGGTCGGCTGGCGGAGCATCCGACGGGCCACGCCCCGGCGGATCGGGTCTGCCTCGACGGCATCCCGTGCAAGCGCGGTGGAGAGGGTCATTGGGGACGCACCTTTGGATTGATCAGGCCGATCGCGACATCGACGAGCAGGTTGCTGAGAATGACGAAGAAGGCGACGAGCACGATGGACGCCTGCAGCACGGGGAGGTCGCCATCGCCGAGGGCATCGATCACCTCGCTGCCGAGACCGGGGAGGGCGAAGATGCCCTCGATCACGAAGCTCGACCCGAGCAGCAGCGCGAGCAGGAGCCCGGCGAGCGCGACCACTGGGAGCAGCGCGTTCTTGAGCGCGTAGCGGAACACGACGCGCGGGAAGGGTGTGCCGCGAGCGATGAGCGCGCGCACGTACTGCGATTGCAACTGGTCGATCATCCCGGTGCGAGTGATCCGGGCGATCTGCGACGCCGGACCGAGTGCGATCGTGAGCCACGGGAGGATCATGCGTTCGAGCCACCCGCCGGGGTTGCGCCCGAAATCGACGAACCCGCCGGCGGGAAGCCAGCCGAGCTGCACAGCGATCAGCCACACGAGCAGGAGGCCGAGCCAGAACTCGGGGATGGCCTGGAAGATCGAGGCGCCTCCCGTGAAGATCCGGTCCAGCCAGGATCCGGGCCGGAGCGCCGCAGTGATGCCGACGGCGATCCCGACGACGACGGCGATCGCCAGGCCGCCCACCACCAGACTCAAGGTGATGGGCAGCCCGGTCGCGACCGTGTCGAGCACCGGCCGACGGGTGATGTAGGAGGTTCCGAAGTCCCCACGGACTGCGCCTGCGAGCCACTCGAAGAAGCGCTCCCAAGCGGGTCGATCAAGCCCGAGCTCGCTGTTGAGCCGTTCGCGGTCCTCGAGCGTTCCCGACTGTCCGAGGATCACCGATGCGACATCCACCGGAATGAACGAGAACAGCGCGAAGACCACGATCGCGACGACGAGCAACAGCGGGATCATCGCCAGCAGACGTTGCGCTATGAGCTTTCCCATGGGGCGGAGACCTCTCTACTTCTGCGTCGGACCAGTCCTGTATCGGGATCAGCCGATCAGGTCGACGCTCTTGTAGATGACGGACGACGGCGAGAAGTCCACGACGTCGACGCCGGCAATGGTGTCCGGGCTGTAAGCCACCGTCTGGGATATGTCCATGAAGCCGCAGTCGAGGGCGTTCTCGGAGATGTAGGTGTTCATCTCCTTGAAGGCATCGATCTGCTCGTCATCGCTCTCGGCGGCCACGGCGCTGTCGAACAGGCTCACCAGGTCGGCGGACGGCTGCACGCCGAGCGGGTTGAGGCCGCCGTCCTCGGCGAACCGGATCTTGTAGTAGTTGTACATACCGCCGTCTTCCGAGGTGCTCGTGTTGAACACGAGCGGGTACTCCCCGGTGAGGTACGACGAGAAGTACTGGGGGCTGGACATCGGCTCGAGCGTCACGTCGAATCCTGCGGCATTGAAGCTCTCCTGCTTCAGTGCGTACGCCGCCTCCTGGCCCTCCGGGAACGGGATCGTGAACGAGACCGTCGGGTTGCCGGCCTCGGCGAGGAGGTCGCGTGCGCGGTCGAGGTCGTAGGGGTACGCCTCGAGCTCGGGGACGTAGGCGGGGTCGACCTCGAGGAGTCGCTGTGACGGCTGCTCGAGGGTGCCCTCGTACTGCGCCTGGTTGATGTCCTCGAAGGGGTATGCGTAGCAGATCGCCTGGCGCACGAGCGGGTCCTCGAAACGTCCGCCGACTCCAGAGTCGAAGAAGAAGGTGTGGTACCGCAGCACGGTCCACGTCTCCACACCGAGCCCAGCGGACTCAGCCTCGGCGACGACCTCCGGGCCGATCCGTGCGGCGTCGACGGCACCGGTGAGCACGGCGTTGTAGCGCTGCGCCCCGTCGCCGATGTAGTGGATCTCGACCCGCTCGGGACCGACCTCGTCGAGCGCGTAGTAGTCCTCGCTGACGTCGAAGACGTAAACCGAGCTTGTGACCGTCTCATCCGCATTGAGAATGTACGGTCCCGTGCCGACGGGCTCGGTCTCCCAGGAACCGGATTCGAGGGCCTCCGGCGAGATCATGACGTTGCCGCGGCTGGCCAGGTTGAAGAGGAGCGAGGGGTTCGGCGCGACGAGCTCGAGTTCGAACGTGTAGTCGTCGATGGCGGTCATGGCCCCGATTGCAGAGAGACCGCCGGCCCATTCGGTGCCGGATTCCTGGATGTGCTCGATGTTGGCGATCGCCGCATCTGCGGTGAACGGCGTGCCGTCGTGGAAGGTGACGTCATCGCGAAGCGTGAACGTGATCGAGTCCTCGTCCTCCACCCACTCCGTGGCGAGCTGGGGGACCACCGAGAAGCCGTCGCCGCCCAGGGCGACGAGTCCCTCGTACGGCAGCTGCACGTAGGTCAGGTTCGGGGCCAGCATGGGGTTCCAGCTGGTGAGGTCGAAGTTGATGCCGAAGCGGAAGACTCCCGAGGGCCCGTCTCCGGATTCGGCGGTTTCGGTCGGGGCCGAGGTGCAGCCGGCGATGAGGAGCGATGCGGCGGCGAACATCGCCACGGTCACTGCTGTGGAGCGCTTGGTATACACAATCAGCCTTTCTGGAGGACGGAGCGCATGCATCTTGCAAACGTGTGTTGTCGATTATTGCTGCGGTGTGCAACAGCGACAACACCCGCGTGTTTCAAGCCTGTAAATTCTGCACGGGCGCGCCGGGCGGTCCCACGCACTCGACGACTCGTCGGGCGAGCCGCGCAATTCCGCCGAGCGGGCCCTATATATCCGGCCTTCCGAGCGCGGGTGTGCTCCGATCAGCTCAGCCTGACCTGGCTCATGTGGTCGAGGTGGTGAAGATGTCGATCACCGCTTCACGTGCCTTCCCCCGCGTCCCTCGAGCACCCGATTCCGGTTGACGAGGCCGCATTCTCCGGATTACGCTACAAACGTTTGCAAACGGAAGGTGGGTCAGCGTGCCATCGATATCCAGGCCGCTCCGGTCGGGCCTGATCATCGCGCTCTTCCTGACGACCGCCATCTCCTCCCTGCGCATCCCGTTGCTGCCGGAGATCGGCGCGCAGTTGGATGTGGGCAGTGGAGAGATCGGTGTGATCACCGCCGTGTTCGGCTTCGGGCGGATAATCACGAATATTCCCGCCGGCCGGATCGCCGACCGACTGTCGCCCGCCCTGTCCAGTCTCTTCGCCGCGCTCTTCATGACCGCGGGCACCACAGTCATCGCGCTCGCGCCGGGCTTCGCGCAGCTGCTCGTCGGTATCGCGATCACGGGTTCGGCTTCGGCGATGATGAACACGACCGCGATGACCACGCTCACGAGGTCGGCCGCGCCGGGCAAGCGTGGTGCCGCCATGGCGACGTACTCGACGAGCCTCATGACGGGACAGATCGTCGGCCCCGCCCTTGCCGGTGTCTCGGCGGCGGTCCTGTCGTGGCGGATCACCCACGGCATCGGTGCCGGTATCGCCCTCGCCATCGCGCTGACCATGCTCGTGCTCTGGCTCAATGACGGCCGCAGCCGTCGTGCCGCAGCCTCCCGGTCGGGGAGCGACCTCGTGGCGGCCGGGACGCCCGTCGACGACTCGGTGCCGGACATGCGGCGAATCCATCTCGTTGCGGTCTCGAGCGTCTCCTTCGCGGTGTTCTTCTCGTTGAGCGCCCTGCCGCAGACCGTCCTCCCGCTCATCGCTGCGAACGAGCTGCGGTTGCCCGTCGAGCAGATCGGATTCGCGATCGGTGCCAGTGCGATCGCCCGCATCATCGGTGCCCGCATCGCCGGCCGCATCGCCGACGTCTATTCGCGGCGCGCGGCGCTCATCCCCAGCCTCATCCTGCTTGCTGCGAGCCCGTTGCTGATCGCCCTTCCCCTCGGCTGGGGTGGTTGGCTGGCGGCGCTCATGCTCATCTCCCTCGCCTCGTCGGGTGCTGCGATAGCAGGGACGGTCATCGGCGACCTCTCCAGGCCCGCGCGCCTCGGGGCTCGAATGGGCATCTATCGCACGCTCGGAGACGTCGGTCTTCTGGTGGGCGGATTGGTCTGCGGGCTCAGCTACGAACTCGGCGGAAGGCTGCCGACGGCGCTGCTCGCCGCAGGGATCTGCGCCGCGGCCACCGTGCTAGCATGCATCATCCTGCCAAGGGAGGGATCGGGGCACAAGCGATGACGAAGGCGACGCTCCGTGATGTCGCACGGCTCGCAGAGGTCCACTACACGACGGTCTCCAGGGCGCTGAACCCTGACACCGCCCACCTCGTGAACGGTCGCACCCTGCGCCGGGTGCTCGCTGCAGCCGAGGAGATCGGCTACCGGCCGAACGTCATCGCCCGCAGCCTGCGCACGCGTCGCACGTCGATGATCGGCGTGCTCGTCAGCGACATCAGCTCCTCGATTGTCGGCGGCATCACCCTCGGCATCGAGGATGTCCTGGTGCCGGCGGGCTTCCTCACCCTCGTGCTCAACGCGAGCGAGGTCGACGACGACGCGAGCCGCGTCGAGGCGCTCATGTCGCGGGGCGTCGACGGGCTCATCGTGTCGGCCGCCCGCACCAACTCGTCCATCTACCAGGACATCGCGACCAGCGGCGTTCCTGTGGTGCTCGCGAATCGACGCCTCGCCGACGGCAGCCTCTCGAGCGTGACGAGCGATGATGCGGCGGGAGTCTCCGCGGCAGTCGACCATCTCGTGCACCTCGGGCACAGCAGGATCGTGCACCTGCGCGGCCCGCGCGACACCTCGACCGCGCGATCGCGCGAGACCGGTTTCCGCGAGGCGATGCACCGGCACGGGATCGAAGCCACTGCGTCGCTCAGCGAGCCCGTGCACAGCTATACCTCCGAAGAGGGCCGACGCGTCATGCTCTCGGTGCTCGACGGGCCGTTCCCGCCGACCGCGGTCGTGGCGGCCAACGATTCTGTGGCAGTCGGATGCTACGACGCGCTTCGCGAGCGAGGACTCCGGTGCCCGGAGGATGTGAGCGTCGTAGGGTTCAACAACATCCCGCTCGTCGACAAGCTGAGTCCGCCCCTCACGACCGTCTCGGTGCCGCACCGGCAGATCGGGCAGGAGTCGGCGCGAATCCTCCTCGAGCAGTTGGAGAATCCCGTCACCGGTCCGAAGTCGGTGCTGCTCCCCGTCTCGCTCGTCGTGCGCCAGTCGACCGCCGCCCCCGCGGAGTCCTGAGCCTCGCACCCGGTCCAACCCTCGCGACGCCGTCAAGCGCCGAGGGATGGCTGCGTCGGGTGCCCACCGAGCGCCCCGCTCGAGTGCGCGGTGCGCCCCCCGGTGAGCGTCAGCTCGCTCGTGATGCCGGCGAGTTCGTCGAGCGGCACGGTCAGCGGATCCGCCGACAGCACCGTGAGGTCGGCCCAGCGGCCTACCTCGAGCGTGCCGGTCGACTGCTCGGTGCAGGTCAGGTGTGCGCCCCCGGCGGTCGCGATCCGCAGTGCCTGCTCGCGGGTGAGCCGCTCCGCCGCCCCGACCACCCGACCCGTCTCGCGACCCTCGCGCGCGACGGCGTGCCAGATCGGATTCCACAGCGAGGTCGGCACGTTGTCGGTGCCGAACGACACCGGAACACCCGCCTCGAGCAGCGACCTGAGTGGCACGAGCTCGTGCTCACGATGCTGCCCGAGCTCAGCGGCGAGGGCCTCCGACTGCTTGTAGAGGTAGCGATTCGTGTGGGTCGTGACGCACAGGCCGAGGCGTGCCACCACGGCGATCTGTGCCGCCGTGAGCGTCGAGATGTGGCCGATCACCCAACGCAGGCGCGCGATGGGCGTCACCCTGTCGACTCGCTCGAGGGTGTCGAGCAGCTCGGTGCCCATGAGCACGACCCGGATGCCGCGGCGCGCCGCCACGAGCAGCGCACGCTCGACGATCGCCGGGTCCATGCCCGCGTCGGACGAGAACCCCGCCCATCCTGTGTATGGCATGGCGGCCGATCGGAGTGCGTCCTCCGCCGACTGGTGTGGTTCGAGGAAGAAGCCCGCGACGCGCAGCCAGTCGTCGCCGGCCCCGGGTCCGGCGATCGCGGATCCCCAGTCGCCATCGAGCGACTCGAGCGGCCCGGCGGTGGACGACCAGGACGGGCTGATGGCCAGGGTCGAGCGCACCGTCATCCCGTCGGAGGTGCGAAGTGCCCGGTAGGCGTCGAGCACCTCGCCGGCGACGCCGTGCGCCTCGAAGGTCGAGGTCGTGCCGGTCGCGGCGTACGCGGCCATCGACTCGGGGAGCGCGGCGAGGCGGTCCGCGGCAGTGAAGCGCGGGGCGGCAGCCATGAGGGTGAGCTCGACGGTCGGCACCGGCGTCTGTTCGACGAACACGCCGGTCGGCTCGCCGGCGGCATCCAGCTCGATCGTGATGCCGCTCCAGGGTGCGGTCGTGAACCTGTCGATGCCCGCTGCCGCGAGGGCCGCCGAGTTCGCGATCGACACGAGTGGCAGCTCGTGTCGCCAGTACCCCCAGATCGCCCGGATGTAGACCGGGTTTTGCGGTGAGACGCGGTCGAGGTCGTGTCGGGTGGGCCAGCGGTTCTCGCGCAGTGCGCCTGGCAGGCCGCGATAGAAGGGCGGCTCGCCGAGCGGCATCGTCACGATCCACTCGCCTGGGGCCGCCGCGGCCACGAGCCCGGCGATGATCGAGAGCACCTCGTCGATCGAGCGCGCGCCGGCGAGCGACGGGTAGACCGAGCGCAGGCCCTCACGGTCGAGGTGGGCGTGGCCGTCGACGAGGCCGGGCAGCACGGTGCGTCCGCCCGCGTCGACCGTGGCGGCCGCCGTCACGGCATCCCGCAGCTCGTTCGTCGTGCCCGCCGCGACGATGCGGTCCTCGGCGATCGCGATGGCCTCGTGCACCGTCGACGCACCATCGAGCGTGCGCACGACCGCGTTCTCGATGAGCAGGTCGGCGTGCGTCACCCGGCGCTCCTCGCGAGGTGCGGGATCGCCGAGAGGAGGGTGCGCGTGTAGTCGTGCTGCGGGTCGGTCCACAGGTCGTCGGTCGCGCCGTACTCCACGACCTTGCCGTGGTACATCACGACAGTGCGGGTGCACATGTAGCGCACGACGTTGAGGTCGTGCGAGATGAAGAGGATCGAGAGGCCGAGATCCCGCTGCAGGTCCTTCATGAGGTTGAGCAGCTGGGCCTGGATCGAGACGTCGAGGGCGCTCACCGGCTCATCGGCGATCATGAGGTCGGGCTTCGAGGCGAGCGCGCGGGCGATGCCGATGCGCTGGCGCTGTCCGCCGGAGAACTCGTGCGGGTACCGCTCGACGGAATCCGCCGGGAGGCCGACCCGCTCGAGCAGTTCTCGTGCCTCGGCGATGCCGGCGCGCAGTCGCATCCCGTCGTGCACGAGCAGCGGCTCGGCGACGATCTCGCCGATCCGCATGCGCGGGTTGAGCGAGGCGAACGGATCCTGGAACACCATCTGGATGCGCCGCCGCTGCCCGCGGTAGGCGCGCGCACCGAGCGTCGTGAGGTCGATCCCATCGAAGAGGATCGAGCCGGATGCCGCCGGCTCGAGTCCCATGATCGTGCGGGCGACCGTCGACTTGCCCGAGCCGCTCTCGCCGACGATGCCGACGGTCTCGCCGCGTCCGACCTCGAAGCTCACGCCGTCGACGGCCTTGAGCACGCGTTTGCGCCCGTTGTCGGTGATCGTGAAGTGGGTCGCGAGGTTGTCAACGCGAAGCAGTGGCGAATCAGTCATGCGTGTGCTCCTCGGCGCTGCACGGCGGGTTGAAGGCGCAGCCGACGAAAGGGTTGTGCAGGTCGTCCGCGCTGCTGTCGATGGTGACGAGCCGCTCCGAGCGCGCAACGTCGACGGGGATGCTCGAGGAGAGCAGCGCCGCAGTGTATGGATGCCGCGGCGCCCGGAGCACCGAGCGGACGATTCCCGCCTCGACGAGGCGACCGCCGTACATGACGAGCACGCGGTCGCAGGTCTCGGAGACGACCCCGAGGTCGTGGGTGACGAGCAGGATCGACATGCCGATGCGGTCGCGCAGCTCGACGAGCAGCCGCAGGATGCCGGCCTGCACGGTGACGTCGAGAGCGGTGGTCGGCTCGTCGGCGATGAGCAGCCGCGGCTCGTTCGCGAGGGCGAGGGCGATGAGCGCGCGTTGTCGCATGCCGCCCGACATCTGGTGCGGGTACTGCTGCATCCGCAGCGCCGGCTCGGGAATGCCGACGAGGCCCAGCAGCTCGACGCCGCGCGACCGGGCGGCGGCCCTCGTGACGGTGCCGTGGGCGCGCAGCACGTCGAGAAACTGGGTGCCGATCGTGAGCACGGGGTTGAGTGACGTCATCGGGTCCTGGAAGATCATCGAGATCTCCCGCCCACGCACGCCGCGCAGCTGCTGCCTGTCGAGCGCGGCGAGGTCGCGGCCGCCGAACTGGATCGATCCCGTGACGGTCGCGTGGCTCGGCAGCAGCTGCATCACAGACTGGGCCGTCGCGGTCTTGCCCGAGCCGCTCTCGCCAACGAGCCCGACGATCTCGCCGACACCGATGTCGAAGGAGACGTCGCGCACGGCGAGCACCGGGCCACGAGCAGTGGCGAACGAGGTCGCGAGCGAACGGACTTCGAGGATGTTGCCGCTCATCGTGCGCTCACCGCCTGGGCGAGCGGGTCGGTGAGCTGTCGCAGCCAGTCGGAGACGACGTTCGCGCTGAGCACGGTGATCGTGAGCACGAGCCCCGGCAGCGTGATGAGCCACCACGCGATCGTGAGGTAGTCCCCGCCGCTGTTGATCATGAGCCCCCAGCTCACGAGCGGTGGCTGGATGCCGAACCCGAGGAAGCTCAGTGCGGCCTCGGCGAGCACCACCCGGGCGAACTCGAGCGTGGCGAGCGTGACGATCGGCGGGGCGATGTTCGGCAGCACGTGGCGCACGAGCACCCGGATCGGCGGGGTGCCGATCGTGCGCGTCGCGTCGATGTACGCGGTGCTGCGCACCGTGAGCACCATGCCCCTCGCCATTCGGCAGTAGACGAGCCACCCCTCGATACTGAGCGCGATGATGACGGTCGTCGCGCTCGCGCCGAGCACGAACACGAGCACCGCCGAGAGCAGCAGGCCCGGGAGACTCAGCACGACGTCGCAGATCCACATGAGCACGGTGTCGAACCTGCCGCGCACGTAGCCGGCGATGATGCCGAGCGTCGTGCCGACCACCATCGTGATGAGTACAACGACGATGCCGATCGAGATCGACGTCTGCGCGCCGTACATGATGCGGGTGAGCACGTCACGGCCGAGTTCGTCGGTGCCGAGGATGAACTCGAGTGTGCCGCCCTCCCAGATCGGGGGCTGCAGGCGGCGCGCGAGCGACTGCCCGTTGGGGTCGTGTGGTGCGATCTGCTGCGCGAAGATCGCGACGAAGACCACGAGCAGGAGGAAACCCGCAGCGAGCTTCTGCCCGATCGTCGATGCGCCGGGCGGGCGCCAGGTGGGCTTCGGCTGTTTCTGCCGCGAGATGCGCGCGGTGAGTGCAGACATCATGCCGGTTCCTTCTCTTTCGAAGTGCGCCGCGCGGTCGGCGCCGTGCGGATGCGGGGGTCGAGCAGCGAGTAGGCGACGTCGAGCAGCAGGTTGAGCACCACGATGAGGCCGGCGACGACGGTGACGGATGCCACGAGCAGCGGCACATCGCGGTGCTCGATGGCCTGCACCGCGAGCTGGCCGATGCCCGGCCAGGAGAAGACGACCTCGACGAGCACGGTGAAGCCGGAGATGAGCCTGCTGATCTCCCAGCCGGTCATTGTGAGGATCGGGATGCTCGCGTTTTTGAGGGCGTGTTTGTAGATGCGGGTGACGGGCTTGAGCCCGAGCGAGGAGCCGACGAGCATGTACTGCTGCCCGACCTCCCCGAGCATCGAGCTGCGCACGATCTGGGTGAGCCTGCCGATCGGGAGGGCGGCAAGGGTGATCACCGGCAGCACGTAGTGCGCCGGAGTGCCGTAGCCGCTCGTCGGCAGCCAGCCGAGCTGCACGGAGAACAGGATGATGAGGAGGTAGCCGATCCAGAACGCCGGCATCGAGACGCCGACGAGGGAGATCGTGACGATCGTCTTGTCCCAGGTCGTGCCTCGACGCATCGCGGCGAGCACGCCGAGCGGCACCGACACGGCGATCGCGAGGGCCATCGAGAGCCCGACGAGGGCGAGGGTCGCTGGGAGGCGGCTGAAGACGACCCCGCCGGCCGGCACGTTCTGCCAGTAGGACGTGCCGAAGTCGCCGACGATCGAGCCGAGCAGCAGCTCGACGAGCTGTTCCCACCACGGGCGGTCGTAGCCGAGCTGGGAGTCGAGCAGGGCGACCTGCTCAGCGCTCGCCGTCGCCGGCAGCATCAGGCGGGCGGGGCTGCCGAGCGCGTGGGTGATGGCGAACACGATCACCTGCACGGCGACGATGACGAGCACGGCGAAGAGCAGTCGACGGGCGATGAACCTGAACACGGTGGATCTCTCTGGGAGGGATGGTGCCCGCCGGCCGCGTCCCCCGACGCGGCCGGCAGGCCTGGGTGGTTGGCGCTACTTGAGCGACATCGTCTTCACAAGAATCTGGCCGTCGACCCGCGGCGCCCAGTCGAGCGTCTCGCTCAGGCCGTAGGTGTTGTCCAGGTTCAGCAGGAAGATGAAGTTCGCCTCGTCGCAGCCGATCTCGGCGATCTCCTGGTACGTCGACTCGCGGGCGTCGGCGTCAAGCTCGCTGCGGCCGGCCTCGATCATCGCGTCCATCTCCGGGTTGGAGGCGGAGGAGTCGATGCCCGTGCTCGCGTAGAACGCCGTGTAGGTGACATCCGCGTCCGCCGAGTCGTTGCCGTGCCCGATGAAGTAGAGGTCTTCACGGGGCGTCTCGGCGGTGTTCTCCGGAGCGAGCAGCTCGTCGAGGAACGCGCCGAAGTCGAGCAGCTGCACGTCGACCTCGAAGCCGACCTCGGTGAGGTAGCTCGCGACCGACTGCACCAGCTCCGCATCCTTGAGCCAGCGGTTGGTCGCGTCACCGATGAAGGTGACCTTCGGTGCCGGCTGGCCGGCTTCGGCGAGCAGCTCCTTGGCCTTCTCGGGGTCGTAGTCGTACGCCTCGAGTTCGGGGTTGAAGCCGAAGACGTCGGGACCGATCATCTGGCACGACGCGATCGAACCGTAGCCGCCGTACAGGCCGTCGAGCAGCGCCTGCTTGTCGACCGCGTAGTTGGCGGCCTGGCGCACCCGAACGTCGGCGAAGGCGCCGTCGCGGGTGTCGAGGATGATGGTCGGGAACTCGAGTCCGCGCGACTGCACAACCTGTGGGGCCTGGTCGATCTGCTCCGGCAGCAGGCCCGACACGAGGTCGAGCTCGCCGCTCTCCAGCGATGCGAGGCGCACCGTCGCGTCGGTGACGGGGCGGAACGTGATCGACTGGATCTCCGGGGCATCGCCCCAGTAGCCGTCGTTGACGCTCAGCACGGCGTCGCCGCCGCGGGTCCAGCTGTCGAGGACGTAGGGGCCGGTGCCGACCGGAGCCGAGCCGAAGCCCTCCTCCTCGGAGGCGACCGGCGGCACGATCGTGATGAGCGCCATGCGCGACGGGACGCGCGGGTCGGCCTCGCTCGTCGTGATGTTGACGGTGAGGTCGTCGACGGCCTCGGCGCCGCTCAGCGAGCCGAGCCATCCGCTCTGCTGTGTCGCGAATTCCGGGTCGATGATGCGCTCGATGCTGTGCACGACCGCCTCGGCGTCGAACGGCTCGCCATTCGAGAACTCGACATCCGGCCGCAGCGCGAACTGCCAGGTGGTGTCGTCGATGTTCTCCCAGCTCAGGGCGAGGCCCTCGACGAGCTCGCCGTCGTCGGCGCGGAAGACGAGCGTCTCGCTGATGTTGCCGTAGACGGCGAGGGCGTTGCCGTCCTGCACGAGCTGGGGGTCGAGACCGGACGGGTCGGCTGACAGTGCAATGGTGATCGAATCAACGGCGGCCTCGGGGGCCGTGGTGGCGCATCCGGTGACCGCGAGCAGCGCGGTGGCGACAATCGCCACGGTGGCTTTTCTGCGCATCGTTACCTCTCTGAGGCCGCAGCCTCGGTGCTTGATTGGAAGTTCACATCGGTGGGGCAGTGCAAGATTCGAGACAAGCGTCTTAGATACAAGACTCACATCTGGAATGTTGGACATGCTAGATGCGCCGTGAGAACAGTGTCAACACCACAGGTTTCCCTTGATTTCGCCCATGTTTCGGGCAGGTTTCGGGACAACGGCGCCGATTGCCATGGCGGGATGCGTTCTGCCGCGAGGGTTGGCGGCAGCCGCTCTCACTCGGCTATAGTTCGAATACCAGACAGTTGTCTGTGTATCGAGACAAGATGTTGGGATTCGAATGACGATCATGGCGAGGGATGCGGCTCCCGCGGCGCCGCACCGCCAGGCGGTCACCCCGCCGCCGCACGGCGATCTGGTGTGGACCGCGCACCCGCATGCCCCCGGCGGCGACCGTCGGCCGCTGCTGACGGCGCTCGTCTCCGACGCGGGTGAGCGACGGCTCGCCTGGACCGATCCGATGACCGGCGACTGGTGGCACGAGACCGTGCCGGTTCCGGAGACGCTCGACGACTCGCTCGCGATCCTCGCGCCGCGCCTCGCGATCGCCATCGACGTGCACGCGGCCTGGGTGCGGCGCGACCCCGCCGCGACAACCCTCCTCATCGATCCCTACGACACCATCGGCTTCCTCGTGCACCAGCTCGTCGCCGAGTCGTCGCCCGACACCACCGTCACCGCCCGGGTCGCCGGGCGCATCCAGGCGGAGATCGCCGAGGCCTTCGGTGCGACGACCGAGCACGCGCCCGACCCCGCTGTTCGGGTGCACGGCGCACCGACGGCGCCCCGGGTGCGCACGGCGCTCATCCTGCTCGATACGCAGCGCTGGCGGTTCGCTCCGGGTGTGACCCTCGCGGCGAGCGAGCGCGAGTGGCGGGCGGCGATCGATGCGGATGCCGTCGGCTACGGTCTCGAGGCCGTGGTGCACCCGTGACGGCACTCGAGGCGTACGCCGCTGCGCGCATGGCGGGCGTGCCCGCCTACCGCGCGGGTGCCGATTCCGCGAGTCCGACGGGCAAGCTCTCGAGCAACGAGTCGCCGTTCGGGCCGTCTCCGGCGATCCGCGCCGCGATCGCCGCATCCATCGACGCGGTGAATCGCTACGACAACGGCCGGGCTGTTCGCGACGCGCTCGCGGCGAACCTCGGGCTGCCGGGTGAGCGGCTGATCCTCACCAACGGCAGCGACGAACTGTGCTTCCTCATCTCGACGGTCTTCCTCGCCAGACGTGATGCCGTCGTGGTGCTCTCCGAGCCCAGCTACGCCATCGATGTGACGGTCAGCGTCATTGCGGGGGCGGAGGTGCGGCGGGTGCCGCTCGTCGACGGGGCGCACGACCTCGCGGCCCTCGCCGCCGCGAGCGAGGGAGCCCAGCTGCTGTGGCTGCCAGTACCGCACAACCCGACGGGTCGCGCCGTCGACCCCGCCGAGCTGCTCGAGCTGCTCGCCGCGGTTCCCGACGACTGCCTCGTCGTGCTCGACGAGGCCTACCGCGGGTTCGTCGACGAGGACGCGCTGCTCGACTCGATCGCGCTGCTCGAGGCGCACCCGAACCTGCTCGTGCAGCGCACCCTCTCCAAGGATCACGGGCTCGCTGGACTCCGGGTGGGGTACGGCCTCGGCAGCGCACCGCTCGTCGCAGCCCTCGAGGCGGCCCGCGGCCCCTTCACCGTCAATGCGGCCGGTCTCGCGGCGGCGCGCGCGACCCTCGACAGCGAACCGTGGCGGCGCATGGCCGTCTCGCTCGTACGGAGGGAGCGCGACCACCTGCACACGCTCCTCGACGAGCTCGGTATCGAGCACGTCCGCAGCCAGGCGAACTTTGTGACCGTGCGCATCCCATGGCCGGCGGTGCGTGACGCCCTCGGGCGGCACGGACTCAGTGTGCGGGCCGGTGAGGATCTCGGACTCCCCGGATGGTGCAGAATCAGCATGGGCCTGCCAGCACCGATGGCACGCCTGCGCCAGGTCGTGCGCGAGTATGCGAGAGAGAGGGATGCGCGATGAGCGTGACAGTCGAGTCACGGCTCGAGGCCCTCGGCCTCGTCATCCCACCACCGCAGCCGCCCCTCGGCGCGTACCTGCCCGGCAAGATCGAGGGCTCCCTGCTGTTCCTCTCGGGGCAGACGCCGCAGCGCGACGGCCTGCCGACCCTCGTCGGTCGACTCGGCGACGGCATCGGCATCGACGACGCAGCGGATGCCGCGGCGCTCGCCGCGCTCAACGCCCTCTCGCTCGCCCGCGGGATCCTCGGCAGCCTCGACCGGGTGGCCGGTGTGCTGCGGGTCACCGGGTACATCGCGAGCACACCGGAGTTCGACCAGCATCCGCTCGTGCTCAACGGTGCGAGCAGCGTATTCGTCGAGGCATTCGGTGAGGCCGGGCGGCATGCCAGGTCTGCGATCGGCGTCGTGAGCCTGCCGCAGGGTGTGCCAGTCGAGATCGATGTGATCCTGCAGCTCGTGCCAGACCCTGCCGACCGCCCCACTCAGAGAAGCGGAGACTAGCGCCATGTCAACAAGCGTTGTGAAGTCCGCAGACCGCGCGCTCGCCGTGCTGCAGATACTCGCCGCCGCTGGTCGCCCGCAGTCGACGCAGGCGATCGCCGCCGCGTGCGAGATGCCGAAGAGCAGCGCGCACCATCTGCTCAACGTCATGCGCGATCGCGGGTTCATCACCTATCGCGAGAACGAGCGGGCGTGGAGCCTCGGCCCCGCCATCATCGAGGTGGCGGCGGCGTACCGCCGTGCCGATCCCATCCAGGTGGAGGGCGGTGCCGTGCTCGCCGATCTCACGAGGCAGCTCGGCCACACGGCGCACCTTGCGGTGTTGCGTGGCACCGAGGTGCTCTACATCGACAAGCGCGACGCGAGCTCGGCGGGGGTGCGCCTCGTCACCGAGATCGGTTCGCGGCTGCCCGCCTGCGCAACGGCGGTCGGTCAGGCCATCCTCGGCTTCCTGCCCAAGGACACGATCGAGTCCATGTACACGGGATACCCGTTCCCGACGGTGAGCGACGGTGAGCCTCGCACCCTCGAGGAGCTGCAGGCACAACTCGTCGAGGTCGCGCGCCGGGGCTTCGCCCATGATGTCGGCATGATCAGCTCCGGCATCTCCTGTGTCGCGGCCCCGGTCTTCGATCGCGACCAGCTGCCGGTCGCCTCGATCGGCGTCACGTTCGTGACCGCGCAGGCCTCGCAGGAGAGCCTCGGACTCATCATCGCGACCGTGCGCCTCGCGAGCGCGCAACTGTCGGCGGCGATCGGTGCCGGCTCACCGCACACACTCGGAGCCCGCTGATGTTCACCACCCGCCCGCAGCTGCTCGGCACCATGGGTATGGCGACATCCACCCACTGGCTCGCCTCCGCCGCCGGGATGGCCGTGCTCGAGGAGGGCGGCAACGCCTTCGACGCCGCGGTCGCCATGGGCCTCACCCTGCACGTCGTCGAGCCGCACCTCAACGGCTTCGGCGGTGACGCGCCCATCATCGGGCACGATGCGCGCACGGCCTCGACCTGGGTGATCTGCGGGCAGGGCACCGCTCCGGCCGCCGCGACGATCGGCGCCTTCGGCGAGCTCGACCTCGACCTCGTCCCCGGCACCGGGCACCTCCCCGCCGTCGTCCCCGGCGCGTTCGGGGCCTGGCTCGAGCTGCTCGCACGCCACGGAGCGATGCCGCTCGACAGGCTGTTCAGGTTCGCGATCGGGTATGCGCGCGATGGGTACCCGCTCGTGCAGCAGGCCGTCGACACCATCACGGCGGTCGCCGACCTCTTCACCGAGCACTGGCCGACCTCGGCGGAGATCTACCTGCCCGGTGGAACACCGCCCGTGGCGCGCAGCAGGTTCGCCAACCCGCAGCTCGCGGCGACGCTGCAGAAGATCGTCGACCACGCGATGGCCGCAGGCAGCACGCGCGAGGCGCAGATCGAGGCGGCCCGCCGCTACTTCTACGACGGCCCGATCGCGGAGGCCATCGCCGACTACGTCGCCGGCACCGCGGTCATGGACTCGACCGGCACGCCCCACAGCGGGCTCCTGTCGTACGACGACCTCGCCTCGTGGCGGGCGACCGTCGAGGCTCCCGCAACCGTCGACTTCCAGGGCTACACGGTCGCGAAGACCGGCGCATGGGGCCAGGGGCCCGTGATGCTGCAGCAGCTCGCGATGCTCGACACGATGGACCTGGCTGCCACGGCCGCCGGCTCCGCCGAGCTCGTGCACACCGTGGTCGAGGTCGCGAAACTCGCCTTCGCCGACCGTGAGGCCTACTACGGCGACCCCGACTTCTCCGCTGTGCCGCTCGACGCGCTGCTGTCGCCCGAGTATTCGAGGAGCCGTGCGGCACTCGTGACCGGAGTCGCATCCGCAGACCTCCGCCCCGGCACCCTCGACGGCGCCTCGACCCGGCTGCCGGGCATGGTGTCGACCGATCGCTCGCGGGCCCCGCGCGCTGCCGGCACCGGCGAGCCGACGGTGCAGCGATCAGGGGTGACACGCGGCGACACGTGCCACCTCGACGTCGTCGACCGCTGGGGCAACATGGTCTCGGCGACGCCGAGCGGCGGGTGGCTGCAGAGCTCACCGGCCATCCCGGGGCTCGGCTTCGGGCTGCCGACCCGCGGCCAGATGTTCTGGCTCGAGCCGGGCCTGCCCAATTCGCTCGAGCCGCGCAAACGACCGCGCACGACGTTGAGCCCTGGGCTCGTGCTGCGTGATGGCGCGCCCTACCTCGCCTTCGGCACCCCTGGGGGCGACCAGCAGGACCAGTGGCCGGTGCCGTTCCTCATCAACCATCTCGTGTTCGGGCTCGACCTGCAGGTCTCGATCGACGCGCCCAACTGGCACTCGACGCACATGCCCTCCTCGTTCTACCCGCGCGACTCCGAGCCGCTCGGGCTGCACGTCGAGTCGCGCATCGGGGCGGGCGTCATCGCCGACCTCGAGCGTCGGGGGCACGTCGTCACCGAGTCCGGGCCATGGACGCTCGGGCGCATCAGCGCCGCAGGCATCCGTGCCGACGGCATGCTCGTGGCTGCCGCCAACGCGCGGGGCATGCAGGGATACGCGGCGGGCCGCTAGCCGCACGCGGGAAGGTCGAGCGGTCGAACGGCCAGCTAGTGCTGGAACAGCGGCGCGAGCAGCGACGGGAACGCGATGCCCGCAATCAGCGTGAGGCCAGCGGCGACAACGATCGCCGCCATTCCGGCGAGGGCCAACTGTCCGAGCTTCGCGATCACGTCGATGAACTTCATGTGTTCAAACTACGTCACGCGCGGGTCAGGCGACAGCCGCCCTGGCCGCATCGAGGATGACGGCGGTCGTCTCATCCGGGTGGCTGATCATCGCGACGTGCGAGCTGTCGATCTCGGTGACCGTCGACCCCGCGCGCTCGGCCATGAGCCGCTGTGCTCCCGGTGGGATGACGCGGTCGGAGCTCGCGACGAGGAACCAGCTCGGGATCGACTTCCAGGCCGGCACACCCGAGGGCTGCACGAGCGAGGCGAGTGCGCCAGGGCGCTGGGACGACGCCATCGCCGCGGCCAGGTCGGCGGGGAGGTCCTGGCAGAACACCTGCGCGAACACCTCGGGGTTGATGTACGCGTCGGCGTTGCCCTCCCCGGCGTCGGGGAACGGCCGCAGGATGGCGACGTCGAGCAGGCCGACCTTGTCGCCCGCCAGCTCTCCGGCCCCCGCGACATTCTCGCCTTCGTCGAGTGCGAAGGCCGCGATGTAGACGAGCGCCTTCACGTTGTCAGCCCCGTGGGCCGCGTTCGTCAGCACCGCCCCGCCGTACGAGTGGCCGGCGAGAACGACCGGCCCCTCGATGGTGTCGAGGACCGACCGGATGTAGGCCGAATCCGCGGGGAGCCCGCGCAACGGGTTGGCGGGTGCGAGGGCCGTGTAGCCCTCGTCCTGCAGGGAGGTGATCACCGCGGTCCACCCGGATGCGTCTGCGAACGCTCCGTGGACCAGCACGATGGTTGCTTGCTCGCTCATTCTGTACTCCTTCGGGGGTTGGTGGGTTTGCTGTGGGGGAGAGGTGCACCCACGCCGGCCGAAGGCATCGCCCGTCGCCGTCATATCCGGTAACGGTGCGCTGTCGCTCCTACAGTGAATGGATGACAACAACCTCAGGTTCCCTCACTCTCGGCGATGGCCTCGAGAGTTCTGCACAGGGGTTCGGCGGGATGGCGCTCGCCGGTGTGTACGGAGCGGTCGACGACGACGCTGCGGTCGCGACCCTGCACCACGCGCTCGACATCGGCGTGCGGCTGCTCGATACCGCCGACGTCTACGGTGCGGGCTCGAACGAGCGACTGCTCGCGCGCGTGCTCGCCGATCGCCGGCACGAGGTCGTGCTCGCCACCAAGTTCGGCATCCCGCACGAACCCGACCCAGACGGCTACCGTGCTCGCGGCGATGCGCCGTACGTCGGCATCGCCCTCAGGGAGAGCCTCGAGCGCCTCGGCGTCGAGCGGATCGACCTGTACTACTACCATCGCGTCGACCCGCGCACCCCGATCGAGGAGACCGTCGGGGCGCTCGCCGAGGCCGTGGGCGAGGGGCTCATCGGCCACATCGGCCTGTCGGAGGTGACCGCCGGCGAGCTGCGGCGGGCGCACGCCGTGCATCCGATCGCCGCCGTGCAGAGCGAGTGGTCGTTGTGGAGTCGGGATGTCGAGGCCGCGATCGTGCCGACGGCCGCCGAGCTCGGAGTCGGCTTCGTGCCGTACTCACCGCTCGGCCGCGGGTTCTTCACCGGTGGCGCCGACACCCTCGGTGCCGACGACCTGCGACACAGATTCCCGAGGTTCGGGGCGGATGCCGCGGTTGCGAACGCAGCGCTGCGCGAGGCGCTCGCCGATATCGCCGCGGGCGCGGGCCATTCGCCGGCCCAGGTCGCGCTCGCCTGGCTCTACGCGCAGGGCCGCGCCTTCGGGCTGTCGGTCGTGCCGATCCCGGGCACGCGTCGGGCCGAGCGGATCGACGAGAACGTCGCGGCGGAGGGGATCACGCTCGGAGCCGACGTGCTCGAACAGCTCGGTGCGCTGTCGGACGGCGTGGTCGGGGAGCGCTCGGCCGACCCGCTGTGGATCTCGCAGGGGCGCGAGGCTGCGGAGCGGTCCTAGGCGGATCGAGCTTGTCGAAATCCGGTGGATTGAGCCTGTCGAAATCTCACCGACGTTCAACGCTGGTGAGATTTCGACACGCTCAATCCGCTTTCTGCGCCTTCAGCAGCTCCGCGATGCGCGCGGGCACCGTCTCATCCTGCAGCGACGTCGTGTCGCCGAGCACGCGCCCGTCGACGAGGTCGCCGAGCAGTCGCCGCATGATCTTGCCCGACCGGGTCTTCGGCAGGTCGGGCACGATGAGGATGTCGCGGGGCTTCGCGATCGCGCCGATCTCCAGTGTCACGTGCGCACGGAGGCGTTGGGCGAGATCCGGCCCGGCCGTGCCCGACGGGATCACGAACGCGGCGATGGCCTGCCCGGTGGTGGCATCCGAGACGCCGACGACACCCGCCTCGCCGACCTCCGGGTGGGCGACGAGCGCCGACTCGATCTCGATGGTCGAGAGCCGGTGCCCCGACACGTTGATGACGTCGTCGATGCGGCCGAGCAGCCAGACGTCGCCGTCCGCGTCGAGGCGCGCGCCGTCCCCCGCGAGGAAGTAGCCCTTGTCGGCGTAGGTCGCCCAGTACGAGTCGCGGTACCGCCCGGGGTTGCCCCAGACGGTGCGGGACATCGACGGCCAGGTGCCGTCGATCACGATGAAGCCGCCGGCGCCCGCGGGAACGTCGTCTCCAGCGGCATCCACGACCCGGATCGTCAGCCCGGGCAGTGCGCGCGTCGCCGAACCCGGCTTGAGCACGGTCACGCCGGGCAGCGGTGCGACGATCGCCGAGCCCGTCTCGGACTGCCACCACGTGTCGACGATGGGCGTGCGGTCGCCGCCGATGTGCTCGCGGAACCACACCCACGCCTCCGGGTTGATCGACTCGCCCACGGTGCCGAGCAGGCGCAACGAGTCGAGGCTCCACGTGGTGGGCAGCCCATCCGGGAACCAGGTCATGAACGTGCGGATGAGGGTCGGCGCCGTGTAGTAGGTCGTGACGCCGTAGCGCTCGATGATCTCGAAGTGCCGGCCGGGGTGCGGGGTGTTCGGGGTGCCCTCGTAGATGACCGAGGTCGCGGCGTTCGAGAACGGGCCGTAGAGCACGTAGGTGTGGGCGGTGACCCAGGCGAGGTCGGCCGTGCACCAGTAGACGTCGGTGTCCTTGGCGTCGAACACCGCCCAGTGGCTCCAGGACGCCTGCACGAGATAGCCGCCAGCGGTGTGCACAACCCCCTTCGGGGTGCCGGTCGTGCCGGACGTGTAGATGATGAAGAGCGGGGTCTCGGCGTCGAAGAATCGCGGGTCGTGCACGTCCGGCACGTCGGCCGTCGCCTCGTGGAACCAGACGTCGCGGCCCTCGGTCCACGGGATGTCGGGGGTCGCGTCGCCCGTGCGCCGAACGACGAGCACGTGCTCGATGCTGTCGCTCCCGGCGACTGCCGCATCCGCCTGTGCCTTGACGGCGACGGCGGTGCCGCGGCGGAACTGGCCGTCGGACGTCACGAGCAGCTTCGCGCCAGTGTCCTCGACGCGGAACTTCAGCGCCTCTGCCGAGAACCCGCCGAAGACGAGGGAGTGGATGGCGCCGATGCGGGCGATCGCGAGCGTGATGACGATCGTCTCGGGGATGACGGGGAGGTAGACGACGACGCGGTCGCCCTTCGTGATGCCGAGGGCTTCGAGCGCGTGCGCCGCGCGCGCGACGCGACGCTGCAGCTCGGCGTAGGTGATTCGCTCGCGATCGCCCGGCTCGCCCTCGAAGCTGATGGCGACGCGGTCGCCGAGTCCGGCATCCACGTGCCTGTCGACGCAGTTGACGGCGACGTTGAGCGTGCCGCCGACAAACCACTCCGCCTTCGGGATCGACAGCTCGCCGTTCGGCTGCAGCACCGCCGGCTCCCAGGTGTGGGCGGTGTGCCAGCGCTCGTGCCAGTCGAGCCGGTCGGCCTGCCGCTCCCAGTAGGCGACGGGGTCCGCATCTGCGAGCGCCCACTCCTCGGCGCCGACGTTGGCCGCCGCCGCGAACTCGGGGCTCGGCGGGTAGAGGCGACGCTCCTGGGAGAGGGTGCGGATGGTGTCGGTCGGTTCGGGCGCTGTCACCGGCTCGACGTTACCGAGGGCAGCGGCATCCCGCCGGAATCGGCGTAAGCGGACGTAATGCGCTCAGTCGAACTGCGGGTCGCGCACCGAGCTGCGCCGCCGCGACAGCCGCCACCCGCGCGGCGTGCGCACGAACTCGTCGCGGTAGTCGCCGGAGATCGGCGGGCCCTCGTTCGGGAAGCCGATGAACTTGCTGCGCACGCGCGCGACGCCGGGCTCACCCTCGAAGATCGCGACGTTCGTCGAGTGGTGCGAGTAGACCTTGCGACCGGTGAGTGCCTCCCGAAGCTCGTCCACGCCGTTGAGGTTGGGTCGGTCGAACTCGCTGAAGTCGAACACGAAGTTCTCGGCGAACACGAGGTGCGCGCGATCCCAGGCGTTGTCGTCGACGACGTGCCCGTAGGTCGCGATCACCTGCTCGATCTCGGCGCGGTCCTCGGCGGTCAGCACTGTCACACCTCGCCGAGGCGTTGCTTGGGCTTGCTGCCGGTGGATGCCGCGTGCAGCTTGTTCCTCGGCAGCGTGCCGTTGAGGTAGAAGGCGCCGATGGCCTGCTCGCGGTACGCGGCCGGGTTGTGCGAGGCGATGGTGCGGGCATTGCGCCAGAACCTGTCGAGCTGCCGGTCGACGCTCACGGCCGATGCGCCGCCGACCTCGAACAGCAGGCCGGTGGCCTGCAGCACTGCGTCGATGACCACCTGCTGGGCCTCGTACACGGAGACGAGCGCGGTGCAGTACAGCTCGTCATCGGTCTCGTCGTGCCGCCGGGTGTCGTCGGCGTGCTCGAGGCGGCGCACCGCCTCGAGCACGGTCGCCTCGACCGAGAAGCGGATGCTCGCGAGCCGGCCGACGACCCGCTGCACGAGCGGCTCGTCGCGCGGCGAGGAGTTGCCTGGGATGCCGAAGGTGCGCGTGCGCGGCTGCACGAACGCGACGGCATCCCGCAGCACGGCGCGCGCGATGCCGGCCAGCGAGGCGAGCAGGATGAGCTGGTAGAACCCGCTCGTGTAGGCGAGCGGCCGGCTCTCGTCGTTCTCGCTCCAGGGCAGCACGTGGGCCGGGTCGATCTCGACGTTGCGGTAGATGGTCGTGCCGCTGCCGGTGAGGCGCTGCCCGAAGCCGTCCCAGTCGTCGATGCGGGTGACCCCGTCCGCGTCGGCGGGCACGGCGAGAGCGACGAAGGCGTCGCCGAACTGTGCGCCCGACCAGATCCAGTCGGCGAACAGGGTGCCCGTGCTGTAGAACTTGCGGCCATTGAGCAGCAGCCGTCCGTCGACCTCGGTGAGGTTGGTGGTCGGTGTCGACGAGTCGCCGCGCTCTGCCTGCGCATTGCCGAACAGGATCTCGCCCGAGGCGATGCGCGTGAGCCACTCGGTGCGCGTCGGGGAGTCCGGTTGCGCGCGCTGGGTCTCGACGAACGCGATGTGCCCGCGCAGCAGTTGCGGCAGGTTGGAGTCCGCTTCGCCGAGTTCGATGAGCAGGGTGAAGAGCTGTTCGAGGGTGATGCCCCAGCCGCCGTATTCGACGGGCACACGCAGGGCGCCGAACCCGGCATCCCGCAACAGCTGCACCTCGTCGAACGGGAGTTCACGGTTGCGCTCGCGCTCGACGGCACCGGCGGCGATCGCCTCGATGACGGGGGCGAAGGCGGTGCGGATGTCGCGGACCTGTGGTGCCTCGGTGAGCGTCACGCTGTCACCAGCTCGGGCGCGCTCTGCAGGTTCGCTCCACCGCGGTATCGTGCCCCCGGGTGCTCGTCGAAGAGGCGCGTGTTGCCCGCGCCGAAGAGCCGCTCGCGGAACGTCGACTCCTCGTACTGCTCGCGGTAGAGGCCGCGTCGTTGCAGCTCGGGCACGACGTACTCGACGAAGTCCTCGGCGGTGCCGGGGGTGAGGAACTGGCGCAGGTTGAAACCATCGAGGTCGGTCTCCCGTACCCAGCCCTCGATCGCGTCGGCGACCTCGGTGGGGGAGCCGATCGCGACGAACGGTCCGCGATCGAAGCGGGTCACGGCCTCGAGCGCCTGGCCGACGGTCGTGCCGGGCTCGTGGAAGCGCCGGCCCGACTGGCTGTTGTCCCGGCTCGCCTTGTTCTCGCGGGCCAGGATCTCCGAGATCACCGCCTCCTTCGGGTAGGCGGCGAGGTCGATCCCGCCACCGCCCGCGTGGGCGAGGTAGCCCTCTGCGCTCGAGAGGCGCTGGTACTCCGCGAGCTTGCGCTCGGCGTCATCCCGATCCCTGCCGACGATCACGACGGCGCTCGCGTAGGCCTTGATGTGCTCGGGTTCGCGGCCGGACTCGACCGCCCGGCGACGGATGTCGGCGACGTTCTCGCGGTAGACCTCGCGCGAGCGACCGCCGACGAACACCCCCTCGGCGTGTTTGGCGGCGAAGGCACGACCGCTGTCGGAGCTGCCGGCCTGAAAGATCACCGGCGTGCGCTGCACGCTCGGTTCGGCGAGGTGCGGGCCGGCGACCGAGAAGTGCTCCCCGCGGTGGTTGATGTACCGCACCTTCGACGGGTCGGTATAGACGCGGTTGTCGCGGTCGCGCACGACAGCGTCGTCGTCCCACGATCCCTCCCAGAGCTTGTAGAGCACGTCGAGGTACTCGTCGGCGATGGCGTAGCGGTCGGTGTGCCCGACCTCGTCGTCGAGGCCGAAGTTGCGCGCGGCGTTCGGCAGGTACGACGTGACGACGTTCCAGCCGAAGCGGCCCTTCGTGAGGTGGTCGAGGGTGGATGCCCGGCGCGCGAACGCGAACGGCGGCTCGTAGGTGGTGCTGAAGGTCGCGGCGAACGCGAGGTGCTTGGTGACGGCGGCCATGGCGGGGATCACGAGCAGCGGATCGTTGCTCGGGATCTGCACACCCTCCCGCAGCGCCGTCTCCGGTCCGTCGCGGTAGCCGTCGTATGCGCCGACGACATCGGCGAGGAACACCGCGTCGAAGAGCCCGGCCTCGAGCAGCTTGGCCTCCTCGGTCCAGAAGTCGAGGTCGTTGAACCGGTGCCGCGTGTTCGCCGGATGCACCCAGAGGCCGTGGGAGATGTGGCCGACGGTGTTCATCTCGAACAGGTTGAAGCCGATGCGCTTGGTCATGCCCTCGATTGTGTGCGGCCCGGGCCGCCGGTGTCTCGAGTGTTGCGCTCTATGAAGTCGTGTTACCCCCGACGGCGGCCTGGCGACATCCGCCGCAACATTTCTGCACACAGTTTGGGGGTGCCGGATGCGGCCACTCATGGTTGGGCTTGCCGCAGAGGCGATCACTTCACACGAGGAGCACCCATGTCCAACGAAACGCCGTCCAACGAAACGCCGTCCAACGAAACGCCGGCCCCGGTTCTGCCGGAGCGCGCGAAGAGCAAGACCCCGCTGATTCTCGGCATCGTCGGCGGTGTGGCGGCCCTCGGCATCGCCGCGGCCCTCATCGTGCCCGGGCTCGTCGCACCGGCGCCCGCCACGGCGGAGGAGCAGGAGCTCACGACCGTGACCGTCGGCACGACCAACGGCGCCGACCCGCAGTGGACGATCCTCGCCGAGCTGCTGCTCGACGAGGGGATCGTGCTCGAGACCGTCAACTTCACCGAGTACCCGCTGCCGAACCCCGCGCTCGCCGCGGGCGAGACCGACCTCAACTCGTTCCAGCACCTCGACTACCTGTCGAACCACAACGTCGCGACCGGTGACAACCTGCAGCCGATCGGCTCGACCGTGATCGTGCCGCTGCCGCTCTACTCCGAGAAGTGGGACTCGATCGAGGAGTTCCCCGAGGGCGCAGAGATCGCCATCCCGAACGACCCGAGCAACCAGGGTCGTGCGCTCTTCGTGCTCGAGGCCGCTGGGCTGCTCGAGCTCACGGGCGACCCCGCGGTGCCCACCCCGGCCGACATCGACGCGGCGAACTCGACGGTCGTCGTGACGCCGGTCGAGGCATCCCAGACCGTGGCAGCCCTGCAGTCGGTGGACGGCGCGATCATCAACGGCAACTTCGCCAGGGATGCCGGCATCGACACCTCGACCGCGCTCTTCTCGGTCGACCCCAACGATGCGCGCAGCTGGCCGTACCTCAACGTCTTCGCCGTTCGAGCCGAGGACATCGACAACCCCATCTACCTGAAGGTCGCCGAGCTGTACCACTCCGCGGTCGTCACAGACGAGGTCGTCGAGGCGTCGGGTGGAACCGCCGTCGTCATCGACCTGCCCGGCGAGGAACTGCGCGAGCGCCTCGCTGCCATCGAGGCCGAGAAGCGAGCGGCGCAGTAGCGATCGGCACAGTAGCGAGCGGCACAGCAATCGATCGCCAGCTGAAGGAGGAGTCATGACATCGATCATCGAATTCACGGGTGTGACCAAGTCGTTCCGCGCGCCGAGCGGTCTCGTCACCGCCGTCGCCGGGGTCGACCTCGCGATCACCGAGGGCGAGATCTTCGGGATCATCGGCTACTCGGGCGCAGGCAAGAGCACGCTGGTCCGGCTCATCAACGGTCTCGAGCGCGTCACGAGTGGACGTGTGATCGTCGACGGGGTGGACATCTCCACGATCCCCGAGGCTCGGCTGCGTGCCGTGCGCTCGGGGATCGGGATGATCTTCCAGCAGTTCAACCTGTTCCGTTCGCGCACGGTCGCCGGCAATGTCGCGTATCCGTTGCGGGTCGCCGGCTGGCCCCGAGAGAAGCGGGACGCCAGGGTGGCGGAGCTGCTGCAGTTCGTCGGGCTGCTCGACCGGGCGCACTCGTATCCCGACCAGCTCTCCGGCGGACAGAAGCAGCGGGTGGGGATCGCCAGGGCGCTCGCGACGAGTCCGCGCATCCTGCTCGCCGACGAGTCGACGAGCTCGCTCGACCCCGAGACGACGGCTGACGTGCTCGCGCTGCTGCAACGGGTCAACCGCGACTTCGGTACGACGATCGTCGTCATCACCCATGAGATGGACGTCGTGCGAACGATCGCCCATCGGGTGGCGGTGCTCGACGAGGGCCGCATCGTGGAGCAGGGGAGTGTCTTCGACGTGTTCTCGGCGCCGACGTCGGAGACGGCGCGGCGGTTCGTGAGCAGTGTGCTGCACGATCAGCCGAGCGAGGGCGACCTCGATCGCCTGCGCGGCAGTCACGGCGGGCGCATCATCACGGCCCAGGTGAGCGACGGCAGTCGGCTCGGCGCCGTGCTGAGCGATGCCGGCACGTACAACGTGCGGTTCGAGATCATCTTCGGCGGCATCAGTTCGCTGCAGCAGCGATCGTTCGGGTCGCTGACGCTCGAGCTCACCGGGCCCGACGCCGGGGTCGACATCGTCATCTCGCAGCTCCGGAGTATCACCGCGGTCGAGGAGGTCGCGGCATGAACGACGGCTGGGACTGGGATGTGCACACGCCGCTCGCCATCAAGGCCGTGGGCGAGACGTTCTACATGGTGGGGGCGACGCTGCTCATCGGCGGGCTGCTCGGACTTGTGCTCGGGGTCGCGCTCTACACGACCCGGCGCGGGGCGCTGCTCGAGAACCGCGCGGTGTTCGCGGTGCTCAACCTCGCCGTCAACATCGTGCGGCCGATCCCGTTCGTGATCCTGCTCGTCGCCGTGACGCCGCTCACGGTGCTGCTCGCGGGCAAGTCGATCGGCACGTCGGCCGCGATCGTGCCGCTCGTGATCGCCGTCGCCTTCGGGACATCCCGCATCGTGGAGCAGAACCTCGTCACGATCGAGCCCGGGGTCATCGAGGCGGCTCGTGCGGTCGGGGCGGGTCCCTGGCGCATCATCTTCACGCTGCTGATCCCGGAGGCGCTCGGGCCGCTCATCCTCGGCTTCACCTTCATCTTCGTGGCGGTGATCGACATGAGTGCCGTGGCCGGCATCGTCGGTGGTGGCGGTATCGGCAACTTCGCCCTCACCTACGGCCACCAGCGCTGGAACGAGACCGTCGTCTGGATCTCGGTCGGCGCGATCATCATCTTCGTCCAACTCGTGCAACTGCTCGGGAACTCCTTCGCCAGAAAGGCCCTCCGCCGATGACCCATTCACCAGTCCGAATCGTCGGAGTGAGCGGCAGCCTGTCGGTGCCGTCGCGCACGACCGCGCTCGTCGAGGCTGTGGCACGCGAGTTCGCGGTGCCGCTCGGCGCGACGCAGTTCGGGGCCACAGTGGAGATCATCGAGCTCGGCAGCCTCGTCGGTTCGCTCGCTGGTACCCGTCGGGACGAGCTCGGCGCGCCGGCCCTCGCCGCGCTCACCGCCGTGGAGACCGCCGACGTGATCGTGGTCGGGTCGCCCGCCTATCGGGCCGCGTACACCGGGGTCTTCAAACACTTTTTCGACTTCGTCGGACAGTATGCGCTGGTCGACAAGCCTGTTGTGCTGACCGCGACCGGCGGCAGCGATCGGCATGCGCTGCTCGTCGAGCACCAGATGCGGCCGCTGTTCGGCTTCTTCCAGGCGCTCACGCTGCCGCTCGGCATCTTCGCGACCGAGACGGACTTCGACAACTACCAGATCACGTCCGTCGACCTGCGGGAGCGGATCGCGCTGTCGACCCGGCGGACGATCGGCCTGCTCTCCTCGCAGCTCTCGCTCACGGGGCCGGCCTACGGGGAGCCCGGCTTGCGGGAGCCGGTGTCGCTGCATCCGTCGGGGTTCTAGGGGGTCTTCGAGGCGGTGCATCGAGTCGCTCACTGCTGCGCTCCTGCTGCGCTCCTGCGCTCGACCTGCGCGGCGCCACCATCCCCGGATCCCCTCATGCGGCACCTCCGCGAGCGAGTTGTCGTGTTTGCACGGCTCTGGATCCGCCGACGGTGTGCCAGTGCTGTTGGGGGTCGAGCCAAGGTGGTGCCAGAAGTTGGGGTCTGCCGTTGTGCATGCGCATGGTGAATCCGGTGTGGTGCAGCATGTGGTGGTGGGCGGGGCAGAGGAGGGCGCCGTTGTTGATGTCGGTGGGTCCGTCGTCGGCCTTCCAGGCATCCACATGGTGGGCGTGGCACCAGCCCGGTGGTGCTGTGCAGCCGGTCCAGACGCACCCGCCGTCCCGGATGGCGAGGGCGATGCGTTGGGCGGCAGTGAAGAGGCGTTGGGCTTTGCCGAGTTCGAGGATCTCGCCGTTCGGGCCGAGGATCACCTGCCGCAGTTCCGCGTCGCAGGCGTATTGCTGCACGGTTGCGGCGGGGATGGGTTCGTCGAGGTCGTCGACCCACCCGACGCCGTGCCCGGTGTCGAAGTCTTCTTTGGTGATGACGATGTTCACCCGGGCAAGCGACCGCATCTCGCCCGGAGCAAGGCCCGTGGAGCGCAGTCCTGCGGTCAGGAGGCCGACGAGGATGTCGTGCTGCACGTGTTCCCGCGACCTCGGGTCGACGAATCTCTCGCGGATCTCCCCGTCGGGACCAACCTCGCGGGACGTGCCGGCCTCCCGGTCCTCGTCGCTGAGGAACCTGGGTTGGCTGTCGGGGTTGGTGCCCTCGGAGAACGCCGCCTTGAACAGCGAGGCCAACGACGCATCACACTGGGCCCTGACGGTGGTGATCCCGTTCCGCTCCCGCGACACCCAGACACCACGCCGTTCCCGGATGGCTTCCTCGCGCGGTTCGGCGCCGTCCGGATCGAGGGCTTCCCGCCAGGCGATGGCCTGCACGGCCACACACTCCGCGGTATCGGTGGTCGCGGCATCCACCAACGCCTCCTCCGCGACCGCGAGATCGGCAGAGTTCGCGTGCCTGCGGGTGGCGAGGTCGAGGTTCCGGGTGATCGCACCGGCAGCATCCACCCCCACCGTGCCGGCAACCACCGCGGCAGCCAAAGCGGGGTAGGCGGGTGGCAGCGGTTCGCCGAGCAACGAGACCCGGTCCCGGATCGCGGTCCCGAGTCGCACCCGCCGCACCGCCTCCGCCTGTGACACCCTCGCCAGCTGCTCCACCAGGTGCGCACCCTTCCGGTGCCCGTACCGGTAGGCGAGCCCGGCCGTGCCGAGCTCGATGCGGGACCGGTCCTCCACCTCTGCCGCAACTCGCACCCGGGCCGCGTCCAACAGTCGACCGGCAGCCTCCAGCCGTCCGACCGCAGCACACAGGTCGCCATCGGAGAGCAACTCGAACGACGCACCGGCGAACGCGGCAAGCAGCACCGTGGCCTGCTCGAGAGGGGCGCCCGCTTCATCCATACCCACATGCTGACAGCACCCACCGACATTCGAAAAGTGCAGGTCAAAAGCCGTTTATGCCTGTGGATAGCACCTTACGAGCGAGGCTGTGCAGGAGGCGAGCTGCCCTCTCAGGACCCGAACTCCTCCACCACGATCCAGCGCAGCAGGGCGCCGAGGGAGCAGCTCGCACGGCTCGAACCGAAGTCCAGGAAGCCGGATGTCGTGTGGTTGAAGTCGATGCTCGCGTCGAACCAGAACCAGATCTCGTACTCGGTCTCCGGGCGCGCGAAGAACCAGCGCGAGTCGGTGAACACGTCGTCGACGTCGTCGCCGTGGGTCTCGTACCAGCCGGTGCCGTCGTTCCAGAGGGCTTTGCGAGAGTCGAGTTCGAGCTTGCCCGAGCGCTCCCGCACGAGCACGCTCACGGTGCCGCGGTTGCGTGCCACCTCGAGGGTCGAGTCGTTGCTCCAGCGGTAGGAATAGCTCAGGTAGGGGGCCACGCGCACGAACTTCGTCGTCCGTTTCGTTGTGTAGCGGATGCCGATCCCGGCTCCTCCCCAGGCGTGTTCGCTCGTGGTGTTGCTGCCGGAGTCGAGGCTGACCTCCATGAGGCCCGTGTCGTGTTCGGCGGTGAGGAACGCGAAGTTGCGGCTGTCGGTCCACTCGAAGTCGTATGGCCCGCCGCGAACGGCGAGCCCGCTCGACGAGAGGGGGCCGCCGAGGGTGGGGAGGGCGGCGGCATCCCGGATCGGTGTGTACTTCACCTTCTCGATGCCGGCGGTCGGCTCGCGATCGGAGGCGTGGCGCAGGGCGTCGGCGATGGTCGTGCCGCTGTGGATGCCGGTCTCGGCGAGTGCGCGCACCCGCTCCCGGTGGCGCACGGTCTGTCTCGAGAACTCGTCGCGACCGGCGGCAGCGGATGTCGCGGCGAACGAGCTGAGCAGGGTGGTGGTGGCGTCTGTTGCGATGGTGAAGTCGTCCATGGTGGCGCAGCTTTCGAGGGGGTGGATGTCGGGGGCCGGGTGGTGCGGACAGCGTAGGTCCGCCCCAAAATCCGCGACAAGGCATTGACTCTTGCCGCCGTGCGTCAACGGGAGCCCAAACCGCTGGTATAGTTTTCAGGTTGGCTGCCGCGCTTCAAGCGCGAAAGCAGGACATGCGCCCGTAGCTCAGCGGATAGAGCAATTGACTACGGATCAATAGGCCGGGGGTTCAAATCCCTCCGGGCGCACCCAAGGAAACGGGACATCACTTTTGAGTGACGTCCCGTTTTCGCATTAACCGATGTCTCGTCTGCGGCTTATAGGGGCTTATAGGCCAAAAAGAGTGGATGGCTCGGGTGTGTCATGCCCGTCCGGCCCATCCGCTGCGGGTCCAGAGGCCTTCTTCGGCGGTGAGCCCGGTGTCGTAGTGGGCTGGACCGT